>P_A23_Liq_3_FmtDRAFT_1000298_pt1 | contig 10658 bp, 15 predicted proteins | sample PonA233FremontCA_FD_10237 | JGI IMG/M metagenome (IMG submission 10237)
GAGCGAGGAACCGACGGATGACGACCTCCAAGCGGCCGTGAGCCATGCCCAGGATGCGATCCGGTTCGTCGATGAAACTGAGGCGGACCTCCCACTCGAAGCGACCTATGACGAGTACTCAGTTGTCGCTCGTCTTGATGACTCCCGCATAGTGGGTGATATTGACCGTCTTCTGGTCACTCCTGATGCGTATCATATCATCGACTACAAGACGAACGATCTTTCGTCGACGACGACTGATACCCTCGCTGACCACTATCGGCCGCAAATGCTTGCCTACGCTCTCGCGCTCTTCCAGCACGATCCCGCCCAGCAGGTTCGTGCTTCACCGGTTTACCGATGTGGGGTGGAAGAACGGTTTGAGTGGCAACGGAGTGAACTGGCTGATCTCGAATCTGAACTTCGCTCTATGTTGGAGTTCGTCTCCTGAGCCACATTTACTAATTCTATTCTAACTATTCTGGAGTAGTAAACTATTCTGGAATAGCGTGTAGCTTTAGAATAAAATACTATTCAGACTATTCACCGCAGAGTTAAGTTGAGAGGGGTTGATACTGCTGAATAGCATGAGTGTCTCAGATAGCAAGAATAGCATAGATAGAACGAATAGCCCAAATAGCCCATATGATTCGGTACAGACCGACGGCAACTCTCGGGCTGTTTCGGTGTGTATGCTGAAGGGAGGCGTCGGCAAATCGACGATTGCGGTCAACCTCGCCCGACAATTGGCCGCACACGAACACGATGTCCTCCTCATCGATCTTGACCCGAACGGCCACGCGTCCGTGGGGCTGGGGTTTGACGACCAGTACCACAACACCGAGGAAACTATCGGCGACGTCTTCTTCAACGATGCTAATCCAACTTCAGTTGTCTACGATACCAGCTATGAGTTCGATATCCTCCCGTCCAGCGAGGACTTAGAACAGGTCGAGCGGGAGATCGTCGTGGGCGACGTGTTCCAACCCTCTGCGCTGCTCAAACGGGAAGTCGTCGACTCACTCCTCGGTGATACGTACGACTATATCGTCACGGATTCGCCGGCGTACCGATCCCGACTCACGGACAACGCGCTCGTCGCGACGGCTAACTTGGTGCTTCCGCTCGCCCCGGGGAACGAGGCGATAGCCGGCTTGGAGCGAACCATCGAGCGACAGATCTCCCCGCTTCGGCAGCATATGGACGTCGACGTCCTGTCGCTGGTTCCGAACATGTTGAGCGGCCGTATCGACCAGCAGACTCAGGATCGACAGCTCCTCGAACGTCTCAACTCGCACGATAGCCTTCAGGACCGCATCCCGAATTTCGCGAGAATTACGGACTGGGAGGCTGTCGACGCCGGCGATCTCAAACCCTCACCGGGCATCCGGGACCGAACCAGCATCACAAAGGCCTATGGCGAGCGCAAACCCCTGCTGGACTACGACCCTGACTGTGACCAGTTGCAGTGTTTCGACGAGTTGGCGCACATCGTCGAGGCTGGTGAGGTGGTCCGCCATGTCTGACGACGATCCGTTTGCCGACCTCGGGGAGACACTCGAAGATGAACCGGACGACGAACCCCAGGATACGGATGATGCGTCTGAATCGGAAGGCGACGAGGAGACGCCCTCTCAGGAACCCGTCGAACGACAAAACCCGATGACCGATTCAGCGTTCAGCTATGAGGCCGCTAAACAGCGGCCTTTCTACGCCCGGGAGGCTACGATCGAGGACTTCGATTCCTGGCTGAAGTATGAACTGGAACGCGAGCTCAACCAGCAGGGCTACCAGAACATCGTCGTTCGGGAAATGACTGATGCTCTTCTCCGAACCGTCGTGGAGGAAGATCTCGTAGACGAAGTGGCCGAACGATTTGAACAAGCTCGCGAATCTGCTTCTTCAGAATCGACTGAATAGCGTACTATTCCAAAATAGAAAGCTATTCTACAATACCCCAACAGCAACCTCAGAATAGTCTGATTCTGCCTCTATACGGTAAACTCAGTTGAGACCGCCGGCTCACAGTAGTTGAGACTGGCCGTCTCAATGTATACGATTCTCGAACTGCTTCGACGAGTCTACGGACGAAGTATCTCCTTCAGCATTTTCGCTACTTTCACACCTAACACTCATTACGGTTAACACCGTATTTCTGCTCAACGATGTCCATCGACCGAGATACCTTCGAGAAGACGAGCGAGGACGAACTCGAGGAACTTTCCGTCCCGGATCAGGTCCTTGGATTTCTCGCCGCCAACGATGATCGCGCGTTCAAGGCCCGCGAAATCGCCTCTCAGATCGGTCTCGATGAGGGCGCGGTCAGCACCGCGCTCTCGAGACTGAAGGACCGGGATCTCGTCGAACACAAAGCGACGTACTGGGCGATAACCGACGACACAGAGCGACTCGACGGATACAACGGGTACGAACGAGCGACCGCCCTGTTCAACCAGCGACTCGGTACAGAGGACAAGGAGTCGTGGCGCGAACACGCACCCGAGGAACCGCATCCGAGCGTCGAGGACGAACAGTGACCGACGAAGAGAGACCGATTTTCGAGCGTGGCGATGTCGTCTACGGGGATGACCCGTTCAAAGGCGAGGAAGATGCTCGGCCCTGGCTCATTCTCTCTAATCATGAAGACCGTCCGTTCCACGGCGAGCAGTATATTGCGCTCACGTTGACGTCGAAATCCTAGATGGACGGCCTGATCGACATTCCCAAAGAGAAATGGCTGCGTGGTGGGACGCCCGACGAGAGTCGAATCGCCCCATGGGGCGTCCAATCAGTCGACCACGAAGATATCGACTTCTGGCAAGGACAGGTGGAGAGCGGGCTTGTCGACGAAGCGGTCGCTGCCCTCGCCGAAGAGTTGCAGTAGCTGATCTGTACGAGACCAACCGGAATCTACAGGCATAGCAGGACGAGTGCCTCGGGGCTTGACCCCGAGGATGAAGGCTTGCTAACGCTGTTGTCTGTTACTGTAGTATCTCGCGTTATGATGGCTGAGTGAGAGCGTATAGAGTTCCGTTGGTTGTTTGTGCAAACACTTGCTCGTCACCGGCACCTAGGAGAAATGTCTCACTGGAAATCGTCGTCTGAGCTTGCTCAAATGAAGAGAGTCTATCGACCCACGTGACCTGTCCGGCATCTGTTCCGACAATGAACCTGTCCAAGGTCGAAGTTGTTTGTGTTACGGGCGTCTCAAAGCGTCTCTCATAGCGTTCCGTACCGTTCTGAAACAGCGGTCACAGAAGTTGAGACTGCCCTTCTCAATGCACATGGCTTATCCAATAGACCCCAACATTTACTGTTCCGAGTTTCGTAACTCTACACAGATATGTCCTACGACACAGACCACGTCCAGAACGCGGGCGGAACACCTGAACGAATTACAGGTATCCATGCGTTCACGGACCTCGTGGATAACGCCGCTCTTGCCGGGCTCTATACGACTATCCGCAGCAAGGGAACCGCGAGTGGCCCTGAACTCGTCGACGGCGCAGATGTCTCGAAGAAGACGGTCTACGATTACCTCCGCACACTCGCAAGTGCAGGACTCATTACGGACATCGGTGAGGAGAACGGCGCTACCACGTACGCCGCCGAGGATTTCGAGCTTACTCTGACGGTACGAGACGTGACAGTGTCGATCACACCTGCGCTGGTTGCGGTACTGAGTCACCGAGAGGAACACCCCGTCATCGACCGCGTTTTAGAAGAACACGGCCTATTGACGTTCGCTCTCGCACACGACCTCGTGATGGATCACAACGAGGGAAACGTTACGATACGCCAGATTGGTGACCTCACAGGTCTTTCCTCTGGGATGAGCTACGACCTCGTTGATGCCATCTACACGATTCGGGACTTTGCTGAGACTGCTTCCAGCCCAGAGACGTTCACTCCAGCCAACGTCGACAGTGATCAACACGACGTAGACGTGACTGAGGAATGAGCGCGGGCGAGCAAGGGCGGATGTATACAGCCAACATCGTCGATACAGTTGTCTTTCGGAGCCTCGGGAAACACCCGAACCCGCATCTCGACAGGCTCAAAAACGCTGTCGAGGAAGCACAGACTGAGATCTGGGTACCAGACCTCATCTACGAGGAACTGGCAGACCACGGGCCTGATGGCACAGTGACAAATCCATATCTGGATCATGGAATCGAAGAAGGGTGGATCCGTGTCGTCTCGCCACCGCAACCCGACGACGGTATTGGGAACGCTGATAAGGGCCATATTGCTGCGAGAGCGTGGCAGGAGGCGAATCACATTCTCGACAGCCACAGCAAGTACCCAACGACGAACAACCGGCGAGACGGGTCGCTAGTCGCTTTGGCTGTACACCTCTTTGCAGAGAACAAACGGATTCGGGTCATCACGCATACTGCAGACGAGTTGCTGGCGAAGGCCTTGACAATCATCCCCTCGGAGTTTGGCTACCACGAGGTTGTCTCTCGATACTACCACCCACCTCGGAGCGCGAAACAAACATTTCCCACCGTCGATAGTCTCACTTGGGACCGATAGTAGCCACTCGATTAGTGCCAAATCAGACTATGACAATATGGGGCAAACAGCTCCACCGCCTGAGTCCCTTAGGGAAGTCTATCGCCGCATCGCACAGCGAGAGCACTTGGATTGGCCCGTCTATTCGTCGACACCGCTGTATGACCGAAAATCAACAAGTGGCCTCGAAAGCGACTGCCGGAACGTCGCAGACGAATGGTTCAGACACGACCGACACGATTCGGTCGAGCAGTTCGTTGGCTCGCTTCCAGTTGCGTACTTTCGATTTGAGGCGCACGACCGATTCGATGCGTCGGCACACTACGACATGGACACCCTCTTTGGCGTGTTCGTGCTGAAAGAATTCCACGGCTGGGAGCACGAATCCGCACTCGTCGAGTATCTCGAACAGTCACCAGCCTTGTGCGAGAAACTGGGCCTGGAGACTGTGCCGGATCAATCGACGCTCTGGCGGACGTGGCATCAGCGTTTCACCGCCGATCTCCGAGAGGCCATCGGGACCATCGGACGAACGATACTACTCAAGGCAAAGGATGGGGGTGCGTCGGTCCCACGTGAGCCAGAGCGCAAGCTTCCGTCCCACGATGACGAACCAGCAGAGCCTGACTTCGATGACCAGGAGATACTGAACAAGGCAGAGTCGATTACAGAGCACGTCAGCCGTGTCGTGTTTCCCGCTTTTTCGTTGAATCGTGGTGATAGCTGTGAAATCCAAGAGAACGCCTACTGGGGCTTACAAACGTATCTCGGGCTTCGAGAGAATCTGGCAGCGAACGAGGGTGCTCGAAGTTTTCTCTACGAGTCCGACCGAGATCGAACGCCGCTGGGTCATGCCCACCGGGAGCACATTCGAGAGCTCTCTATCGACCAGATTCGAGAGATGTACCGTCAGGCTGTGAATCGACTGTTGGCAGAAGTCGCTGAAACGGAGCAATTCTTTCGCGCTGGCATCGTCGCTATCGACATCACCGAAGCGGACCCGTTTACTGGCGATAGAGCTGGTCACGAAGAAGAGATCATCGGGACGAAAGAGAAGTCCGACGAGTACGCCTATCAGTAGGCCACCGTCCAACTGGTCGGGAATGCGGTTCCAATTGTCCTCGATGTCCGTCCCGTACGGAAAGGTGAGACACGCTTGGAGATCGTTGAGGACTTGCTCGATTCCGCGGAGGAGATGGTCCACATCGATAACGTACTGATGGATCGCGAGTTCGACAGCCAGCACGTCTTGGAGATGATTAGCCAGCGCGGGCTTTCGTACGTGGTACCGAAGCGGATGCAGACCAGTGAGAAAGCGCAGGCAGAGCGGTTGTTACGGCATGGGAAGGACCGCTACGAAACCGACCGCAGACTCCACCTCGGAGAGAATGAGTGGCACTCGACGACGTTGGTCTATCGCCGGAAAGAGGACTCTGAACACGACGATTATCGGCAGTACTCGGTGTTCATGACGAACCGAGGGACGTACCATCTGACTGAATACGCTCATCGGTGGGAGATAGAAGGCGGCTATCGCTCAATAAAGCGGTTCATGGCCGCCACCACCTCGAAGAATTTCGTCTTGAGATTCTTCTATTTCGCGTTCGCGTGTCTGCTGTACTCGATTTGGCGTGCGGTTGATTTGCTGGTCTAGGTAGAATTGACTGGTGAGTACGAGCACTCACTACTGATTACTGCGGACAACACGCTGACGCTGCTCAAGAAAGAGACTGGAATTGGATAGAGACGCTCTGGTGAGAGTGTTCTCGGGGATTTCCAAGTGGCAACACTTTCGCTGGTCGCCAAATTTCTGACTATTTGTGCCTCGTTCAATAGGTTCTCCTGCTTAGCAGGGATTTCTGTAGAGATTCCAGCCGCTATCCTGTCGATTTTGTGTATCAGAGTCTCTCTAAACCCCGTATAGTCTCAACTTCCCCGCGGTCACAGTAGTTGAGACCGGTCGTCTCAATGCATATGCCAGTCTGGCGCAGTTCATAAATAGTATGAAGACGTAGTCTGGGATAGAACAATGGCACGAATCACCGGCTCTTATCCAGACGATCTCGACCTGCTCATTGAGGGTGCTGTCGAGGCTGGTGTGTTCGGGGGAAAGAGCGATGCACTGCGAGAGTTCGTACGTGAATACTTCGAGGACCACGAAAACGAACGCATCGCTGCTGCAGTCGCCCTCTACGAACGCGAACGAATTACGCTCGGTGATGCTGCGAGACTCGCTGATGTCGACCGCTGGACAATGCGGGATATTCTCCGTGAGCACGGTGTGGAACTCCGACTCGGACTCGTTGACGAAGACGATGCAGTCTATGAGGTAGAGGCAGCACGCGAACTCGAATTCGATGATGAGGACTCGTCTGATGAGGAGTCACGTGCTAAATGATAGGTAACGATCTCCCAGCGAACCCGAGCGTCTTGAACACGACTGTTCTCTCGAATTTTGCGTACATCGATCAGCTGTGGGTAGTTGCTGACCTCTCTGGAATCTGTACGGTACCAGTCGTTCGTGAGGAGCTCAAACGCGGCGTTGATAACCACCCATATCTCCAGTCAGCTCTCGATACGCTTGACGACGAAATCCCAGTCGTGGCAATCTCGGATCCCGTCGCAAACAGAGAAACCGTTGTAGGTGAGCATCTCGATCCAGGGGAAGCACAAGCATTCGCCCTCGCCGACGCACACGACAGTCGACTACTGACAGACGACGGTGACGCCCGGTCATTTGCGAAAGACCAGGGTGTAACCGTTGTCGGGTCGGTTGGTGTTCTGTTGGCTGCCATCGATGCCGGGAGGATTAGTGAGGAAACTGCGGATGACTGGCTCTCGACATGGGTTGATGAGATTGGATACTACGTTCCCTATCGAAACATCACGGACTATCGATAATCGATCGGCTCCATGGACAACGTCACAGCTGTAATCCCCCGATGAGCTCTCACCAGTAGTTTGTTTTCAACCGTCTCTGAATGAATCGCCTACTCAGCAGAGATGCGTATTGACCGTTTTGACGGATAAAAACCCTAGTCCAATACGTCCATCCGAAGTATCTTCCTGATAAGTACCTAAATCGACGATAATGACCGAGAGAGACGATTTTGAGTACGGTGGGTTGTGGAATGGCCTCTCATATATCGTTCTTGGTCTGTTAGCAATGACTGTGTTCGTATTCTACGGAGACCCAGTCAATGCTGTTGGGTCATTGCGAGTATCGTATTTGTGGGGATTGGAATCGCTGCTGTACTCGCCCCAAAAATTTCACCGCGATTTACCGAAATGAACCGCTATCGGACTGGGTTATTTTGGGCGCTGTGTGGGTTTGGAATTCTTGGGCTCGGACTTCTGAGTTCACACAGATGGGTTCGTGGTGTTATTCTTGGAGTGGGGTTTGTAATCTGTGGGATCCTTATCGCATTTGATCTATAATTACTCCTTCCGTGAGTGGTGCTTCACCTACATCGATTGAACCTTACATCCCCTGCACTGAGCAGTTAGACGAATACTTGGGCGTGTCGTTGGCACCGTCCTTCCGTGGCCCCAACCCGTAAGTCCCGCAGTACTGTCTTCCGGGAGATTGCTCAGCGATCCTACGCCGACTGGCCCACGTACGAGTCGAGCCCACTGTCCGATCGCTCATCCCTCCCAGCGCTGGAATCAGATGTTCGCCTCGTTGCGGAAACATGGTTCCAGCATGACGATCACGAGGCCGTCGAACCATTCGTCCACGCAGTGCCTCTCGCATACGTCCAGTTCGATGCCCACGACCGGTATGCAGGTTCGACGAGCTACAAGATGGAGACACTGTTTCGCCTATTCCTGCTGAAAGAATGCCATGGCTGGAACCACGAAACCGCTCTCATCAAGTACCTCACCAAACATCCCGAACTCTGCGAACGGATAGGTTTGGAGTCAGTGCCTGATCAGTCAACCCTGTGGCGCAGCTGGCACCATCGGTTCACTACTGAATTCCAAGATACCGTCGAGACCGCGGCGCGAACCATCCTCATCAAAGCCCAGAATGCGGGCGTCACAGTCCCACGTGAGCCAGACCGACAGAGCCGCAGACGCGGTGACGTGAGTACAGAATCAGACCCAGATGAGACCGTATTAGAGCAGGCTGAGACAGTCACTGAGCAGGTGAGTCGCGTTGCATTTCCAGCATTCTCACTGGATCGAGGTGAGGGCTGTGAGATTCACGAGAACGCTTACTGGGACTTACAGACGTATCTCGGACTTCGTGAGCGCCTCGCGGCCAACGAGGGCGCTCGGAGCTTCACCTACGAGTCGACTCGTGAGCGGACACCGTTAGGTCACTCCCATCGAGAACACATTCGTGACCTCTCAATCGCGAAGATCCGCGAGATGTACCGACAGGCTGTCAACAGGCTCCTGAGCGAAGTCGCGGAGACTGAGGAGTTCTTCCGAGCCGGAATCATCGCCATCGATATCACCGAAGCAGACCCCTTCACTGGTGATAGAACGGCCACGAAGACGAAATCATCGGCACGAAGGAGAAAACTGACGAGTACGCCTACCAGTGGGCAACCGTCCAGTTAGTAGGGAATGCCGTGCCGATTGTGCTAGACGCACGGCCAGTTCGGAAGGGAGAGTCCCGCTTAGAAATCGTTGAGGACCTCTTGAATTCAGCCGAGGAGCTGGTTCACGTCGATAACGTACTGATGGACCGGGAGTTCGACAGCCAGCACGTCTTAGAGATGCTCAGCCAGCGTGGCCTGTCGTACGTCGTTCCCAAGCGGATGCAGACCAGCGAGAAAGCGCAGGCCAACCGGTTGCTCCAACGAGATCGGGATCGATACGAGACCGACCGGAAGCTCCACCTCGGGAAGAACGAATGGCACAAGACGACGCTGATCTACCGCCGGAAAGAGAACACTGAGCACGAGGATCACCGGCAGTACTCGGTGTTTATGACGAATCGCAGTAGCGGGTTCCTTACCGAGTACGGCTATCGCTGGGAGACCGAAAGTGGCTACAAATCGATCAAGCGGTTCATGGCCGCAACGACGTCGAAAGACTTCGGTCTCCGGTTCTTTTATTTCGCGTTCGCGTGTCTGCTGTACTCGATCTGGCGAGCGGTGGACCTGCTTGTGCAGGTCGAATTGACTGGTGAATACGAACACTCGCCAATTGTGACGGCCGACAACACGCTGACGCTGTTGAAGAAGGAGACCGGAATCGGATAGTGACGGGACTCTCCCCGTGGTAGCGCGGCGTCTGAGTGGCAACGCTACCGGAAGTCGCCGAAATTCACGTATATGGTTGTCAGTTCAACAAGATTGGCCGTTTGGAGAGCAATCTGAGTCAGTTTCTGTTCATTGAATCGGCCGATACTACGCATTACAGCCCTGCTATACCCACTGTAGTCTCAACTTACAACACCACGCAGAGATATAGCGGTAATAGGTTTGAACGGTGTTCTGTTTGAGGCCACGGTCACCAGCGAGATGCCGGGCGTACTCGCGGAAGACGCGTTCGTCGAGGTCCTCGAATGTGGGGTCGCGGTCGACGTCGTCGGGGACAATCCCGGTCCAGTCGTCGTCGCCGCGGTCGCCGGCGGCCCACTCGGCGAACCGCTCGAGCTCACGTGTAGCGTTTCGTCGATAGTTCCCACCGTCCCCACCGCGGCCTTTCCCCTTGTCTTGGAGGTAGCGCTCGAAGGAGCCCGCTAGTGTCTGATCGGAACGGTTTCGAGGTGTACCCGGAGTCATGATTCTTCGTTCGCGTACTGGTAGGTCGGACGGACGTCCTCGAGAAGCTCTTCGATGATTTCCCAAAGGATCAGGGAGGGAGTCTCGTGATTGAATCTAATTCCCCAGCGATCCCCTGTATTGGCGGTTGAGTATTGAAAATGAACCTGCCCGAGATCAGGATGATCCTCGTCTTGGTGCCAGCCGGCGTGAAAGCCCGTGTTCGGATCCGTGTAGTTGATACGGAACCAATCGTCTGGATCCTGTCGATACCACTTGATGGTGAGTTCGGGTGAATCAGGGCCTGTCGAGGGATCAAGACGGGCCGGATCGAAAACGGCTTCTAGCTGCTTGGCCTCAATGTCATCAGGAACGAACTCGACCGCCGTGATCTGTGGCACACGATCGAGGACATCCCGCTTTAGCTGCGTATAGAGGCTC
>P_A23_Liq_3_FmtDRAFT_1000300_pt1 | contig 10629 bp, 6 predicted proteins | sample PonA233FremontCA_FD_10237 | JGI IMG/M metagenome (IMG submission 10237)
GCTCGCGGAGGCGGAGCCGCGGGCCGTGATCCGCGGCGAGGGGAACCTCTCGGACGTCGCCGACGAGGTGCTGTTCGAGCGCGCCGTCCCCGTGGTGCCGGCCGACGCCGTGCCGGTCCGCGAGGTGGACGAGCTGGCGGTCGCGAGCGAGGAGGACCTCGCGGCCGCCGTCGAGGACTGGGAGGAGCGCGCCGAGCAGCGCCGGCGCGACGAGAAGGCCGAGCGGATCGACCGGATCATCTCCGAACACCGGGCGGGGCGGACGCTGCCCGAGACGGAGGAGTGAGCGCGCCCGGGGACGACCGGAACGCGAGTCAAAGCGGCCGACGGGCGCGCTGGCGGCGCTCCGCGTGAGTCGTCGGCACGCATCCAGAAGTCATATGTCCGGGAACGCACACTCGGAGGTATGGACGCTCACGAGCTGATCACCCGGAACGCGGCCGAGGTGGTCACCGAGTCGGAGATCGAGGCGCTGGCCGACGACCCCGAAGGAAAGCGGGCGTACGTCGGCTACGAGCCCTCGGGCGTGCTCCACATCGGTCACATGCTCACCGCGAACAAGCTCATCGACCTCCAGGAGGCGGGCTTCGAGGTTACGGTCCTCCTCGCGGACGTACACGCCTACCTCAACGACAAGGGGTCGTTCGAGGAGATCCGCCACACCGCCGAGCGGATGCGCGACCAGTTCATCGCCTACGGGCTCGACGAGTCGAACACGCAGTTCGTGCTCGGCTCGGACTTCCAGCTCGACGACGACTACACGCTCGACCTCCACGCCCTGGAGCTCGAGACCACCCTCGCGCGGGCCGAGCGGGCGATGGCCGAGATCAGCTCGGGCGACTCGGTGAAGGTGTCGCAGGCCGTCTACCCGCTGATGCAGGCGCTCGACATCCCGTACCTCGGCGTCGACGTCGCGGTCGGCGGGATGGAGCAGCGGAAGGTCCACATGCTCGCGCGCGACGTGCTGCCGAGCATTGACCGCGAGCCGCCAACGAGCCTCCACACGCCGTTGATCGCCGACCTCGCGACCGGCCGCGGCAAGATGTCCTCCAGCGAGGGCGTCACCATCTCGATGGAGGACTCCCGCGAGGACATCGAGTCGAAGGTGAACGACGCCTACTGCCCGCCGACGGCAGATCCGGAGCCGACCGACGACGGCGCGGAGCGAGAGAACCCCGTCCTCCAGGTGTTCGAGTACCACGTCTTCCCGCGGTTCGACGCGGTCACCGTCGAGCGCCCGGAGGAGTACGGCGGAGACCTGGAGTACGACGCCTACGACGCCCTCGAAGCCGACTTGGAGTCGGGCGAACTCCACCCCGCGGACGCGAAGGGCGCGCTCGCCGAGTACCTCGACCGCCTCATCGCACCGGGCCGCCAGCAGCTCGCCGAGTAAGCCACCCCGCCGGGCGGAGCGCTGTTAGCCGTCTCCTTTCCCCGTGACCTCCGGCTTTTCGCCCGTCGCGCGGCCGTCGACCTCGCAGGTCCCGTCAAGACAACCCAGTCCGGCCGCCGTCTCGAAGACGGGGAGCCCGCAGTCGCACTCGTCGACGGCGACGCCCGCGGGGAACGAGAAGGTGGTGTCGCAGTCGGGATAGCGCTCGCAGCCGAGGTAAACGCGACCCGGCGCGGAGCGGACCCGGAGGTCCCCCTCGCAGTCCGGGCACTCCCAAGCGCCGTCGAACCGGTCGCTGACGGCCGCCTCCATCGGGTCGCACGCGGGGTCGAGACAGAGGTGGAACGGCTCGCCGCGCTCGACGCGGATCTTCGGGAGCCCGCAGTCGTCGCAGGTCGCGTCCGTGACGCTCGCGCCCGCCGGGAGCCCCCAGCGCGCCTCGCAGTCGAGACACGCCACGTCGCCGCGCGACCGCACGAGCGGGCCGCCGTCGTCGGGGCAGGTGCCGACCGGGACGCCCGCCTCCGTGACGGGGAGCGCCCGGCTGGCTGTCGCCTCCTCGGCGACGACGCGGAGCCGCCGCGATCCGTCGCGAGCGGTGACAGTGAACCCGTCGCCGTCACCCTCGACGACGACGCTCTCGGGGCGGGTGAGCCACGCGACGGGCTGGTAGCCGTCAGCGTCGTGGACGAGCGTCGTGTCGTCGGGTTTGATCAGTACCACGACGCGGCCCCGATGGGTTCGGGTGCGGTCGCCGCGGTCGGTCACCTGACAGTCGCCTGCGAGCACGCGGAGTCGTTCCGGCATAGGACGGGTGGCCGCGGAATGGGTGTTAAGCGGTCGTTGCGGGAGTTTAAGAGAGATACCGGGCGGGTGGCGGTGAGAACGGGTGACGCGACGAGACGGCAGATCGCTCGAACGTCCCGGCCGCTCGTTGATAAGCGGATACCGACGGATCGCAAGATCGGATTCGGACGCCGGCGCGCCTACGCCACCCGGACCGTCCGCGTCGCCGTGACGGGCAACAGCGGGAGGTCCGGGAAGACGACCTCGACGACGAACTCCAGTTCGTCGGCGTCCGGCGGGCCGAACACGCCGACCGGGACCGTCGTCTCCCCGTCGAGGTACGTCGTCGTCGCGGTCATCTCCACGTCGTTGACGGTGACGCGGATCCCCGCGCGGGCGCTCCCCGAGACGGCCGCGACGGCGACCTCGCACATCTCGTTCTCGCCGACCGCGATGCCGTCGGGGAACTCACCCCAGTCGACGTCGATCCGGGGGCAGTCGCGGGCGGCGTCGACGATCCGCTCCGCCACGGAGTCGCTCATCCCGGCGTTCGCCAGTTCCGCCGGACCGGCGTCGACGACGTCGGCCGGCGAGGTGAGCCCGGCGTCCGCGAGGCGCTCCGCGCGGCCGGAGCCGACCCCCTCGATCGCCGTGAGCGCGACCGCCTCGCGGGAGACGCCGTGTTCGACGCGCGCCTCCACGCGACGGGCGAGGTTGGCGGCGCGCGGGCCCGCGAACCGGTCGAGGAACTCCGCGAGCGCGGCGAGCAGGCGGAGCGCGTTCTGCCGGATCACCCACGCGTCGGAGCGGAGGTCGGAGGGGATCGAGTCGGCCATCCCCGCCAGCAGGATGGCGAACACCTTGCGGTGACCGTCCTCCAGGTCGGTGTCGCGGCCGTCGAGGATGCGGTCGACCGCGTCGGCCTCGGCCGAGCGCGCGGAGACGGAGTCGAACTCGCCCGCCGACGCGACGGTCTCTAACACGGCGTCGGCAGTCAGCGTCTCGCGCTCGGCGAGGCGCCGGAACCGGCGGGCGGTGTCGAGCCGGAGGTAGTACTTCGAGGCCAGCCGACCGAGGGCGGTCGGCTCGATCGCGAGGTCGTCGTCGGCCGCGACGAAGCCGTCGTCGACGAGCGATTCGAGGGTGTCCCGCACCCGGTCGCGGAGCGTCGAGAAGTCGTACTGGTCGGGCTTCGACTGCGCGCGGACGTAGTAGAACGTCGTCTCCAACCACGCCATCACGTCTTCGAGCCCCCGGATCGTCCCCATCGCGATCTCGGCGTTGAGGTGCGACTCGAGGTCGGCGGCGAGCCGCGACTCGATCGCCTTCCCCTCGCGCAGCAGTTTCCGGTACTTGTCCGCGTCGGCGCGGTCGCAGACCACCCAGCCGTACCCGACGTCGTCGTACTCCGGCCGACCGGCGCGCCCGAGCATCTGGAGCACGTCCAGCGGCGAGATGTCCGTCTCCCCCTCCAGCGGGTCGTGGTACTTCGTGTCACGGATGACGACGCAGCGAGCGGGGAGGTTCACGCCCCACGCGAGCGTCGACGTCGAGAAGAGGAACTTGATCTTCCCCTGTTTGAACCACTCCTCGACGCGGTCGCGGTCGTCCTTCCCGAGGCCGGCGTGGTGGAACCCGACGCCGTCGGTGACCGACTGGCGGAGCGTGTCGTTGGTGAGCTCTTTCGCCTCGTTGTGGAAGTCGTAGTCGTCGCGCGAGTCGATCGGGATGTCGCGTTCGGTGATCTCGTCGCGCGCCTTCTTCGCGGCTTGGACGGTGTCCTGCCGCGAGGAGACGAACACGAGCGTCTGTCCGTCCTCGCGGACGTGCGGCTCGGCGAGGTCGAGCGCGCGGTAGAGCCGGCGGTACTTGTCCGCGAACGCGTTCGAGCCGTGCGAGTACGTCTTCACGCCGGTCTCGAGGTCGACGGGACGGTACTCGTCGCCGAAAGCGTACGTCGTCTCCGCGGGCGCGTCGAGCCACTCCGCCACGTCGCCGATGTTCGGCATCGTCGCCGAGAGCGCGACCACGCGGGGGTCTTGGAGCCGGCGGAGCCGCGAGACGGTGACTTCGAGCACCGCGCCGCGCTTCTCGGAGTCGAGCAGGTGGACCTCGTCGATGACGACGCAGTCCACGTCGGTGATAAAGGAGTACCGCGCCGAGTCGTGTTTCCGCGTCGCGCTGTCGGCCTTCTCCGGCGTCGTCACCAGCACGTCCGCGCGCTCGGCGCGGCGGGGGTTCAAGTCGCGCTCGCCGGAGACGACGTACACGGAGTAGCCGAGATCCTCGAAGCGCTCCCACTCGCTCTCCTTCTCGTTCGTGAGCGCCCGCAGCGGCGCGACGAAGAGCGCGGTCCCGCCCGCGGCGAGCGTCTTACAGATGGCGAGCTCCGCGAGCGCCGTCTTCCCGGAGGCGGTCGGCGCCGACGCGACCACGTTGTGGTCGGTCTCCAAGATCCCCGGCAGCGCCTCCCGCTGCATCCGGTTGAACTCGTCGAACCCGAAGGCCTCCGCGAACTCCGGCACCGCGTCCGCGACCTTCACGGCACACCACACCCGTGCGCGAGTCGTCGGGAACCGCGGCTGTGTCGCATCGGATCGAGAGGGGGGCTTCGAGGGCAAAGGCGTTTCTCATGCGGGCGCGGCGGGACTCGGGCCGCGCGAGCGGCGAGATGTCGAGGTCGCCGAGCGCCGAAGCGTCGCCGCGGACCCACACCGTTTAGGCGACCGCGGTCGACCGCACGGGTATGATCCCCTCGTCGCCGCTCGTCGTCGGTGCGGGCGTCGCGGTCGCGCTGTTCGCGCTGTTCGCGGTCGCCCGTCGGCTCCGCGGCCCGTCGACGGAGGCGCGCGAGTCGAAACGCGCTCACGAGGCGGCCCAGGAACGCGAACCGCCGGTCGAGATCGGCGAGACGTACGAGTTCGGCGTCACCGAACTCACCGACCACCACTTGGGGAACGAGGTCGCCGTCGGCAAGGTGGAGGGATTCGTCCTCTTCACCGAGGACATCCCGAGCGGACTCGAACCCGGCGACGTGATCCGCGCGAAGGTCCTCTCGTTCAACGAGGGGCGCACCTCAGCCGACGCGACCTTCGTCGGGCGGGCGTAGTTCGGTCGGTTGGGGCGCGGTCGCCGCCGAGTCGGCCGGCGCGACGACGCCGGACGCCGCACCCGAGGCGACCACGTCCGCCCCGAACCGGAGGTTGATACGTGATGGTGACGAAGAGGTGTCGCAATGGCTCAGGCCGGCACCCAGGACCTCACGGAGCGGTTCATTCAGTTCTATCGCAACTACTACCGGGAGGAGATCGGACAGCTCGCCCAACGGTACCCCAACGAGCAGCGCTCGCTGTACGTCTCCTACGACGACCTCTTTCAGTTCGACCGCGACCTCGCCGAGGACTTCCTGAACAAGCCGGAACAGATGCGCGAGTACGCCGAGGAGGCGCTACGGCTCTATGACCTCCCCGCCGACGTCAGCCTCGGCCGCGCGCATGTCCGCATCGAGGACCTCCCCGATAGCGTCGACATCCGCGGTATCCGCGTCCACGACGACCATATCGGGAAGCTCGTCTCGATTCAAGGGATCGTTCGTAAGGCCACCGACGTACGCCCGAAGGTGACGGAGGCCGCCTTCGAGTGCCAGCGCTGCGGCACCATGACGTACATCCCGCAGTCCGACGGTGGCTTCCAAGAGCCCCACGAGTGCCAGGGCTGCGAGCGACAGGGCCCGTTCCGCGTCAACTTCGATCAGTCCGAGTTCGTCGACTCACAGAAGCTCCGTATCCAAGAGTCGCCCGAGGGGCTCCGCGGCGGCGAGACGCCCCAGTCGCTGGACGTCGACATCGTCGACGACATCACCGGGAAAGTGAGCCCCGGCGACCACGTTACCTGCGTCGGTATCCTCCACATCGAGCAGGTCGAACAGGGCAACGAGAAGTCCGCCATCTTCGACCTGTACATGGACGGCGTCTCNATCGCCATNGAGGACGAGGAGTTCGAGGACATGGACATCACCGAGGCGGACAAACGCGACATCATCGAGCTCTCCGAGCGCGACGACATCTACGAGGCGATGGTGGGTTCGATCGCGCCCGCCATCTACGGGTATGAAGAGGAGAAGCTCGCGATGATCCTCCAGCTGTTCTCCGGCGTGACGAAGCATCTCCCCGACGGGTCGCGGATTCGGGGCGACCTGCACATGCTCCTGATCGGTGACCCCGGCACGGGTAAGTGTCTTAAATTTGATACCAATGTGACACTTGCTGATGGACGAGAAGTTCCGATAGGCGATCTCGTCGAGGACAATCTCGATGATCCGAAACCGATCGACGACGGCGTCTTCGACGAGGTCGATTTCGAAGTACCCTCGCTACAGTCGGACGGAACGATCGGATCCGCGCGAGCGACGAAAGTCTGGAAGCGGGAGGCTCCCGAGACGATGTATCGTGTCGAGACTGCCTCCGGCATGGAACTGGAGGTGACGCCGTCGCATCCGCTGTTCGTTCAGACTGGTGCCGGACACGTTCCGCGGCGTGCGGATGAACTCGACGTCGGTGACCGTGTGGCCGTCGCATCGCGCGCTGCCACAGATGGCGGTATCGCCGTGTCTGGTAGTCAGAACACCTCGGTCGTAGAGGAAGTCCGATGGGACTCGATCGAGTCCATCGAACGGGTCGAATCCGATGAAGACTGGGTCTACGATCTCGAAGTGGAGAGAACGCACAACTACGTCTCGAACGGGGTCGTCTCTCACAACTCCCAGATGATTTCGTACGTCGAGAACATCGCACCGCGGTCCGTCTACACCTCTGGGAAGGGATCGTCGGCGGCCGGCCTTACAGCTGCAGCCGTGAGAGACGACTTCGGCGACGGCCAGCAGTGGTCGCTCGAAGCCGGCGCTCTCGTCCTCGCGGACAAGGGAATTGCGGCAGTTGACGAGCTCGACAAAATGGACTGCGTCACGGGCGACGCGCTGGTCTCGCTCGCGGACGGCCGCGTCGAGCGCATCGACGAACTGGCGCGGGAGGCCGCCGAAGACGGAGATGTCGAGGAACTCTCGAACGGACGCCATATCCGCGACGTCGACCTCGACGTCTGGTCGATGGACGAGGACGGGAACCTCGTCGAACGGTCCGTCTCCGCGGTCCACGAGTACGACGCGCCGTCGGAGCTGACCCGAGTGACGACGGAGACCGGCGAGTCGCTGACTGCGACCGCCGACCACCCGTTCTTCGTCCTCGACGACGGGGAGCGTGTCGAGCGCGAGGCGGCCGCCCTCGACGGGGGCGACTGGGTGTACGTCCCTCGCGAGATTCCGACGAAGGCGGCGGACGGCGGAGCGGTGGCTGCGAGCGGTGGAAATGGGCCAGCGGCCGAGCCCGGCGACGGGGAGAGCGTCGACGCCGCGATGGCGAGCGTCCTCGGATACCTCTCCGGCGACGGGAACGTCTACTACGACCGCGACGAGGGCGTCTACGGCATTCGGTTCACCAACACGGACGACGACCTCTTAGACGACTTTGAACGCGCGGCGCGCGAGGCGTTCGACGCGGAGCCGGTCCGCCCGCCGAGCGAACGGCGCGACGGCGGCGTCGAGACGGTCCGCGTCACCGGGAAGGAACACGCCGACGCCGTCCTCAACGCGGGGATGAACCTCGGCCGGTACGACGAGAAGTGCTTCCCGACTCCCGTTTCGACCGGAAGCCGCGCGGCGAAGGCCGCGTTCGTCCGGGCGCTCGCCGACAGCGAAGGCCACGTCGACGAGTCGGCCGGAAACGTTCGGATAGCGTCGGCGAGTCGGGACCTGCTCCGCGGCACGCGGAACCTCCTCTTAGGGTTCGGCGTGTCGAGCCAGCTCCAGTACCGCGAGCGAGACGGCGGTCGCGACGTGTACTACCTCACGGTGACCGACGCGGATTCGCTCGCGGCGTTCCGGCGCTTCGTCGGATTCACGGCCACCCGGAAGGCCGAANCCCTCGACCGCGTCGTCGATTCGGCCGACGGCGGCCGAACGATCCTCGACGTGGTCCCGGAGGTCGGCGACGCGCTCGCGCGGTCTCGCGAGTCGCTCCGGCTTCACCAGCGCGAGTGCGGGCTCGACGCGGTCACGTACCACGACTTCGAGAGCGGGACTGCGAACGTCTCGCTCCACCGCGCCGACCGGATACTCTCGGCGTTCGAGGATCGGCGTGAACGCGCGACCGAAGACGTGGACGCGCTCGACGCGACGGCGGCGTGGGAGACGCTCTCGGAGCTTCGGCACCGATACCACGTCTCGCAGTCCGAGCTTGCCGAAGGGACGGCGCTGTCCCAACAGCAGATTTCCCGCGAATGGGGCGAACGCGACGAGGTCCGCCGGACGGTGACCGAGCGGCTCCGAGAGATTCTCACCGGAGTCGGGGAGACCGACCTCGACGACCTCCGCGAGTTCGTCCGCGGCGACGTGAAGTGGCGTCGGGTCGAGTCGGTCGAAACCGTTCCGCCGGAGTCGACCGAACACCGCGGCGAGGTGCTCCGACAGCGGCTCGCAGACGTCATCGAGGGACCGGTCGAGACGGCCGAAGAGCGCGCTCGCGACCTGCTCGACCGCGGTCCGGTCGGCGAGACGCGATCGGAGCTGTCGGCGGCGCTGGACGCGTACGGCGTCGGTCAGTCGGACGTGGCGTCGAGGCTCGACGTGACGCAGGCGACCGTCTCCCGCTGGCTGTCCGGCGCCGTCGAGACCGACCGGCTCGACGACGTGCGTGAGGCGGTCGTGGAGGAGGTAAACGCCGTGAAGGCGGAACTGCGGTCGATACTGGCGCGGATCGAGGACGGCGAGCGACCCCGGGTGTACGACCTGACCGTCGAGGAGACGCACAACTTCGTCGCGAACGGGCTCGTCGTCCACAACTCCTCGGACCGCTCCGCGATGCACGAGGGGCTCGAACAGCAGAAGATCTCCGTCTCGAAGGCGGGGATCAACGCGACGCTGAAGGCGCGGTGTTCGCTGCTCGGCGCCGCGAACCCCAAGTACGGCCGGTTCGACCAGTACGAGCCGATCGGCGAGCAGATCGACTTGGAGCCGGCGCTGATCTCGCGGTTCGACCTCATCTTCACCGTGACAGACAGCCCGGACCCGGAGCACGACTCCCGGCTGGCGAAACACATCATCAAGACGAACTACGCCGGCGAGCTCAACACCCAGCGCGAGGAGCTGGCGAGCTCGGAGTTCACCTCCGAACAGGTGGCGGAGGTGACCGAGGAGGTCGCGCCGGAGATCGACTCCGAACTCCTCCGCAAGTACATCGCCCACGCGAAGCGGTCCTGCTTCCCGACGATGACGGAGGAGGCGAAGGAGGTGATAGAGGAGTTCTACGTCGACCTGCGCTCGAAGGGCGCCGACGAGGACGCGCCCGTGCCGGTCACCGCCCGGAAGCTGGAGGCGATGGTGCGGCTCTCCGAGGCGAGCGCGCGGGTACGGCTCTCGGACACCGTCGAGCGCGAGGACGCGGACCGCGCGACGGACATCGTCGAGTCCTGTCTCAAGGACATCGGCGTCGACCCGGAGACGGGCCAGTTCGACGCCGACGTGGTCGAGACGGGCACGTCGAAGAGCCAGCGCGACCGCATCAAGAACATCAAGGGGCTCATCGCCGACATCGAAGAGGAGTATCAGGAGGGCGCGCCCGTCGAGGAGGTGCTCGACCGCGCGGGCGAGATCGGGATGGACCAAGGAAAGGCGGAGGGAGAGATCGAGAAGCTCCGCACGAAGGGCGAAGTGTACGAGCCCAAGCAGGGCCACCTCCGGACGACGTAGATGGACCGGATCTCCGCGATACGGAACGTCGAGGACGCGCTCCGCGAGTTCGAGGACGGCGACGCCGACCTCGCGGCCACCGAGCGTCGCGTCGCGGCCGTGCTCCGGACGTACGCGACCGAGTTCGACGGCGAGGGCGACGTGTTCCGCGCGGTCGGGGACGACCCGGTCGACGGCACCGTGGTCGTCGCGCCCTCTGAACCGGCCGCGCGCGAGCGCGTCCTCGCGGCCAGCGGGGTCGACGACGCACCGGACGGCGGGGAGGAGCCCGCGTTCGACGTCGAGCGGTTCTAGTTACTGACCCCGGCCCCGCGGACGCTGAATCGATCCGGCGTCACTGACGCCGACTGAAACGTTCCGGTCCGGAACGGATATATTTCAAAATCGACCACCGGCGGGCGTGCTGCTGGTCGTGACGTACTCGGCGGCCGCCAGGACCGGCCTCCGAAACCTCTGTCGTCGCCACGAGTCGGTCGTCGCGCGGCGGTTCGGTCGCGCCGCGCTGCTCGACGAGACGGAGTACGCGGCGTTCCTCGCGCTGCGGCTGCGGGAGTCGCACGGCGGGGACGTACAGATAGAGCGCACCGAGCCGTTCAACGAGTTCGTCGCCGTCGACGACGCGGTCCGAGAGGCGGCCGCGGCCTACGCC
>P_A23_Liq_3_FmtDRAFT_1000302_pt1 | contig 10563 bp, 8 predicted proteins | sample PonA233FremontCA_FD_10237 | JGI IMG/M metagenome (IMG submission 10237)
CGCCGCCTCGAACGCCGTCCCCGGGACGCGCGGGTGGCTCGCGGTGCCCAGCGCGAGCGCGTCGTCGGTGTCCGCGCCGCGGTTCGCCGCCGCGTCGCTGCTCGGGTCGGCCGCCTACGCCGGCGCGCTCCTGGGAATCGGGCTGGCCGTCGCGCTCGGCGTCGAGAGCGCAGTCGGGCTGTTCGGCGGCGACCTCGTCGCGGCGCTGTAGCCCGGCTCCGCCCGTTTCACCCGGTCAGAGGATCGTCCCGTGCTTCTTGTCCGGCAGGTCCTTCTGAACGTCCTCGTAGAAGTCGAACCGCGCGGCGAGCTCGGCGCGGAGGTCCGAGGGCGGCACGATTTCGTCGATGACGACCTCGCTCGCCATGCGGTGGACGTCGATCCCCTCGCGGTACTCCTCGCGGAGGCGCTCCTCCTCGGCGGCGCGCTCCTCGGGGTCGTCGATCTCGGCGAGCTTCCGGGCGTAGACCGCGTTGATCGCGGCCTCGGGGCCCATGATGCCGATCTCGCCGGAGGGGAGGCCGATGACGCTCTCGGGGTCGTAGGCCGGCCCGCCCATCGCGTAGATGCCCGCGCCGTACGCCTTCCGCACGACGACGGTCTGTTTCGGCACCGTCGCCGAGGAGGTGGCGTAGATCATCTTCTTCCCCTTCTCTAAGATGGCGTCCTTCTCCACCTGCGAGCCGGCCATGAAGCCGGGCGTGTCACAGAGGTACAGCAGGGGGATCTCGTAGGCGTCGCAGGTCCAGATGAACTCCGCGGCCTTCTCCGCGGCGTCCGGGAAGATCGCGCCCGACCGCTCCGTCGGCTGGTTGGCGACGACGCCGACCGGCCGCCCGTCGATCCGGCAGAACGCCGTGACGATCTCCGGACCGTACCCCTCCTTCAGCTCGAACACCGACTCGGCGTCGGCGATCCGGTCGATCAGGTCGTGGGCGTCGTACGGGCGGTTCGGCGACTCGGGGATCAGCTCGTCGATCCCGTCGGGCGAGAGCTTCGGCGGCTTCGTCTCGCGCCGCGGGGGCTTCTCGCCGGCCCGGTCGGGGAGGTAGCCGATCAGGTCGGCGACCAGCTCGCGGGCGTGCTCCTCGTCGCGCGCGACGAGGTCCGCGGAGCCGGACTCCTCGGCGTGGACGCGGGGGCCGCCGAGGTCGTCCAGATCGATCTCCTCGCCGGTGACCATCTCCACCATTCGCGGGGAGGCGATCGCCATCGCGGACATGTCCTCCACCATCACAGTGAAGTCCGCGAAGACGGGCGTGTAGGCGGCCCCGGCGATACAGGGGCCGTAGAGAACGCAGATCTGCGGCACCGCGCCGGAGAGCATCGAGTGGTTGTAGTAGTACTTCCCGATCCCCTCGCGGTTGGCGAAGAAGCCGGTCTGCTGGTCGATCCGACCGCCGGAGGAGTCCATCAGGTAGAGCACCGGGTTCCCCGTCTTCAGCGCCCGCTGTTGCATCCGAAGGAACTTCTCGACGCCCTTCGACGCCATCGACCCCGCCTTCACGGTGAAGTCGTTGGCCATGAAGTGGACGTCGCGCCCCTCGAACTCGGCCGCGCCCGTCAGCAGGCCGTCGCCCGGGAGGCGGTCGCCGCCGCGCTCGTTCCCCGCTTCGTCCTCGCCGGCGGGCGCGTCGGGGTGCCAGTCGTCGAACGCGGCGAACTTCCCGTCCTCGAACTTCACCCCCGTGGGGTCGCCGTCCGCGGCGCCAGCGTCGCCGGTCCCGCGGGTCCCGCCCTCGCCGCCGAACCAGAGGTCGAGGCGGTCGCGGACGAACAGCTTCCCCTGCTCCGAGAGCCGGTCGCGGTACTTCTCCGGGCCGCCCTCGCGGATGTCGGCTATCTCGGCGCGGAGGTCGCGCTCGCGGTCGGTCGGTCCGAGGTCGTCGTCGAGCGGGTAGCTCGGCTCGGACGGCTCGGCGCTGGCGACCGGCGTCTCCTCGCCCTCGACGTGGACGTCGACGTCGACGCCGAGGTGTTCGGCGAGCGACTTCGCGATCGCCGCAGCCTCCTCGGGCGTCGCCGCCGCGCCGACGTGGACTTTCATGAACGCAAGATTTGCGGTGGATCCTAAACAGTTTTCCATGCGGGATTCGGCGGGCCCGTGTCGGCCGGCGGCCCGGGGCGGCGCGCCGCTCGTCCGGAGCGGTACCCCGCTGCTACTCCGCGTCGACGGCGGCTTCCAGAGCCGCTCGATCAGCGCCTCGTTGCCCACGTAAACCGGCGTGCGCTGGTGGACCGCCTCGGGCTCCACGTCGAGGATCGAGCCGGTTCCGTCCGAGGACGCGCCGCCCGCGCGCTCGACGATGTAGGCGATCGGGTTCGCCTCGAACTGTAGCCGGAGCTTCCCCTCGGACGCGCTCCGGAGGGCGGGGTAGGCGAACACGCCGCCGTAGGTGAGCACCTGGTTCACGTCGCCGACCATCGCGCCGCCGTACCGGAGCTTCAGCTCGTCTTCGATCGATCGGGCGTACGCGCGGAAGTCCGCGGGCCAGTCGGGCACCCGGCCGCCGAACCCGTAGACGGTCGGGGTCGCCGGCAGCGAGAGGNCGGCCTCGACGACGGACCTCTCGACGCTGTCGCCGTCGGCGGTGACCACTTCCTCGCGGACGCCCGTCTCGTCGGCGACGACCATCGTCGTGATCGGGCCGTAGAGGACGTAGCCGGCGGCGACGAGGTCGCGGCCGCTCGCGGGCAGCGGCGCGTCGTACACGCCGACGACGGTGCCCATCGCGTTGTTCGACCGGAGGTTCGAGGAGCCGTCGAGGGGGTCGATCGCGACGGCGAGCGCGTCGCCCGCGCCGCTCCCGACGGCGCCGCCCGCGTCGACCGCCGATTCACGCTCCTCGCTGACGAACGAGCCGACGCCGTCGACCGCGGTTATCGCGTCGCCGAGGAGCTCGTCGGCGTACAGGTCGCCCGCGAGCACCGACTCGCCGGATTCGTTCTCCGTCCCGCTCTCGACGCGGCGGCCGGGGAGCGCGGCGCGGATCTCGGGGGCCGTCGCCGCGACCGCGTCGAACACCGCGTCGACGGTCGAGTCCGGTGAGGACATCAGTCGTCGCTCTCGGCGACGGCCAGCGCCTCGGCCGGGTCGGACTCTTGGAAGATCACGGCCTCCAATGCGTCGAGGATGCGCTCGGGCTCGTCGCGCTGGAAGACGTTTCGGCCGACGGCGATGCCGGTGGCCCCCGCGTCGATGGCGTTCGAGACGTTCCGGAGGAACGCCTCGTCGTCGCGCATCGTCCCGCCGGACATGACGACGTCGGCAGGGCCGGCCATCTCGACGGCGTCGCCCATCGCCTCGGCGGAGCCGGGGTACTTCACCTTCACCACGTCGGCGCCGAGCTCCAGGCCGAGCCGCGCGCCGTACGAGATGACGTCCGGGCTCGCGTCGTTGCGGAGCCCCTGCCCGCGCGGGTACGACCACATGACGACGGCCATGTCGTGTTCGCGGGCGCCCTCCTGCGCGTCGCGGAATTCCTCGGCCATCTCTACCTCGTGGTTCGACCCGCCGTAGACCGTGAACCCGACCGCGTCGGCCCCCAGTTCGGCCGCGTACTCGGCCGTACAGTTGACGGCGCTGTTCGGCTCTCCCCGCCAGAGGTTGGAGGTCCCGTTGAGCTTCAACAGGAGGTTGACCTCGTCCTCGTAGTCGGGGTAGTACGCCTCGGCGAGCCCCTTCTGGACGGCGAGCGAGGTGACCGCCTCGTGGGTGGCGAGCTCGAAGATCCGTTCCGGGTCCGCCGTGTCCGGGTTCGGCTCGAAGTCGACCGGCCCGTGTTCGAGCCCGTGGTCGTACGCGAGGATGAGCGACTTACCGTCGCGCGAAATGTCGTCGGCGGCGTGAGGAAGCATCAGTTCGTAGTTCCGTTACATACGTAAAAAGGGCTGTGGTGAAGTCGGCGGACGTAAAGAAACTTAGCGGCCGACTGAGCGGCGCCTCGGGTCGATTTTGCGCGATCGGCTTCGAAACGCGTTACTACTCGAATTGTTAATTTCTCCGGCGCGAACGCGTTCGGGCCCGGCTTTCGCAATACTTACCAGCCGCGGCGCGGCAGCGAGTCACATGCGAACGCTTTCCGAAATCGAGGTCGTCGGCGTCGTCGGCGCCGGGACGATGGGCAACGGGATCGCGCAGGTCGCGGCGTCGGCGGGATACGACGTGGTGATGCGGGACGTGGAGCGCGAGTACGTCGAGCGCGGCCTCGACAGCGTCGAGGACAGCCTCGACCGGCTGGCCGGAAAGGGCGCGCTCGACGAGGACCCCGAAGCGGTCCGCGACCGGATCACGGGGACGACAGCCCTCGACGACCTCGCGGACGCCGACCTCGTCGTCGAGGCCGTGATCGAAGACCTCGAGGTAAAACGCGACGTGTTCGGCGACCTCGACCGCGTCACCGACGACGACGTCGTCCTCGCGACGAACACCTCCACGCTGTCTATCACGACCATCGCGAGCGCGACGGAGCGCGCGAGCGACGTGGTCGGCCTCCACTTCATGAACCCCGTCCCGATCATGGACGGCGTCGAGGTCGTGGTGGGCGAGCGCACCGACCCGGCGGTCGTCGACTTCGCGCACGCCTTCGCCGAGGACTTGGGCAAGGAGACGTGGGAGTCCGACGACAAGCCCGGGTTCGTCACCAACCGGATCCTGATGCCGTGGATAAACGAGGGGATCCGCGCGTACGACGAGGGCGTCGCCGACAAGGCCGACATCGACCGCGGGATGAAGCTCGGCACGAACGTCCCGATGGGGCCGCTCGAACTCGCCGACCACATCGGCCTCGACGTGGCGCTCGACGCAAGCGAGACGCTCCACGACGAACTCGGCGACCGCTACAAGCCGGCGTACCTCCTCAAGCGCAAGGTGGAGGCGGGCGACCTCGGCAAGAAGACCGGTCGCGGGTTCTACGAGTACGAGTGACCGCGTCGGGGCGTCTGAGAGGCGGTCAGGCCGCGTCCGCGTCGCGGTCGTCGTCCGCCGTCCACCGGCGCGCGCCGGGCAGCAGCCCGACGAGCTTCGTCACGTAGCCGAACCGGAACAGCCCCAGCTGCGAGAGCGCCCCGAGGACGAACACCGCGAGGAACGCGGGCGCCGAGAGGTCGAAGAGGAGGGGTTGGACGGTCGTCTCCGCGGCGGCCGTCTCGAAGCTCGCGGGCGTCAGCGACCGCGAGGCGAACGCCGCGCCGATGAGCGCCGTCGAGACCACGAGCGTCGTCCGGGTGAGGACGAACCCGAACAGCGCGCCGACGGCGACGCCCGCCAGCGTCGCGCCGACGAGCAGCGCCGTCCCCTCGACCCCCGCGGCGTCCGCCGCGTAGAAGGGGCCGACGGCGAACCGCCCGGCGAACCCGCCGACGACCGCGCCGATGCCGAGCACCGCGAAGGAGAGCCCGGCGTACGCGAGGAAGCCGCCGAGGAGGCCGCCGACCGCGACCGCGCCGGCGGTGAGGACGGCGCCGTCGACCGCGACGAGGCCGACGACGTTCGGCGCGAGCAGGTAGCCGGCGCCGGCGCCGACGAGCAGCCCCGTCAGCGTCACCGCGTAGACGGAGACCGCCGCGCCGACGAACGCGAGCGCCAGCCCCGCGAGGACCAAGCCGCCGTTGAGTGGGGTGAGCATGTCCGTACCGTGGCGCGCGCTGCTACTTAAATTGTCGCAGCCGCGAGGACGGAAAACGGGCGGCGAGCGGCGGACTCACCGCGCCCGGCTCGTCGCTCGTCGATCGATGTATCGCGTGTACCCGCCGACCGCGAGGCCGAACCCGACGACGAGCAGGACGAACCCGAGGAGGCGACTGGTCCCGACGGTCATCACCGTCAGGACGACGCCGAACAGCAGCGCGAACACGCCGGCGACGACGACGCCCACGTCCAGCAGCGGCGACGGCTGGATGGTCCGGCAGTGCGGGCAGATCCGCGCGTCGGCGGGGATCGGCTCGCGGCAGTCGACGCAGCGGAGGCGGTCGCTCGGCACGCGAGGCGGTTCGGCCGCGACCGGTTTGGCTCTGTTGACTGCGGAGGGGGCCGAGAGGACGTGTCTGCTACCCGGACGCGCCTCGGATTGTACTCGTCGGAACAGAGAACTCCGACGGGCCGCATGGTTAAACGATGTTTCCGGATTGTGAACCGAAGTGCCGAAACGGAGACGCCGCGAGGTCCTCGGAGCCCTCGCGGTGGCTCACCGCCGGTTGTATTTCCGACGACGACCCGCAGGTGGAAATTCGGGAGATAGACGTGGTGAATCTGCGGGACGAGACCGTCGGTGTCACGATAGTTGCGGAGCGAGGCGACGAGGTCGTATCCGAGGACGGGTTCCGATTCGGCCCGAAGCAAGGCGGAGCGACGGGCGGAGTGTATTTAAAAGAAAGTTGGATGAGTGGTGAGGGAGACCTGGAACTCACGATATCCGCGGATTCGATCGACGAAGCCAGTCTATTCACGGAGAGCGTGGCACAAGAGAGTGAGGACGACGAGTGTGTATCCGCGTTCAGTCCGGTCGACGAGAACGGCGGAGGCATGTACTACGCCGAAGCTGAGTGTTGACGACGCGCGAAACGAGCGCCGGGTGCGGATTTCCGCCCGCTCTCCCGCTCAGTCCGCGCCGGCCGCCGCGGCCGGCTCGTCGCCGGTATTGAGCGTCTCTTCCACCTGCGTGAACACCGCGACCAGCGCGACCGCCGCGGCCGCGGCCCCGACGGCGAACGGCACGACGAACCCGAAGCCGTAGAGCCAGCCGGAGGCCAGCGGCCCCAGGGCGACGCCGAAGCCGAAGCCCATCGTGAGCACCGACAGGGTGGTCCCGGACTCCCCCTCGCGGGCGAGGTCGCCGGCGAGCGCGAGCGACGGGGCGAACACGCACGCGACCGCGATCCCTTGGCCGAGCCGGACGAGCATCATCAGCGCCGGCTCGGTCACGATCCCCTGAAGCAGCGTCGTCGGGACGAGGATGACGAAGCCGGCGAGCAGGAACGGCCGGCGGCCGATCCGGTCGCTGGCGCGGCCCACGGGGACCTGGAAGACCACGTTCGCTATCGTCACGGCCGCGAACTGGGCGCCGAACCACACTGGGGGCTGGTCGAGCCGCACGTTCACTTGGTTCTGGAGCGTCGCGAACAGGGCGATGCACGCGCCCATGGCGACGGTCGCGAGCCCGAGCGTGAACACGGGGTCGAGCAGGCGGTCCTCGCCGCGGACCCGGATCGACACGTCGTCGCCCGCCTCGGCCTCGACGTCGGCGTCGCGGACGAGCAGGAACACGAGCGTGAAGCTGAGGTACGCCCCCGCGCAGGCCGCGACGAAGGCGGCGTCGAAGCCGTCGAGGACCGGGAGCCCGACGGCGGAGAGGTCGTACGGCCCGCGAGCGACGACCGCGCCCGCGAGGACCGGGCCGAAGCCGAAGCCGATGAGCCGGAACGTGTTGTACACGCCGAAGTTGCCGCCGCGGTCGGCGTCGCTCGCGGCGTACTCGTTCACGAGGGCGACCGTGGCGGGGATGATGAGCGCCGCGCCGAGCCCCTGTATCGCCCGCAGCGCCACCAGCACCGGGTAGCTCGTCGCGATCGTGTACAGCCCGCTCGCGGTTCCGAGGAGCAGGATTCCGGCGAGGACGAACGGACGACGGGCGCCAACGCGGTCGGAGAGCCGCCCCGTGAACGGCTGCGAGAGGCTGTTGAGAAAGCCGAAAAGCGAGAGCACGACGCCGATGAGGAGCGGTTCGGTCAGCGTGACCGCGGCCGCGCCGACCCCGACCTCGACGCCGAGTAACCCCTCGATGTCGACGAGGTCGCTGGTGATGTACAGCGGGAGGACGACGATGAGAAAGGAGTTCCCGGCGGCGCCGACCATTCGCGCGAGCGCCAGCACGATCACGCGCCGGTCGGTGTCGGTGACGCCGGAGAGGAGCCCCATTCACTCTGGGTTCGGAACGGATGATAAAGGCGCTTGTGAACGGGGGGAGTCGATCCGGTTTCGGTCGCCGACGAGCGTCGAACCGCGGTCTCGGTGTCGACCGAGACCGAGCGGCTCAGGGGGTCGCCGGGGTCCGCTTGTCGACGCCGCGGACCTCGAACCGCGCGCCGCCGTCCTCGCCGGTCGTCGCCTCGACCGTCCACCCGTGCGCGGTGGCGATCTCCTGAACGATCGCGAGGCCGAATCCGGTGGTGCCCGCGCCGCCGCTCTCGCCGGGTTCGAAGAGCGAGTCGGCGACCGCCGGGTCGATCCCCGACCCGTCGTCCTCGACGAAGAAGCCGTCCGAGAGGTCGCCGACCCGGATCGAGACGTCGTCGCCGGCGTGGTCGACCGCGTTGCGCATCAGGTTCTCGAAGAGGTTCCGGAGGCGGTCCGGGTCGGCGAGCACCTCGCGGTCGGTCTCGACCGAGAGGGTCGCGTCCGCGGTGTCGACGGTTGACCAGCTGTCGGCGACGACGTCCGCGAGGTCGACGCGCTCCGGGTCGCCGACCGTCTCTCCCTCGCGGGCGAGCGCGAGGGTCCGCTCGACGATCGACTCCATCCGGGCGAGCGCGTCGAGCGCGGCGTCGAGGTTCTCCGCGTCGTCCGACGCCTCGCGGGCGAGCTGGACCCGGCCCTGCGCGACGTTGAGGGGGTTCCGCAGGTCGTGCGAGACGATGCTCGCGAAGGAGTCGAGCCGGTCGTTCTGTCGTTCGAGCGCCGCCTCCCGCTCTTTGAACGCCGTGATGTCCTCCTGGAAGCCGACCCAGTGCGTGACGGTCCCGTCCGGGTCGCAGATCGGGGCGATGCTCACTCGGTTCCAGAACTCCGTCCCGTCCTTCCGGTAGTTCAGCAGCTCGACGCTCGTCGGCTCGTCGGCGTCGATCGCGTCGCGGAGCTCCTGAACCGACTCCTCCTCCGTGTCCGGCCCTTGGAGGAACCGGCAGTTGACGCCGATCGACTCCTCGCGGTCGTACCCGGTCATCTCGACGAACCGGTCGTTGACGTACACCATGGGGTTGTCCTCCCGGTCCGCGTCCGTGATGGTGATCCCGACCGGCGCCTCGTCGAGGGCGCGGGTCTTCGTCTCCAGTTCCGCGCGGCGCTCGCGCTCGTCGGAGACGTTTCGGAGGATGCCGACGCTGCCGTTGAACGAGTCGCCCTCGTACGGCAGCGCGGCCATGTGGTCGCGACAGGGGATCGGCTCTCCCTCCTTCGGGACGATGTCGACGCCGAAATGCTGGACGTCGGGCCCCGAAGACGAGAGGATCGTGCCGAGGCGGTCCTCGGCCTCTTTGACCGCCGCGTCGTCCTTGATGAACCCGGGCTTCTGGCCGATGATCTCCTCGCGGTCGTAGCCGGTGAGCTCGGCGAACGGCTCGTTGACGAACCGGAAGACGCCGGTCTCGTCGACGACGTAGACGGGGTAGCCGAGCGCCTCGATGACCGTCGAGTAGCGCTCGGCGATCTCTTTGGTCCGGTGCTCCTCGACCGCCTGATCGACGCGGTTCGCGAGCCGGCGGAGCTGCTCGGGACCGCCCTTCTGGAAGTAGCCGGTGACCCCCGCGTTGAGCGCCTGACTGGCGATTTCTTCCGAGCCCTTCCCGGTGTACAGCACGAACGGGGTCTCCCCGTGGCGGTCGCTGAACACGTCGAAGAACTCCAGCCCGTCCATCGCGGGCATGTCGTAGTCGCTGACCACGCAGTCGAAGGCGGCCTCGTCGAGCCGGTCCAAGGCTGTCTCGGGGTCGGTCACGCTCGTCACCGCCACGGAGTCGATCTCGCGTTCGAGGTACGCCTCCGTGAGGTCGAGGACCGACGGGTCGTCGTCGACGTGTAACACGTCGATCGCGGCGGGCATACGTGAACGAACGATCGCGAGGAATAAACGACTACCGACCCGGCTATCGGATCTGGATCCGGGGGCGGCGGCGACCGCGGTCCGCGTTCCACTTCCGGCGCGCGTGGCTGGTTCTTAAGACCGCGGAGCGCGGAGTCGGGATCGATGACCGGCGGGACGCCAGTCGCCGGGGAGACGCTCCCGGGCGCCGGCGGCGGGGACGACGACGCGGACCGCGTCGTCTGCCACGTCGACATGGACTGCTTTTACGCCTCCTGCGAGCGGCTGCGCCGCCCCGACCTCGCGGGCGAGCCCGTCGTGGTCGGGATGGGGTACGAACCGGGCGAGTCGATCGGCGCGGTCGCGACGGCGAGCTACGAGGCCCGCGAGTTCGGCGTCGAGAGCGCGATGCCGATCTCGGAGGCCTTGGAGCTGCTCCCCCGCCGCGCGGGCGCGGACCCCGACGACCCGGACGCGCCCGACCCGGAGGAGACCGGGCGGTACCTCCCCGTCGACCTCGACTTCTACGAGGACGTGGCGAGCGAGGTGAAGGAGGTCCTACGCGACTGCGCCGACACGCGCCGGGAGGTGAGCATCGACGAGGCGTACCTCGACGCCACCGACCGGACCTCGTGGGCGGTCGCCGGGGGTGGCGGCGGGAGTCCGAGCGACGGCGGTGACGGGGACGACGGCGACGATTCTACCGACCCGCCGCCGAGCGGGGCCGCCGGCCCCGCGGAGGCGCGGACGCTCGCCGAGGGATACGCCC
>P_A23_Liq_3_FmtDRAFT_1000304_pt1 | contig 10496 bp, 9 predicted proteins | sample PonA233FremontCA_FD_10237 | JGI IMG/M metagenome (IMG submission 10237)
CGGGTGCGGGGATGTGCAACAGCGGTTGTTGCGTTGATCGCCGCAGCCGTTTCGAGTACCTCTCCAAGATACTCCTGGGTCGCCATATCAATCCGTCCGACCGGTGTTGCGAGCGGTTGTCGGTACGGTAGGTGGACAACCGCACCGAACCCGTGTGCTGAAAGATCGTCAGCCAGCCGGTCGGCGTCGACAGCCGCCAGCGGGCGTTCGCCCTCACCAACCGCGAGCTCGACAAACGAGAACGATTCCGGTAGTTCACCGATACGATCCACATACGGGCCGACTGAGACACCGATATCCATACGAGTAATTCGGCTGAACGGCATAAATCACCACGGCTCGCTCAACGTGCAGAACAGCCGATCTGCCCTACCTGCTGAGGACGCATAGCGGCGGGGAGCCCAGAGACAGCTACTGATCCTGTGTGGGGTCACACTCTATCGTTTTGATATGACTGTCGTGTGGGGTTCGCTCCAACCGACTTTGTCATCGTTTTGTTGGAGGTGGGCTGTGACAGACGTGTGATTCGCCTGTGTGGCCTGTGTTACCGCGGCCAGTCGCCTATCGCTGTGACGGTGGCTGGTGTACCGAACGTCAGGGTTCAAGTCCGAGCCGCCCCACTACTGTAACAGAGCGATGGATTGCGACGAAACGGGTGAAAACAAGGGTTCTACCGCCGCAGGGGACACCACCGACACGACAGTTCCGATCGCGGCGGACGTTCCTCGGCCGGCGGATATCCGCGACACGGCCGATGCGACGGGGACAGTCGTGTGGCATCGCAAACACCTGCGACTCGACGACCACCTTGCGGTCGCCCGGGCCGCCGAGGCGGATGTCGTCTGTCCGCTGTTCGTGTTCGACCCGTCGTTTTATACTGAAGATGGTCTGGCGTGTGACGCCCGGATTCGGTTTCTTCACGAGGCCGTCGCAAGCCTCGACAGGCTGTACGCGGCGGTGCCGGGGTCGACGGTTACCCGATCAGCATCCGACTCCCGCCGGCAGATCACATCGATCGGTGTGCAGCCTGACGCGGGCGACCAGGCCTCGCTTGCGGGGGCCGACGGAACCGGGCTGACGATCGGCTACGGCGACCCGGTGGCCGCGCTTTCCCGGTTTGTCGATGCCGGCTGGGACGTGGTGACGATGGCGACGCCGACGAGTCGGTACGGCAAACAACGGGACGAACGCGTCCGCGATGCCTGCGGGGATGCGATCACGTTTGTCTCCGGCGACGGCCTTGTTCGCGACCGCGAGTGGTCACGACGCGGCTGGCAGGATCATATCAAGGAGTGGCTCACCGCCACGCAGCATTCACCCGACTGGGACACAGGCGACACCGTTCGGCTTGGTATCGATACCGGGGTCACACCGGCAGCCGTGGATAGCGTGTTCGATGTTGAGCCAGCGAAACGGAAGGTACCGACGGGAACCCACCACGCCGCTGTGGAACGGCTTGACTCCTTTCTCGACCGGATCAGAGCGTATCCCGAACATATCTCGGCCCCACAGAAGGCACGGGAAGGCGCGAGCGGGCTGTCACCGTTTCTCAACTTCGGGCTGCTCTCGATACGACAGGTGCACCAGGCGGTCACCGAGCGTGCGCCATCGTGTCGGGGTCGTAAGATGTTCACCGACCGGCTGGTCTGGAACCTCCACTACAACCAGAAGCTTGTTGACTGGCCCGGCTGGACCGATACAGCGGTCAACCCTGTCTTCGAGGGGTACAACGAGGATCGACACGACCCCGAGCTGGTTCAGGCCTGGAAGCACGGGGAAACCGGTTTTCCGATGGTCGATGCCTCGATGCGCTGTCTCGCGGGGTCAGGCTGGCTGAACTTCCGGATGCGTGCGATGTGTGCGTCCTTTTTTGCGCATGTGTTACACCAGCCGTGGTGGATCGGTGCCGACTGGTATCATCACCACCTCATCGACAGCGATGTCGGCATCAACTACACGCAGTGGCAGAGCCAAGCTGGGCTTATCGGCAAGCCGGCCCAACGGGTGTACAACCCACGAAAACAGGTTCAGGATCAGGACCCGAACGGCGAGTGGATCACCGAGTGGGTTCCGGAGCTGTCGCCGCTGCCGAGTCAGTTCCTTCCTCGTCCCGAGCGAGCACCGCTCAGCGTTCAGACGGATTGTGGGGTTGTTATCGGGGACACATACCCGCGGCCGATCGTCGACTTTGAGGCCCGCCGAGAGAGCTTTTGGTCGCGCTATGAGCGTGATCGCCCGGAGGCCGCCGCCCGGCTCGCACAGCCGGAGATCGCCAAGCGAGCCTCCTTTTCGGGGGGGTACGGCGCGGCGAAGGCGATCGCGAAAAAACACGGTCGTGATGCCGAGTCGGCAACCCCCGACGTTCAGGCCTCGCTGTCGGATGTTGTCGACGCCGATCGGGAGACGACCGGTTCGCAACGACCCGCACAGCCGGAAGCGAATCCCAGCGGTGAGGCTGACGATGAGGCTGATGAGTCAACAGTACCAACCGGTGTCGGTCGACATCAGGGCGCGCCCTCGCCCGACGACCACGCGGCCGTCCCCGAGGGCAACGATACCGATGACTCGGACAGAGCGTTGTCAGACGACCCGACCGACGAGGGTGAACAGACGACGTTCGAGGGGTTCAACGGGTAGACGACGAGCGTCGCCATCGCTTGCCGTACCGAGTGGAGTGGTAGGTGGCTGAGCTGACAGCACTACTCCGGCGTGTAGCACATCGTCGTTAGACTCGTTATTAGATGTCCGCGACGATAGGAACGCTCCTGAGGCCACCTGAACTACTGACCCGGCGATAGTGGTGTCTCACCCAAAGACGGGATCGAATATTAGCCACTGCACTACCGGTGGAGACAGCGGTCTACATTTTATTTTGCTAATATTATTCGTATCTAAAAGTTGCTATTTACTATTAACTGTGTTACTACGGTAGCATTTTTCTGACCCCAGAACGTATCACGCTATTGGATGATATCAGCACTCACCAGAACAACACAGTTTGAGCACATCGTGGCTGGATCTGCCACAGCAAGAGTCAGTTACCAGCCATCGTACTTGCAGTATCGGGGAAAATAATCATGGCAACGATCAACGCCGACGAGCTACTTCCGGCTGAGCGCATCCGTCAGGCCGTTGTCGCGGGCGATGTCACCCAACTGCATCGCGGTGATCAACATGCTGAGGAGGGTGATCAGTTTGAGATCAACGGTGTACTGTTTGAGGTAACAACCGTTCGAGAAGAGCAGTTGGGTGATCTCACAGACGAGGATGCACGAGCGGAAGGTTCAGCGGATTTAGATGCGTACAAGAACCGCATTGAACGAACACACGATATCACGTGGGACGACAGCGATACAACGGTTCTGCATGCATTTGAGCGCGTTAATTGAGAATAAACCATTATCCTGCGGTACTCTCCCGGACGGTACTACCGACTGCTCCGAGCGATACCGCGTTCTGCGGCAGTTTTATTAATATAAAATCTTCAGTTAATACCGTGGAAGATGACTCACTCGATGAGTTGTTAGACGAACTCGACAGCAACACCGACCTCAATAGGACAAACCAACCGGTCTCAATCAGTGTCGACGAACGCCGCTATGGAAAAACAGTCACCGTTGTTGCGGGGTTCGATGTTCCGTCGTCAACACTTGAATCGCTTGCCTCCGCGTTGAAATCGTCGTTGGCGACCGGTGGCACGGTCGATGGTAACACAATCGAACTCCAAGGTGACCACCGCGACCGGCTCCCCGCGCTGTTGGCCGACCACGGCTACGACGCAACCTGAGCGGCTGTCATTGGCGTCAACTCCTGAAGCCGTGGTCAACAGAAGTATTAAAACACACAATAAATTTAATATAGGCTCTCGAATAATTGTGACCGTGACAAACAGGTCTCCGCACCAGCGAACACGCCACAAGACAGCGCGTAGCGATCCCGAGGAGACGGTCGAAACAGTCGACGAAGATGATGTCGACCCCAACGAGGTCGTCCGAACCGCCGATGGAGAACTTATACACGAGCCGACCGGACTCATCCTCGAAGACGATCAGATCGACCGTGGCCCTGAGTGGCGGGCTTTCACCCAGTCAGAGCGGGATTCCAAATCGCGTGTGGGTGCTCCAACAACCCAAACGATGCACGACAAGGGGTTGACAACGACGATCGGCTGGCAAAATACCGATGCCGGTGGCCGGTCACTCCCATCTGAAAAACGAAACAAGATGCGTCGACTTCGCACATGGCAAGAGCGCATCCGAACGAAAGACGCTGGCGAGCGAAACCTCCAGTTTGCTCTCAGTGAGATCGATCGGATGGCCTCAGCCCTGGGCATTCCCCGACCAACCCGAGAAGTCGCTTCAGTCATCTACAGACAGGCACTCTCAGAGGATCTCATCCGTGGCCGCTCGATCGAGGGGATTTCGACGGCTGTCCTCTACGTTGCCTGTCGACAGGAGGACATCCCGCGAAGCCTGAAGGAGGTAACTAACGTCTCGCGTGTCGAACACAAGGAGATAGCTCGAACCTACCGATACATCTCTCAGAAGTTGGAACTCGAAATGCAGCCAGTTGATCCAAAACAGTACGTTCCACGCTTCTGTTCGGAGTTGGATGTTAGCGAAGCGGTTCAAATAAAAGCCAAGGAGATAATCGATGTCTCGGCAGAACAAGGACTGTTATCCGGGAAATCACCGACCGGCTTTGCTGCTGCAGCGATCTACTCGGCCTCGCTGCTCTGTGATGAAAAACAAACCCAATCGGCGGTCGGTGATGTCGCCCAGGTCACGACGGTCACGATCCGCAACCGGTATCAAGAACAGATCGAAGCGATGGAACTCCACGAGTCGTGATAGCCGACCCCCCTACTCGTTTGGTTGGATCATAGTGGTACCACTCCGAAGAGTCGACGATGAACACGCTGGACGAAAATCAACATTTCTCGAACAAGATGACCAGACAGCTAATCAGCCGAGCCATCCGTCCCTAGCTCTGATGACATATCCGGTGCTTTTCGTTCCGTCTGTATTATTAAATCTGGAGATAAAAATAATAACATTGATTAGGGCCCGGACAGATAGTGATCAACTGTGTCGACAACAACTGGCGCGTGTCCGTCCGCGACNGCGACCCACCGAATCGGTTTCGTCGGTGACGCTGGCGTCGGTAAAACGACTGTTGCATCGCTTGTGGCNGCTCGACTCGTCNAGCGGGCTAGCGTGACTGTCACCGGCGAGGCAGCAGAAATCGTATCCACCGCNGACNCTTCCTNTGCAGACAACAACCTCGGGATTAGTTGGACTATCGACGACTGTCCGTCCGGCGTTGAGGCAATTGACGCCCGTTTTGACAGGTTGGACACGGTGTTCGTCGTCGTAACACCCGAGACACTCGATACTGTTGCTCGCTACGCCAACCGTGCTCGATCCTACGATGTCGACTGCATGTTGGTCGTCAACCGATTCAGAAAATCGGCCAAAGACAGCCTCCAAGCGTTCGAAGGGCCGACGATTGCCGAATATGTGCACGACGATGCGGATATTTCGGCAGCAATGGACGGGCGACAGCTTCCTGTTCTTCCCGAAAGGACTGTCGAAGCGATACTCGTTGAAGCACTGCAACCTGACCGACAGTCAGCCAAAGCGGCCGTTGAGGCACTCGCCAGTGGCACGCGATCGACGGTGAACGTCGAAGTCGTCGACCGAGACGATATTGTATCACTTCTTGATACTTTCGAAGAAGCCGGCTTTCCTGCAGCATACTTTGATTGTAACTGTTGTTGTCACGACGGGCATGTGTTGGCCCGTCGACCGTAACACTACGGCTGATCCGTCTGGACGTGCTTTGTCGACGCCCCGCGTTCGCTACGTTGTAGCCAGCCAACAACACAGTCACCGGCTCGCCGTGCGCCGATAATATTCCGCGAAAACGGCCCCAAAACCTGCTGAGCAGCGGCCCCTGAGACCGCGATCCGCGACAGCGTCCCGTCCTCGCGCCGCCACCGCAACGTCTCATCGTCAAGAACCGGCGCGTTGCGATACCCCGCCGCAAGCGCGGTCTCGGTGTGTAGCTGTTCGAACAGCGGCCCCTCATACGGCGAACCAAAGCCGGTCGCACAGACCACCCGATCCACACAGTGAGCTGTTCCGTCACGACAGCTCACGACGACAGTCCCGCCTGCATCGCTGGCCGTGGTGATCTCGGTGCGACAGAGGTCGATATGACAGTTCTCGATGGCCCGCCGGAGCCGACGGAAGATGTGTGGCGGCATCGCGCCACTGTGCCGCGCCTCAGCGACCCGTTTGGCACGCTCCCGAGAAGCCGACGGAAGTTCATGGAGTCTGTCGACGACCCGCGAGAAATGCATCCAGTCGGTTCCTGCTTCCCGACGTTCAACCCGAAACGGGCTCCGGGCGAACAGTCGAATCTCTCGGCCTGGCTGGGCGAGTGTCGTCGCACACTTGGCCGCGGTGATTCCACCGCCGACAACGCCGACGGCTGCTGTCNCACCGATATCCTCGGGGTCGAACCCACGATCCCAGATGTGACTGAGAGAAGCATTTGAACCCAGCCTTTCGGCCCACGCAGGCCGATTAAGCCGACGGTGACCGATCGCCAGCAAACACCAGTTTGCGGTATGTCGACCACTTGTCGTCTCAATCTCGACGTGATCGGCGTTGTCAACGATGGCTGTCGCTCGCGTTAGTTCGATGAGTGATTCCAGAGCGTACTTCTCGGAGACCCACTCAGCGTGATCGAAAAACAGCGACATAGTCGGCCGGTCGCCGCCGATCTCAGACGAAATAAGTTCGTCTGTACGGCCGTGTTGTCTGGCAAACTCTCGAAGCGAGAACGGGTCGGTGGCGATGTGGTGGACGAGCGGCGACCGAAGTTCGCTCATCCCACACTGCTTACACTGTCGACGGAGATTGGCGAGTAGGCCATCGGGGTCAAGAATCCGGAGCCGGTCACGGTCGATACCAGTGTTTAGCAGCCGGATCGCCAGNTGGGTGCCATGGATTCCGCCACCGACGATCGTCACTTTGGTGTCGGCCATCGTCCGGTTCAGGGGTTAGCCGAACAGTAGCGCGCCACCCCATGCGATCGCGGCGGCGAACCCTGTCGCGGCGACAGCCTGTCTGGCCATCATTTTCACCGCCCAGCGCGCCGAGACCTCGCGAGCGACAGTGAATGCGGTCACCAGACACGGTAATAGTACACCGGCGAGATAGACAACCACGAGCACCTGTACCGGCGAGAGCGTGGCGGCCGTCGACGCACCGTCGGCGGTTAGCAGGGCGATGCCATCCTTTCGGATCGACGCGAGGACGACCGTCAGTGCGGCCTCAGCGGGGAGGTTGAATAGCTTCATCGCCGGGCCGATGATCGAGCCAAGCACGTCGATCACACCGAGCCGATCAAGCGCGGCGGCGACGAAGGTGATGACGACAAAAACGGGCAGTGCCTTCACGAAGAACTCCCGCAACGCGCTGTAGGCCTCGCGGGCGACAGCTTTCGGATCAGGCCAGGACAGAAACGTTCGCCTGTCGACAACGGTTGTCGACTGTCTGGCTTCGGCCGGCGCGATCAGTCCGACGTAGATGAACGTCGTCGTCGCCAACACAGCCAGATAGGGGCCGACCAGCCAGCCCATCCCGACGGCGGCAAACACCGCCAGCGTCGCGGGGAACTGATAGGAACACGCCGAGCCAAAGGAGATCGCCGAGATGGTCGTACACCGGGTGCAGTCCGAACAGGAGCGGGTGTTGACCACGGCGGGCACGTTACAGCCGAAGCCCATCACAACCCGGATCAGATCCCGCCCCGAGAGGCCGATCTGCCGCATCATCGGATGGAGCGAGACGGTCATTCTGGTGACGACCCCGGTGTTCTTGTAGACGCCGAGAATCACCGCAAAGATGAGCATCGTCGGGCCGGCCCAGACAAAGAGGAACGGGCCCATCGACAGCAGGCCGTACTCGTTTGTTAACAACGCCGCAAGTGGTTCCGGAAGCCGCCCGGCGGCTACAACCAGCGGCTCGAAGGCGGCCCCAACAATCGGATCAAGCTCGCCGGCGAGTGTGTTGGCAAACCAGACTGCCGCTGCAGCCGGGGCCAACAGGAGTAGTAGGCTCACCAGCGGGCCGACAACCGGCCACTCAAAGATGGTTTTCGGCGGTTCGATCCGGCCACCGATCCGTTTCCGGGCGGTATCGGGGAAGATACCCGGTTCGGCCACGGCATCCATGATCTGTCCGTGGGCGTCGGTTAACGACCCCCGACCGGCCGCTGGCGTTCCGCCGTCGGCTATCGGTCGATCGATTGTTCGGGCGTCAACCGGAACGACCGGAACGCCGATATCGGCGCTCAACTCTTCGAGTGCGCGACGGGTTTCCTGTTTTTCATCAACCTTGTCCCAGAAGGTGACGACCACCGCCCCAAGGTGAGAATCGACCAAGGGCAGTAGGTCGTCAAGATCGTCATCAACACTGGTTGCTGGCACAACAAGTAACACCGTCTCGCCGTCGGTCACCTGTGCCAAGGCGTTCCGTGTTCCCTCGGTGTCGGTATCGAGAACGATCCCTGGTGTGTCGACAAACTCGTACTGTTCGGTTGTGTACCGCTCGCTGCGGGTCGTTGTCCCCCGAAAGTTGCTGCTCGTCGGGCGGTCGCCGGTAAGCGACGACACGAGTTCGGATTTGCCAACGCTCTCTTTCCCGACGACGACAACCGTCTCGCGGTCGGCCTGTTCGTGGTGACTCCCTGCATCGTGGGCTGTCGGTTGTTTGGTGCTCATTAGCAATCACACATATCCGTCTCACAGCAGGACAGATCGTCCAGAAACATGTTCTGCTCACGATACACTTCGAGGGCGTCGGTGTCGACACCGAGTCGGTTGCCGATCTCCGCGGCGACCACCGGGAACCGGGCGCGGAACTTGTAAATAAAGCAGAACATAACGCCGTTGTGAACAACATCCGGCCCGGCCAGAAACAGCCCCGGCGTCTCGGTCGACTCATCACGGTCGGTTAGCTCGACAGCCCCATCTGTGACCGAAAACAGGGGCTCGACCGGGCCGAAGGTCGGCTCGAAGCCGGTTGCCAGCAGCGGGCGTGTCGGTACGGTATAGGAGTTCGGCACAGCTGTCGATTCGACAAACGGAGGAGTCTCACGGTCAGCCGGTCGAACGTCAACCCTGAACCCCTCAGTTCGACTGACACGCTCAACTACGGTGCCACCGTCGACCGACAGACGATCGCTCTCAGCGATCGTATCAAGCCGTTCGAGCGTGTACGGCGACAACACCTCGCTGGGATCAGGGTGACGTTCGGCCCATGGCCACCCACGATCGACCACCTGTACCGACGCCCCCGCCTCGTGGAGCCCGACCGCCGCGTCGATCCCGCTTTCGTAGCCGCCGATGACGAGAAACTCGTTTGTCGGGCTCGACTCGACGTGTTCCTGCCAGGAGTCGACCGTGCTGGTATGCCGGCAGTGCTCGGAACCATCGACGACATCGGCGCGGGGGTTACCGAAGTGGCCGGCCGCCCAGACAACGTGCTCGGTCGACAGCGGGCCGTCGGTCGTTTCAACGATGAATCCCTCATCGCTCGATTCGGCAACGCGGTTCCGCCGTCAGCCGCAGCCGTCATTGCTGCCGGCGAGTCAGCGCGCGGTTGGATTCCCGTTACCGCAACGCCAGTCTCAACCGGGAGCTCATAGAACTCGGCGACTGATTCGAGGTAGTCGGCGTACTCATCGCCGCTCGGGTGTTCACAGTCCAGCGTAAACGCCGGCGATGTGTCGGGGGTGACCGCGTTGAGGTCGGTCAACCCAAAGCTGTTCGAGGGGAATGATGGCGTGATAAATCGCATCTCGTCGGGCCAGCGGCGAAACGAGGCTCCGATCTCCTCGCGCTCAAGGATTCGAACGTTGACGTCAAGCATCGACAGCGCGACGCCGATGCCAATACCGGCAGCCCCAGCTCCGACGACGGTGACATCTGTCTGTTCCGTACTCATCGTGCGCGCTGTGCAGTGGTCGGTGTTGATTGACGGCTCACTGTATTATTACTTAGTCACTACTATTTATTAAATCCTACTAAATTTGTTAGTACAAATATTAACTTCGCGTCTGTGGGTTCGTTATCTTGGCTGCAATCCGGTATGTGTTTTATTTGTAGTCATTGGTATGTTAATATAAATTATATACCGCTTGGAGAGGGGGACTGTTCAGTTCAGCATCGTGTGTTATCCGATGGGCTACAGTCGCTTCCAGAGGTGTGTTTATATAGCCGCTAACGGAGTATCTGAGATCAGCTATTCACTACTCTGCGAAGGTCTCTGCGTGGACATCGCGAAAACGGACTGTGCTCAGTGCGGAACAGTATCAACTACCGTTAGTAAAATATTCGCTATCTGTGGTGTTTGTTGTTATCGCTATATCCTGTGTAAGGCAAGATTATTATATGAAGAAAAATATTGATAAAGCAGAGATGG
>P_A23_Liq_3_FmtDRAFT_1000305_pt1 | contig 10475 bp, 6 predicted proteins | sample PonA233FremontCA_FD_10237 | JGI IMG/M metagenome (IMG submission 10237)
GGATTGATCGGTTTCATGAAACATGGAACGGCAGTCAGTCCAGTGCTGAGCACTGGCTGACTGCCTACACAGCCTACTATAATCACCACCGCAGTCATCAATCACTCGACAACCAACCGCCGGTAGAAGCACTCAACCAGGAGGGCTCAATCTAGCAGTGCCCTGTTCACCGATTCCATCGGATCTGTGAACAGACGGAAACAGGCCTCTAATCCTCGAATTCTGAGCCAGTTTTCAGATCGCGTCGAGACCATTAGTCGTCGCGCTCGCGTGGCCTGTCCACGCGTGGGCGTGGAACATACAATAAGGACAAGCCACCTGTGTTTATCATGGCTGATCGCGGCACCGGTGGGCGGTACGTGGTTCCAGCGAAAGCCGCTGATGAATCGACGATTCGACTCCTGCTGACTGACCGCCACCAGGAGTCGTTGACTGTCTATACCGACAGCTTTCGGGCGTATGAACTGCTTGAGGAAGACGACGCACTCACTCGTGAATACGTCGTCCATGGTGAGGGCGAGTGCGTTGATGGAGACGTACACGTGAACACCTGCGAGAGCCATGGATCGCTGGTGCGATCCTGGCTCTTGCCCTACCGAGGCGTCTCGAAGGACAAACTTGCGCCGCAGCTCAGAGCGTTTCAGCCTCGGCGTGAAGTCTTCCGAAAAAAACCGGGAGAAAAAGCTCTAAAAAGTATACTTGAAGCTGCACTATGACTTACCAACAATCTCCGCCACAAGAACGATCTCCTTTGTTGATCTTTCGCCGGTCAACGTCGGATAACACGGTCATTATACACACACTGGAGTCCTGCAGTCTTACGACGAACCACAGGTTCATTCATGAGGGATTCTATTAGTAAATCACGGTAGCTCATGAGTAAGACAACACCGCCAACCGATCCACAGCCAGATCCAGCTGATGATTCACGAAGCAATTACGACTATCGGAGCGATAAGATTGAAGAACCAGAACTTGTCGCTGATCTTGAGGCTCTCGTCGACGGCGATGTCCGCTTTGACAGCTATACCCGCAACTTGTTTGCGACTGACGCTAGCGCGTATCAACAACTCCCAATCGGTGTCGTCGTCCCCGAATCGACAGCCGACGTAAAAGCAGTTATGACCTACTGTGCCGACAATGAGATCCCCGTTTTGCCGCGGGGTGGCGGCACAAGCCTCGCCGGCCAGGCTGTCAACGAAGCGGTCGTTCTCGACTTCAAAAAGCGACTCAACGATATCGTCAAAGTCGACCCCGACGCCCAAACGGTGACCGCCGAACCGGGCATCACGCTGGCCCAACTCAATGACCAACTGTCGGAACATGGCCTCAAATATGCTCCTGACCCAGCATGGGGTGACAAAAGCGTGCTCGGCGGCTGTATTGGAAATAATACCACCGGTGCTCACTCCCTGAAGTATGAGAAGGCTGACGGATACCTCGAATCGATTGAAGTCGTCCTCGCCGACGGAACCGTAACTACCTTCGGCTGGATGGACACCGAAGAACTCCATGAGCGCGCTGCCGGAGTCACCGATGATGACGGAATCAAAGAGCAGGTGTATGCGGTCGTATCTGATGTGCTACAAAACAAGCGTGACGCCATCGAGGCAAAATACCCGAATCTGATGCGAAACGTCTCGGGATACAACTTTGATAAACTGCTGGAGGACGCCGACGAGCGCGGGAAAGTGAACGTTGGCCGCTTGCTGGCTGGGAGCGAGGGCACCTTGGGAATCGTCACCGAGGCGACTGTCTCTCTAGAACCTGTCCCCAACGAGACCGCAGTCGTGTTATTGACCTACGATGACGTGCTTACAGCGATGGAAGATGTTGCTCCGATCCTGGATCACGATCCAGCGGCTGTCGAGGTGATGGACGATGTTTTGCTCGATTTGGCCCGTGAGACCGCTGAGTTCGAACCGGTCGTGGATATTCTTCCCGATAACACCGACTCAACGCTGCTCGTCGAGTTTTATGCCGACTCGGTTACCGACGGCAAACAGAAGATCGCAGACTTACTGGCCGACCGGCTGCCGAGCTACGAGCCGGCCGTCGACGCCAACAGCGACAGGATCACAACCGATGAAGCGATCAACGCTACCGACGCGTTAGAAGCCTACGACGACGATCGACAGGCCAAATTCTGGAAAATGCGGAAAGCCGGGCTACCGATTCTGTTGTCACGGACTGGCGATGAGAAACACTGGCCGTTTGTCGAGGATACCGCCGTGCCGGCCGAAAACCTCCCTGAGTATGTCGCCGACATTCAAGAACTGTTTGCGGAGTACGACACGTTTGCGTCCTACTACGCCCACGCCGGGCCGGGGGTTCTGCATATCCGGCCGCTGTTGAATCTCAAATCCGAGGATGGGGTCGAAACGATGTTGGAAATCTCGGATGCTGTCACCGATCTTGTCATCGAGTACGGCGGCTCTGTGTCGGGCGAACACGGCGATGGCCGGGCCAGAACAACGTGGAACAAGAAGCTCTACGATGACGACCTCTGGGAGGCTTTCAGGCGGCTCAAAACGGCGTTTGACCCACAATGGTTGTTGAACCCGGGCAATGTCTGTGGTGACTCAGATCCAACCGAGAATCTCCGATACGATGACGACTACAGCTTTGAGGCCGGCTTTGAGCCGAGCCTCAACTGGGACAATGACAACGGCTTCCAAGGGATGACTGAACTCTGTCACGGGTGTGGCGGCTGTGAAGGCCACCAGGATACAACAGGCGGTGTCATGTGTCCGACCTATCGGGCGACCGAAAACGAGGAGATCACCTCGACGCGGGGGCGGGCAAATATGCTCCGGCGGTCAATGAGTGGCGACCTTCCGGACGATGTTTTCGACGACGAGTTCATCCATGAGGTGATGGATCTCTGTATTGGCTGTAAGGGCTGTAAGCGGGACTGCCCGAGTGGCGTCGATATGGCGAAGCTCAAGACCGAGGTCAAACATGAAAAACACCAACGAGAGGGGATTCCACTACGGGATAAACTGTTTGCCAATGTTGAATCCCTCTACAGTCTTGGGAGCACGTTTGCCCCGCTGTCAAATCTGGCAACAAAACTCCCCGGCAGCAGCCTACTCATGGAGAAAACCCTTGGTATCGCCCGCGAGCGTGACCTGCCTACGTTCAAACGTGGGACACTACAAAAGTGGGCTCGATCGCGGACACCAGCTGTCAGTGAGGCTGAAGCCGAGCGGAAGGCACTACTGATTGCTGATCCCTATACAAACTACACCCAACCCAAGGTCGGCAAGGCCGCGGTTCGGACACTGGAAGCCGCCGGTGTCTATGTTGTGGTCTCGGAGACGGTAACCGACAGCGGTCGGCCAGCTCACTCGAAAGGGATGGTTGATAGCGCGCGTGAAACCGCCGAGGCGAACGTTGCCGAACTCGCCCCGCGTGTTGCTGACGGCTGGGATATCGTGAGCGTCGAACCCAGTGATTCTGTTATGTACCAAGAGGATTATTTGGATCTGCTTTCAGGCGAGGATGTTGCTGCTGTCGCCGACAACACCTACAGTGTCATGGAGTATATTGATACCTTTTGGCTGGACGACGCACTCGACGCCGACGCCGAGGCGACGTTGTCGTACCATGGTCACTGTCATCAGACCGCCGCCAGTCGGGAACACCACGCGGTCGGCGTGCTCCGGCGGACTGGATACGATGTTGATGTACTCGATACCACCTGTTGTGGAATGGCTGGTTCTTTCGGCTATGAGGCCGAGCACTACTCGATGAGTCAGGCGATTGGTCGGATGTTGTTTGATGCGGTCGATGACTCACCGGCAACGGAGATTGTCGCCCCCGGAACCTCCTGTCGGACGCAACTCGCTGACTACGAACAACAGTATGGTAAACCTCCGCACCCGATAGAGAAAGTTGCTGCCGCACTCGACTGACCGGGCACAACTTATATGCCCAACCTGCCGTTTCTGAGAATCAGTGAATGCAACCATCGGTGCTGCTAACAACGGGTAGTGAACTGTTTCGATGTCAACGCCTGGGTAGTCGCCTCGTTGATGTGATGCGTTCACCAGCCCGGTGACGGTGTATGCACAGTCAATGAAACACAAGTAAAACGTGTCAACGGCTCAGTTGCACACAGATGGCTGTCGGTTCAGCCTGTGCGATCCTCAAGAGCGGAATCAAGAATCAGCCGTTGTTCACGCCGCTTCACCTCATGTTGGGTGTCTCGAACCGCATCGATATTTACGCTGAGTGAGGTGACGCCCGAATCGATCAGCTGTCGGATCATTGTAGTTTTCGACGCTGCCTCACCACAGATGCTCGTATCGACATCCTTGGCCCGACACACCTCGATAACATCTTTGATGAGTGTCACAACCGAGTCGTGTGTTTCATCAAAGCGGTCGGCGACACGCTCGTTGTTCCGGTCGACGGCGAGAGTATACTGTGTCAGATCGTTTGTGCCAAACGAAACGAAATCGATCGGTCGATCGGTAATTGATTCAACCTGCAACGCGGCGGCAGGCGTCTCGATCATAACACCCCACCGTGTTTTGTCTGTATCGATCCCAACATCCGACATAAGCTGTATGATCGCATCGACATCGTCGGCATCATTAACAAGTGGAAACATAATCTCGACATTGTCGTAGCCAACCTCTCGCAGTCGCTTGAATGCCTCTAGTTGATACCGAAAGACAGTCTCTGTCTCCAGCGACCGCCTGATCCCACGGTGGCCGAGCATTGGATTGTCCTCAACGGGTTCCGATTCGCCACCCTCTAGCTTGCGGAACTCGTCGGTTGGCGCATCCAGCGTCCGAATGCGAACCGGTCTGGCGTAAAACTCGTCGGCAACTGTCTGAATGCCTTCGACGAGTTCGTTGACAAACGCGTTTTCACCATGCTCTTCGATATAATTTGTCGGCGTTTGTTCAAGCCCTAAAATCAGGTGCTCCAACCGAAGCAGTCCCACCCCATCAGCACCCGTTGCGGCCCCTCGCTCGGCAGCTTGTGGGAGTGAGACATTGACCTTGATATCTGTCGCTGTCATTGGTGTGACCGGCGTCTCCGGTCGCAGCGCTTCTATATCATCGGTCTGTTCTTCGGCTGAGTCTGTCTCCGCGCCCGCTGTAATAACGCCTTTCTCGCCGTCGACGGTCACCTCTTGTCCGTCATTCAGGATCTCAGTTGCGTTAGTTGCACCCACAACCGACGGTACACCGAGTTCCCGTGAGACAATCGCTGCGTGGCTCGTCATCCCACCCTCATCGGTGATAACCGCAGCTGCCCGTTGCATAGCTGGAACCATATCCGGAGTTGTAACGCTTGTAACGAGAATGTCATCGCCGGTGACACGGTCTGTTTCGTCGATTTGCTTGATAAACCGCACCGTTCCCGCTGCGGTTCCCGGACTCGCCCCAAGGCCTTCAACGAGCACACCGGTCTCGGTGTCAGCCGTCGCGCTGCTGGTAATCGACGTGATCGGCCGTGATTGAAGAATGTATAACTCCCCGTCGTCGATCGCCCACTCAATATCCTGTGGTTCCCCAAAGTAGTCGGTGATCTCTTGCGCTTTCGTCCAGAGGGCCTGTATCTGGTCGTCGGTCAGCGTTCTTACCTCCTGTTTTCCCTCAGCCACCGCAATCAGCTCCGTTTCATCCCCGTTCCATGTGTACTGCTGCCGTTTTGTCGAGAGGTCTGTTGTAATCAGATTACCGGTATCGCCGTCAACAACGAACCGATCCGGTGTGACTTCGCCGGAAACGACCCCCTCACCAAGCCCCCAAGCGGATTCGATTGTCATCTCGTCGTCGCCACTGACAGGATCGTTAGTGAACAGCACGCCACTGATTGTCGCATCGACCATCTCTTGAACAACAACGGCCATCTCGGCGTCCTCATGAGAGATGTCGTTCCGTTCTCTGTAAACACACGCCCGCTTGGTGAACAACGATGCCCAACACTCTTTGACGCGTTCGATTAAATCGTCACGCTGCACATTCAGGTACGTGTCTTGCTGGCCTGCAAACGACGCATCCTCCATGTCTTCTGCTGTGGCCGACGAGCGGACGGCGACCCGGTCATCGCCAGCAAACTCATCATCGTAGATCCCGAGAATTCGATCCGACACAGCCGATGGGACTGGCGTGGTCAAGATCTCATCTCGCAGTTCAGCTGATTTGGTGTCGATATCACCGGTCGAGAGATATGTGTCCACGTCACCAAGCGCGATCTTTTTAATATGATCTCTGTATGACTGCGTTGTCACGGTAAACCCACTTGGCACATCCACCCCGGTCTGATGCAATTCATGAAGTGACATCGCTTTACCGCCTGTATTGGAACGGTCATTTTTTTGATCAGTTAGTTGGAGAACGTGCGACATACATCATTTACTATCATTTAGATATTTAAAACCGGCGTGAGCACAGTTATCACGACCTCAAAACCCCGTGTGTCGTCGACCTGATTTGATCATCATTTTATATATTTAATATGGATTATAAATTACTTTTATCTGCAGAGCGGCGGTAAATTAACTGAATTGTGAGTCAGAGTACCCTTTTTACCCTGAGGTCAGTAACGGTAGTTGATGCCTACTACTGAGGCGTCACAACAGTTGTATCAAAAGCGTCAGTTACTCACCAGCGAAGCCGATGGGATCGACGGCACATACCGGAGACAGCCGTCTTCAATGCGGCGTCGGGCGGAGAGTCGATGATTCACGTTGGAGTCAACGGCTACGGAACGATCGGAAAGCGGGTTGCGGCTGCGGTCGACGCGCAGTCGGATATGGCTGTCGTCGGTGTGAGCAAACGCTCACTGGATCACGAGGCGGCGGCGGCGGTCGACCGTGGGTTCAAGATGTATACCCCCGAGACCGGTGCGGAAAACACGACCGGGGGTTGCGACGTGCCTGTCACGGGCAGTACAGAGGCGCTGATCGCCGAGAGCGATGTCGTCGTTGATGCGACGCCCGCCGGCGTCGGTGCGGCCAACGCATCAACGTATACTTCCACCGACACGGCAGTCGTGTTTCAGGGCGGTGAGGAGTCAACCGTGGCACCGGCGAGTTTCTGTGCCCGAGCCAACTACGAGGAAACGGTCGGTCAGCGATCAACACGGGTGGTATCATGTAACACAACAGGACTGGCTCGCCTTCTCTCGCCGCTCAACGAGCAGTTCGGCGTTGAGTCGGTCGACTGTACGCTGATCCGCCGTGGTGGTGATCCAACCCAGTCGGATCGGGGGCCGATCAACGATATTCTACCCGACCCCGTGACCGTCCCCTCACACCACGCGTCCGACCTCCAAACCGTGTTGCCCGCGATTGACGTGATGACTAAGGGTGTGACCGTGCCGGCGACGCTGATGCATCTCCACAGCCTCACGGTGCGTCTGGAGCGCGCGCCGCGTACTGATGCTGTTCGCACCTGTCTGGGTGACGAGCGTCGCGTCGAACTCATCACCAGTGGCTGNGGGCAGGATAGCTGTGCGGATCTGCGGGAGTCAGCCCACGACCGGGGGCGACCGCGCGGCGATGTGTGGGAAAACTGTGTCTGGTCGGACTCACTTTCGGTCGACGGCCGGTCGCTCTCGCTGCTGCAGGCCATTCACCAGCAGGCCGACGTGATACCCGAAAATATCGATGCGATCCGCGCGCTGGCAACAGACACCGACGCCGAGACGAGCCGCCAGTTGACAAACGACGCACTCGGCGTTGGCCTCACCAGTTCGATAGCCTAACATCCCCGTCGTCGTTTTTTAATTTGCCTGGTTTCGAAGCGGCTCATCGGTCTCCAGTCGGTCGACATTCTCAGCGATGATGTCTGCCATCCGGTTCCAGTAGCGTGGCGTATGCCCGGCGTTGTGTGGCGTGATCAGACAGTTGTTGTGGCTCCACAGCGGGTGGTCGTCCGGCAGCGGTTCCGGATCGGTCACATCAAGGGCCGCCCCGCGAAGCTCGTTTGTCTGGAGTGCAGCATGCAACGCGTCGGTGTCGACCACTTGTCCGCGTGCGATGTTGACGACGACGCCATCCGGTGGTAGCCGTTCGAGAGCCGCCGTATCCACTAGCTGTGCGGTTTCCTCGGTTAGCGGACACGCAAGTACGAGATAGTCCGTGCGTGGCAGGATTTCGGGTAGCTGCTCGATCCCGACGACCGTATCGGCATCACCCCCTTTCGATGGTGAGTTGCGAACCCCGATGGTTTCGACGCCGAACGGAGCAAGCCGGTCGATGATCGCGCTGCCGATCGACCCCATCCCCACAACGGTAACTGTCGAGCCGTACAGTTCATCCGTCTGATAGTGGCTCCATGTGCCCGCCTGTGATTGGGCCCAACCATGATCGAGGCCACGTGCAAACGACAACACAGAGGCGAGCACCTGTTCGGCAGCGTTCGGCCCGTGGACGCCGGAGGCGTTGGTCACCTGTACGTCGTTTGCTTCGAACGCGCTGAGCGGTAGATGATCCGTTCCGGCAAAGGTACACGCAAACATCTCGAGATTCGTCGCTCGGTCGACCGCCTCGGCGTCGATCTCGAAGCCCGTGATGATTCGTGCCGACAGAAGGAGTTCCTCGTACTCACTTGGTGTGGCGACCAGTTTGACCGTCTGTGACGACAACCGCCCATCGAGCGTGTCACGATACTCACGCGCCGACATTCCGTGGATCGTCTGATCAAGAACAGCAATATCTATCGATGTCACACATAGATTTTGTTCCGCGATCGTATAAAAATTCATGAGCATTAATGGAAAACTATTACACAGGTGTGCACTATGGTACTGTATGGACAAACCACCAGACAGCTCAGGCGATCACCCATCTGCGACCCAACAGATGGAATTTACTCTGGCGGATGTTCTGGCGGTGTTTGAACAACGCTCGGATCGGGCCAAACCGCTGACTGCAAGCGACGTGATGGATGCTGTCAACTGTTCTCGTCGCACCGCACACAACAAACTCGGCGAACTGGTGGAGACAGGGGCTCTCGAAACGCGAAAAGTTGGTGCTCGAAGCCGTGTCTGGTGGATCCCGATGCCCGTTGCCACCAACAGTGCAGAGCCGGTGGCGTCGACACAGCGGGATCCGACAGTCGATACACAGATCGCCAACGCCGAGCTGCCTGGCTCTGGGGAGGTTCTCAAAGCGCGTCGACAGGCCCTTCGGGCGGCCTACGACTACATCAGGGACAACCCTGAGGCGAGCAAGATGGAGGTTCTCACAACGGTCTTCCCTGACAACACTGCCGGCTGCAAAACAGCCGACGAATGGTGGGAGATGATCGAACCCGAGCTAGCCGATCTGCCGAGTGTCGACGTTGAGTTGCAACGTGACCATGTCTGGTACTTTGTCAAGGGATAGTTCCGACGAGCATGAGCGTGTACACAGGTGTAGCCGACCGATCTGTGTGGATCGATCGGGCTGCTGTGCGTGAGATTCCTATGGCACTGTTGGTAGCATTCCGACGGGGGCAGATCGTCAATGGATAACCCAGATTCAGCGTCGCCGGGCGAAAAGGAGCCGGTGACAGACGGCGATGTCTACGCCGATCCGACGGATGCAACCTACCCCACATCGACCTACACGCCGGTCGCCTACGACAATCTTGAGACGGCATCACAGACACCAATACACAACGAAACGGGCGACGACGGGGATTTTAAACGGTCTGACCTCCCAAAGGTGCCGAAACTAAAGTACGTTGTCGGGCCGAGTGCGATCATGCTCGGTGCCTCGCTGGGAAGCGGGGAAACGCTGTTTTGGCCGACGCTCGTCGCCCGGTTTGGCTGGGCGTTGTTTGGCCTGTTTTTGCTGGCGGCGTTTGTACACTTCGTTGTCAACACCGAGATCCAGCGGTGGACGCTGGCGACGGGCGAAAGCATCTTTCGAGCGATGGAAAGGCTCCACCCAACGGTTCCGCTGGCACTACTGCTCGGTGGGTTTCTCTCACTCGGGTGGCCGGGGTGGGCGGCCAGTGCTGCCAAGATCGGTGCTGCAGGGCTCTCGCTCGGAACCTACGGCATCCTCGGTGCTGAGATCAGTGGCTGGCGACTGCTCGGGATCGCGCTCATGGTGCTCATCTGGCTCACATACCAGATGGCTCCGTTGATGTACAACGTCGTCGAGAAGCTCCAACTCCTGCTTGTGACGGTCTCGATCGGCCTCGCCATCCTGCTGTTTGCTCTTGTCGGGTCGGTCGAAACAGCTCTGTCGGTGCCGACAAATCTGACGCTTTCCGGTGAACAGCTCCGGGTTGAGACTGTCGCGATTCTGCTCGGTGCGTTGGCCTATGCCGGTGCTGGGGGCTATCTCAACCTCTCACAGAGCCTGTGGATTCGGGAAAAGGGGTACGGAATGGGACGGTATCAGGGGCGCATCAAAAACCCATTTGCCGGTGATGACCCCGAGACGGTTCATCGAAACGGGTTTTCGTTCGTGCCCAACCGGGTCAATCTTGAACGCTGGCGGGGATGGTGGCGGG
>P_A23_Liq_3_FmtDRAFT_1000309_pt1 | contig 10426 bp, 11 predicted proteins | sample PonA233FremontCA_FD_10237 | JGI IMG/M metagenome (IMG submission 10237)
CGCGTCGGCGACGAACCGTCGCCACTCGCGTCGGCGACGAACCGTCGCCACTCGCGTCGGCGACGAACCGTCGCCGCTTATACGCCCGCGACACGTAGCCTGTGGCGATGTCGATGAAAGGGAACGGGACGGCAGCACTTCGAGAGATCGACAGCCACGAGGCGGGCGTGGGGTGGCTGGCGTACCCGGACGAACAGATGCAACGGGCCAGCCACGCGGTCGTCCACGACGGTGAGGTGTGGGTGCTCGACCCGGTGGACGCACCTGGCGTCGACGACCTCCTGGCGGAGTTGGACGGCGACGTAGCCGGTGTCGTCACCTGTCTCGACAGACACAAACGCGACGGCGCGGCACTCGCCCGTCGTCACGACGTGTCCGTCTACGTCCCCGACTGGATGACGGGTGTCGAGTCGGATGTCGACGCGCCCGTCGAACGGTTCGGCCCGACGCTCACGGAGGGTGTGCGGACGATCACTGTCCGAGACTCCTCGTTGCCGTTGCCGTGGCAGGAGGCGGCACTGTTGTTCGAGTCGTCGGGGACACTGTACGTCCCGGAGGCGCTCGGCAACGCCGAGTACATGGTGACAGCCGAGGAGCGAATCGGTGTCCACCCGGCGCTCCGGCTGGTGCCGCCACGGTCGGCGCTGTCCGGCCTCGACCCCGAGCACGTCGTCGTCGGTCACGGCCCCGGTGTCCACGACGACGCCGCCCGAGCCGTGGCAGACGCACTCGCGAGTGCCCGTGGGAACACGTTGTCGTTGTACGGGAAGGCCGCGAAGTCGTTCCTCGGCTGACCGGCGGAGAGGAACCGGCACGGGTTTCCGTCGCCGTCCCAGTGTGTGGGTGTGGTCACCATCACCCGCGGACTGCTGTCGGTGCTCCGCGAGCGAGCGGCCGCCCGCGACCCCGACGCGGTCAACGTCGCGTTGGACGCGACTCCGGCGGGCGATCTCGACTGGTCGAGCGTCTCCGGACTGGCAGCGGATCTCGACCCGACGACACCAGTACTCACTCACTTCTACCTCCCGGCGGCCGGTGCCTCGGTCTCGGCCGTCTTCGGGATGGATCTGGGCCGCCCCAGCGGGGCCGCGCGGTTCCTCTCACACCCCAGCGGCCGGCGGGGGATCACCGAGGCCGACGACCTCGCTGCCTCCGTTCTCGTCGCCACACCACCGTACGAAGAGGACCACGTCCGGGTGTACGACCGCCGTGGCCGCCGGCAGTCGCTGCGGGTCGTCGACGCCGTCCCACCCGAAGAGTCACTCGCCGACCCGTCCGGCGACCGGTCGACGACCCCGTAGGAGACGCCCGGGCCGACGGCAACACGGAACGTTCAAGTGTTTAGGCTCGCCTAAACCATGTATGCCGACCCACACGGACGGACGGGGAGACACGGAGGATGCGCCGACACTGACGGCCTGTACTGCCGGTCCCGAGCGCACCGTCCTGTTGGAGTCCGACAACACCGACGGGTGGATCGCCTCCGATCTCACCGTCGACGCCGAGGAGTTCCGCTGAGTCGCCGCGGTTGTCGCTCGACTCAGAACACGTCGTCGGCGTCGATCGTCCCGTCCGTCTCCGGCCCACGGACCGTCACCTCCTCGCCGAGCCGGAGCTGTTCGTCGGTCCGGACGCGCTTCGTCTCCGTCCCGTCGTCGAGTACCACCGGGTCGCCCGCCTGTACGACCGTCCCGGTGAACTCGGTGTCGCCTCCGTCCGTCTCGTCTCCTTCGGTCGCCGCCACGGCACCACCGGTCGCTGCCCCCGCGGTGGCCGCCGCCTCCGTCTCGGCCGTCGTACCGTCGTCGCCGAACGCCCCGAGCCCACCCTGGTCGCCGTCTCCGTCCGCCTCTGGTGTGGTGTCACCCAACACGGTGACCGTCGACTGCCAGCCCGCAGACGCCTCCAGATCGTCCTGCCAGCCGTCCTGGATCTCTACGTCCGTGCAGGCGACCTCGTCGGCGAGGTCGATCGACATGTCCGCCTTGTCACCCCACAGCGCGACCCGGATCTCCCCGGTGTCGTCTTTCAAGCGGACGTTTCGCACTTGCCCCTCGCTGCCGTCGTCGCGGTCGAACGTCCGTTTCTCGCTGGTCTCGATCACGCCGCCCGCGATGTCCGCCGTCTCCTCTAACTCCAACTCCCCGATGGGCTTCGTCTCCGGCTCGTAGCTCACCGTCTCGTCGACGACCTCGACGGCCCCACGCGAGCCGACGTGGAGCTCCAGATCGCCGTCCCGTTCGCGGACGTAGCCGTCGACGATCTCGACGGTCTCGCCCGGCGCGAGCTCCTCGGCGCGTGGCGCGCGTTCGTCCCACAACGTCACCCGGACACGGCCGGTCTCGTCACCCACGGAGAGGTTTGCGACGCGGCCCTCGCTGCCGTCGTCGCGGTCGAAGGTCCGCACGTCGTCCGTGTCGAGTAACTCGCCGACTAAGGTCACGTCCGAGGCCCCCATCGTCAGATCCTCCACCCGGTACTCGTCGACGATCTCCACGGCTACGTCACCCTCCGGGTTCGCGTCCACGTCGTCGACAGACACCTCCAGTCCGTTGTAGCCGTCCTTCGGGCGGCCGGCGACGTCGATCACGTCCCCCACCTGGAGGTTCTCTTTTGCGTCTTCGGCCATCCGGTCCCACATCGTGATCGTGATCTGACCGGACTCGTCTGCCACCTCGACGTTGAGCACCTTCCCGTCCTCGCGGTCCTCGTCGTCGCGCTCGAACGTCCGCAGGTCCTCGACTCTGGCCACCTTCGCGAGGAACGTCACGTCGTCGTGCCCCGGCTCCACGTCGGCGATGCAGTCCACCTCCTGGTCGTCGTACTCGTGTGCGACGAGCATCGCGGCCGTCTCCTCGTCCGCGAGGCCCCCCATCTGCTCGACCTTCGACTCGACGGCGTCGGTGAACTCCTCCAACGACAGCTCCGCGTCGAGATCCTCGTAGACATCCTCGATCACACCCATCTGTTCGTCGTACCTCTGGTGGACGGCTCCGTTAAGCGTTGCCGTTCGGTCGTGAGCCGGGCGTTCGCGGCCACCCGGCCGGCGCGTGTGGGCCGAGGCGGACTGTCGAGTGTCGCTCGCACGGGCCGTCTGCGTCGGCTCCCCACTTCAACCTACGCCGCCGGGCGATCGCTGCAGACGAGACGGGTGGCGTCAGACCGTCGTCTCTGCGACGGTGGTGGTGTCCCCGTCGTCGCCGTGTCGCACCTCGACGGTCGCCGGCAGGTCACCGCTCGTCTCCACCCGCGCGGTGTAGCTCCGGTAGACGAGCTGTTGGGTGCAGATGTCTCCCGTCTCGACGGTGTCGACAGTGACGACGAGCCGGTCTTCGGCCAGTCGTGCCGACCCGAACGACGGCTGTGAACAGCCGGTCGACCCCTGGATACACCCCGTGACGACGACACCGCTGTCGACCTCGACGGACGCCCCGCTGTCGCCGGGCGCGCACTCTCCCGTCCGTTCGAACCGCACCCGTCCGGCGTCCGCCTCGACCGTGGACACGGAGGCGGCTGCTCCACCGGTGTCGGTCGCAGTCGGCGTGTCTGTGGGGGTAGCCGTGTCCGTGTCGGTGTCCGCCGACGACGGGGAGCCGTCGGCCGCTCCGGAGTCGGCCGGACCACCCACACCACCACTGCTCGTACACCCCGCGGCCGCACTCGCCGCGACCGCGGCGAGGAGCGTTCGTCGTCTCACGTTCCACACGTGTGGTCCAGAAACTCATATACCGCTCGGTGGGACAAACGACTGTTTGAGTGTCGTCCCTCGGTGGATCGTAACTGTCTTACGTGACTCCGGCGTACTCCGAGTCGAGTCCTGGTAGGGTAGTGGACTATCCTCTTGGCTTGCGGAGCCAGGGACCGGCGTTCAAATCGCCGTCAGGACGCTTCTGCCGACACGAACCGACGAGCCACTGTCACGGCGTTCTCTCACAGACGAACAGACCGATCCTCACAAAGAGCAGTCAGTGTCGGACACTCGGTAGAAAACGAGCGACGGGAGAGTAGGTAGCAAACAGTGGGTGGTACGGAGTGGCGAGCAGGCAACAGAAAGCAAGCGGTGCGGCGTGGAGCGGTGAGTGCGGAGAGCACACCCTCCGCGAGCGAGGGCCGCAGGCCCGAGCGAGCGCTTTTTGATCGAGCTTTTTTCTCCGGGAGACTGCCGGCGGCAGTCTCCCGCTGAGTGAAAAAGGTCGGTTAGAGTGAGTAGTCGTGTTCGCCGGTCTCCGTCCGGAGGAACGCAGTCAGCAGCTCGACCGTGGCCGCGATGTCGTCGACGTGTGCAGTCTCGGTGACCGTGTGGAGGTACCGCGTCGGGACCGAGATCGCGCCGACCGGGGTAGCACCGTTCGTGTTCTGGAAGCCGGCCGTGTCGGTCCCACCGGCGGGGAGTACCTCCGTCTGGTGTGGGATCTCGTCGGCTTCGGCGACAGATCGAATCCGGCGGTGGACCTTCGGCGTCGTGACGACCGAGGAGTCTTTCAGCTTGATCGCGGCACCCTCGCCGAGTTCGGTCACCTGTTTGTCCTCGCTCACGCCGGGCACGTCGCTGGCGACAGTGACGTCCAAGGCGACGGCCAGATCCGGGTCGACGTCGACACCCAACGCCCGGGCACCACGGAGGCCGACCTCCTCTTGGACGGTCGCACAGAAGTGGATCGTCACGTCGGGGTCGTCGATCTGGCGGGCCGCCTCCAACACGGTGAACACACACACCCGGTCGTCGAGTGCCTTCCCGGTGACCGTCTCCCCCATCTGGACCGTCGACTGCTCCATCGTGACCAGGTCACCGACGGCGACCTGCTCGGCGACGTCGTCGCCGTCACGACCGAGGTCGACGACCACGTCCTCGACGGCCTCCTCCCCCTGTTGGTCCTCGTCGAGCGTGTGCGGGGGGACAGAGCCGATCAGTCCGGTGAGGTCCCCGGTCTCGGTGTGGACCGTCACGCGCTGTGCGCGGAGTACTCGGGGGTCCCACCCACCCAGCGCGTCGAGCTTGAGGAACCCGTCGTCGGTGACGTGTCTCACCATGAACCCGATCTCGTCCATGTGGGCGGCGACGGCCACCTCGTAGTCGCCGTCTCCGTGGATCGTCCCGACGACGTTCCCCATCGCGTCCGTCTCGACGGTGTCAGTCTCCGCGGTGAGTACCTCTCGGACGTGGTCGCGGACCCGGTCCTCGTAGCCCGGGACGCCGCTGGTCTCCGTGAGCTGGCGGAGCAACTCGAAGTCGAACTCGGCGTCTGCCGTCGTGTCTGTCACGTCGGATCGTCGCCGGGCGACAGTGTAAAACTACGTGTCTCCCTCGCGACGGCCGGTTCCGGGGCCGAAACCCGGGGTGGGTTGTCTGCGGTTCCGGAACTATTTTGGAAGCTTCGGACAGTGTAGCGTGTATGTCCGACGATGTGGAGGCCGAACTCCGCGAACAGTTCACCGAGGCGTTCGAGGGTGCCGACTACCCCGTCTCCAACCAGATGGACCTCGTGCCGGCGTTGCCGGACGGTCCGGGGACGACGTTCGAGGCCGGGGACGTGTCGCTGACCGCCATGGAGATGGCGGCCAAGCTCGGCGACGAACAGGAGTTCCCGTACGACGATGTCGAGACACTCGTCGACGATGTCCTCGACGGGCTGCGGAACCAGGGTACGCTCTAGTCGGACTCTCGCCGCTCGCGGCCGTGGGCCGCACACAAGATCTCCCCGGCGTCCGCGTCGAGGTAGAAGCTGTCGCCGGCGTCGACGGTCGCGTCACAGACGCCACAGCCGTCGCCGTGCGCGACGGCGTACTTCCCGACTGGGGTGTCGACCCGGAGTCGCCCGGCAGCGCGCGCGAGCCGAGTCAGTCCCTCCCCGATCGCCGTCTCGGTAGCCGTGTCCGCGGTCTCGAACTTCACGACCGACACACCTCTGTCTGTGAGTGTCGGGGCTCTCGATCTCCCGGTTCCGGAGAATACTTCCGCAAGATCTATCAACTCTCACTACGAACTGTACATCGAACTGACAGCAGGTGAAATTATAGGTGCGGGTGCGATCCCGCAACGCCGACTGTTCACAGTGTCCGCCGTGAGAGGCGTCGAAGTTCACTATTCGAGTTTCGTAACTCGTGAACAAGTCGAAACTACATACAATGCCTACACACAAAACAAAGATTTATTTGGTGTGACACGCAGGTGTCTCACACGGGAGACACGCCGTCGGTAGTCGTGGTCGGTGAGACCGGGGCTGGCGGGGGGCGTGCCGACCGCAACCGTGGAGAAGATACGACATGTCCGAGGCACGCACACGACACGAAGACGAGCGCGAGGCCGTGACGCGGGATCTCACGGCGTTCCAACGGAACATCCTCGCGATTCTCGCCGACGAACCGATGTACGGGTTAGCGATCAAACGAGAACTGGAGTCGTACTACGGGGCCGACGTGAACCACGGCCGGCTCTACCCCAACCTCGACGACCTCGTCGAGATGGAGTTGGTCGAGAAGAGCGAACTGGACAAGCGGACGAACCAGTACGCACTCACCGACACGGGGCGCGAGACGGTGGTCGACCAGTTGGGGTGGCTCCTCGAGAAGTACATCACCGACGCCGGTCGCCGACGCGAGGTCGAGCAGCTGCTCGACGGTGTCGCGTAGCGCCCCGGTGTGTCACAGCGGCGACGGCGTTCCGGCGGCGTCGAAGACGTACCGGACGGACTCGCGAACGACCGCACGCTGTCGCTCGCTCGGCCAGGCGTTGCGTCGGAAGTACTCCGTGAGGAACTCCTCGACCTCCGGAGCCGTCGCCGCGTCGACACGCTTGGCGTAGTGGTTGCCGACGAAGTCGGCGAACGTGCGAGCGTTCCGGCGGTGGGGGTCGCCGTGTCGCTCGCCGACCTGCGCGACGATCTCGGCGTTGTACGTCTCGACGCGCTCCCACTCGTCGGGGTCTCCCGGCCCCGACAGCGCGAGCTCGTGTGCCCGGTCGGTGTCCTCGATCCGACCGGTCTGGACGGTGCCGTCCGCGATCCACTCTGCGGGGTACAACACGAGCGTGTCGTCGTCCTCGCGGAGCCGGCTGACGAAGTCGTGGTCCGCCAGCCGTCCGTCTCGGTCCGCGCGGTAGGCTGCGGCCTCGCTCTCGTCGCTCGCCCGCCGCGCCAGCCGTGTCAGCCGCCGTGCCGCCTGGACCACGTCTTCCGGGAGCTCCCCGTCGACCGGTTCTGTGACTCCCGCCCGCTCTCGGGCTGCCCGCGTCACCGACTCCTCTGTGCGGTCGTTCCCCGTGTCGGACTCCTCCGCCCGGTCACCGCGGGCCGTGGCGTCGGTGTCCACTCCCGTCTCTCCGCCGTCGTCCGTGCTGTCACTGTCCGTCATCGAGTGCCTCGTTCGCCATCTCGTCGGCGCGTTCGTTTAGCTCACGCGGAACGTGTTCCAGCGACCACCGGTCGAACCGGTCCAACAGCTCGCGCGCTCGGACACGACGTTCGCGCAGCGCGGGGTCGTTCGTGTCCCACGCCCCACGAACCTGTTCGACGACGAGCTGTGAGTCGCCGCGCACGTCCACCTCGTCGAGGCCGTACTCGACGGCCGCGGTCAGCCCTCCGATCAACGCCTCGTACTCTGCGCGGTTGTTGGTCGTCTCGCCGATCCGCTGGCCGCCCTCGGCGACGATCCCGTCGCTCGTCACGATCGCCCACCCGACCGCCGCCGGTCCGGGATTCCCGCGGGAAGCGCCGTCGAAGTAGACGTGGCCCCGGCCGCCACCTTCCCGCAGCGGCAGCGTCAGCACCGACGGGTCACTCCCCTGGACGACGACTTTCCCCTCGTAGGCGACTGCCGTCGCCCCTTCGCGGTCTGCACGCCACAGTTCGTGGTCTGTGTTGCCCGGCTCGACGTCCACGCCCGCCCGTTCGAGCCGGGCGCGCGCCGTCTCCGGATCGCACTCGACGACTGGCACGCGCGACGCTCCGTGACCGTCGCGCCTGAACGTTGCGGCTCACTGCTCCGCCCGGACCGCCCTACTCCCGTCCGTCCCAGAACCGTTCGAGCCCGAAACGGAGCATGTCCGGCGACACCGTCTGGAACTCCTCGCGCACGGCCGGGGGGAACAACTCCCGGACGGCGTTCCAGGAGTCGCGGGCGTACCGGCCGTCGACGAGCACGCGAACCCCGACCTCCTCGGGCCCGCGGATCACCCGCCCGATCGCCTGCCGCGCCTTCCGAACTGCCGGCACGGTCAGTGCGGTCTCGAAGCCGTCACGAGAGAACTGCCGGTCGTAGGCCGTCTGCACCGCGGTCGTCGACGGGGAGGCGGTGCTGACGATCGGCACACCACAGATCACCGCCGCCGCCAAGCGGTCCCCGCTGTAGTCGACGCCCTCGGTGAGCGTCCCCCGGATACTCGTCACGAGCACCTTGGCGTCGCCGTCGAAGAACGCCGACTTCAACGCCTCCGTCGCGGCGTCGGAACTCGACTCGTCGAGCAGCACCGACCGTGCGACCCGGCCGTCGAGCACGTCTGCCATCCACGCCGCCTCGCCGTAGCTGGGCATCCCGACGAGCACGTTCCCAGGTGTGGTCTCGATCACGTCCACGACCGCGTCCGCGTGGGCCTGTCGAGTCCGGTTCCCCTCCGAGTCGCCCGGTGGACCGCGGTTCTGGTAGGTGAACTTCGGCGCGTCCACCGCGAACGACGCGCGGTTGTCCGCCGGGAACGACAGCCCGAACGTCCGTTCGACCACCGGTCGGTCGGCCTCGGCGAGATAGTCGACCCCGGTCACCTCGCGGAACACGTCCGTCGGGGCCAGTGTCGCGCTCATCAACACGCCGCCGCCGAACTCCGCCAGCCGCTCACCGACCGCGTTCGCGGGCACACAGTTCTGGAGCGACAGTCGGGCGTTGTACACCCGCCGCCAGGAGTCGGGCGCGCCTGTCTCCTCGAACCCAGGCTCCACCTCGATCTCTCGGAAGTACGTCTCGTGGTCGAGCCGGTACCACGCGGTCAACACCCGCCCGACCACGGGTGCCGCCCGGCGACGGTCCTCGTCTTCCGCCTCGTCGAGGACGCGTTCGACGACCGCGCCGGCCGCCGCCGCTCGCGACCACGCCCGGTCACCGTAGCCGGCCTGCCGTGCCCACTGACTGATCGCGTCCTCCGCGGGCGTCTCGGGGTCGCGCAACGGGATCTCGTACCGCTCCAACTCTCCGGGATCGGCGTCGTCCCACCCGGGGTGTGCGTTGTCGAGGTGACGTTCCACCCGGTCGCCCAACTCCTCGCGGAGGTCGCGGACGAACTCGCGGAGTCGCCGGAGATCGTCGAGGTCGACGTCCGCGTCGTCCAACTCCCCGCGGACGAGGTCGGCGTCCGTCGAGCCGACGGCCTCCTTCCCTTCGTCTTCGAACGCGACGGGTTGGATCACCCGGGTGAGTTCTCCCTTTGCGTCCCGGAGCGTCGCGTCGCCGACACCGTCCGACACCAGATCGCGCACCCGCGGTTCCAACATGTGTGCCTCGTCACAGATCAGGAACGTCCCCTCGTCGATGAGCGCGCCGGTGAACCCGCCGGTCGTCGTCGGGTCGAATGCGTGGTAGTAGTTGCCGACGACCACCTCGACCTCCGTCGCCAACGCACCCATCACGGAGTGGGGACAACTGCCGTACCCCGCCGCCAACCCGACGAGTTCCTCGGTGTCGACCATCCCGAGCCCGTCGGCGTCGAACGGCACCGCGTCGTCACCGTCCGCCTCGCCGCCCCCGTCGTCGAGGTACTGGGCGTAGAACGGACAGAACTCCGTCCCGCTCGCGTCGCCGGCGGTCGGGTCCGTCCCGTCGGCGTAGTGTTCGGGCGTCTCCGGCAGGTACGGCGTCGGCTCACCTGCGGTCTCCAAGAACGGACTCTGGTCGGTGCCGGTGTCTGCGATGCCGGTCTGTGCGCGCCGGCCCTCGTCGGCGAGCGCGCCCGCGCTCGTCTCCCCGCCGTCGCCGACGAGTCCGCGAGTGCGTTCGCGCAGCCCCTCACACCGGTCGTAGACGTTGCTGTCGTCGATCCCGGCCGCTCGCTCCCGCGAGTACGGACAGACGTCCGCCTTCCCGACGAGCGTCAGCGCCGACACGGGGTCGTCGTCCGGCGGCTCCTCGTTGATCGTCCGCACGTCCGCCTCGAACTGCCGCAGTTGTTGTTTGACGCTGGTCAACACCAACACGCGCTCGAAGTCGGTGTCCGGGTCACGGACGAGGTCGATCCCCGCGGTCAGCGACAACATCGTCTTCCCGGTGCCACAGGCCCCCTCCAGACAGACGTAGCCGTTCTCGCGGGCGGTCGACTGGACCGTCTCGATCCCCGCGACCTGTTCGGGGTACGGCTCCGGGTGGCCGAACACCCGCCGCCACGGCTCCCCGTCGCCTCTCGCTTCTCGTCCGGTCGACTCGCCGCTCACGTCGGGTAGTCGGG
>P_A23_Liq_3_FmtDRAFT_1000315_pt1 | contig 10369 bp, 10 predicted proteins | sample PonA233FremontCA_FD_10237 | JGI IMG/M metagenome (IMG submission 10237)
AAGAATCCTGCCACGGAAACGAGTCGTGTAATCCGTCCGGACCGAGAGGAGGTCGTGGCCTGAGACGATGGTGGGTGAGGTTCCAACGGAGGCTGATGTTCGATGACCGATTTCGGAGCCTACGCAGCTCTTCAGGAGATGTTCACCGAACTCAATCACGCAGTTGGGGAATTTGAAGACGACCCCCGCGTGACGGCAGAGGAGGCGCTTGCTCACTTCGGCCTCTCTGGTGGACACATTGAGCCACTTCTCCCTGATGACGAGGAGTTCGGAGTGGCTCACGAGCCAACTTCCGAGATATACGATTGGGAGGACCCGTGGCCAATCTCCTACGGCATCGACGGGTCGACCACTCGGTCACTACAGTTCAGCAACGGGCTACTGGTCGGAGCGAGTGTTGCAAAGCTTGGAGTCTCCGGGGAATCCGACCACGCCGACCTAGCCAATCAGGCGACTACGACGCTCGTCGCCCATCTGAACGAAGAGGAATTTTCGTTGAGCGACATCGATACTGCATCGCTCGACATCCCCGAGGGCATCGATGCACATCTCTTTCAATTCCCACCCTGCGAGCGGACCAGCCGACTGGAAGAGTACGTAGTGGAGGTTTCGCGGACCTACGCTGAAGGACGACATGCCTTCGAGATGGCGAGTGAAATCGATGGGCCATTATTCATCGACGGGCCGCTCTATCCGAATCCGGCGTTCGGCTGGATGCTTTTCGAGCAGGTTGGAGAAGGGCCCCGTCGTATGACCGCGATTTGGCCCGAGATGGTCTCCGACATTCTCCAGAATTACGTCAAGACCGTTGAGATAATGCACCGGAGAGACCTGCCAATCGTCGGTATCACGAAGACAAGTGGGTCCGCGGTCGCGCTCGACGCGTTAGAGACGAAGATTGAGGCTGCAGATGTAGACGTTTCTGTCCCACTGCCGTGGACCAATGACCACCAGCTGTTCAACGACGCGCTGTTCACGATGGAGGATAAGCACGGCAACCGCGGGTCGCTCATCAGCTACACACCGTGGCTCCTCCAAACAAAGCAGACGGTTCGAGGAACGCCAGTCGTTCCGTTCGAGACATTCGACATCGAACTCGAACACGGAGACGCTCGTGAGTACCAACGAGCGTTCTTCTACGCTCGTACCCCAATGACGGACAATGTGATGCGGATAGAGGCCCCGTATATGTTGGTTCGAGAAAAGCCGACACGAGACCGGATTCAGCGGAAACTCCTTGTCGAACTCGCCCAACAGCAAAAGGAGCCGCGCGCAATCACACACGCAGACGAGATGGCCCGCATAACCCGCGGTGACCGGAACAACCTCCGACGGCTCCTTGGCTCGGTTCGGGCGCTTGAGGACTACAACGAGAAACGAGGGTTCCGGGATATGGAGGCGGAGTAAATGAGCCGTCGAATTATGACTGAAGCGCAGTCAGACACCCACAACAATCCACAACTAGCGGTGACACTCAACCTATGACCGACGATATCCTCGACGAAGTCAGGGAAGAACGGGAGCAAGAACAATCGGAATCGGAGCCTCGGGATGTACCCGCACCTTTTGGTGATTACGAGGGGCATAGAGTAGGACACATAACGGCACAGGACGAGCCCATTGTCGTCGATAGAGGGGACTCACATATCCGTGCGTTCATCGACTCAACCTACCGTGACGACGTTCGTCTTGGAAACTATCTGCGTATCCCATACCCAGTAAGCGAGGACCAAGCCGAGGGGTTCTCGACCTCTATGCTCGTCGGGGTGATTAACCGACTGGAGTATGCGACGGTCGCGAACATCACTGACAAGCAAGACGGTGGGTATCGTCACGAGCCCGGGGAACAGTCGTTCTCGTACGTCACCGAAATAGAGCCAATCAGCACGGTAACGTTCGATACGGATGCTGGAGAAGATGACTCTCCCTTTGAGCAGGCGACAGTCGACAAACCGCCTAAACCCGGCTGCGACGTGTATCTCGTTGAGGACGAGGAATTCCTTCGAACGGCGCTCCGCATCCCTCACGAGGGAGCCTTCCTCGGCCATATGGCCGTAAGTGGTGACCGAATCCCGAGCGAGGACTCTCCACTGCCTTACTACCTGTTCAATCCGAACGCGACAGACGGGAACGAGGACCTCGGAGAGCCCGCGATTTTCCGACACGCGCAGGTCGCGGGTAGCACAGGTTCGGGCAAGACACACGCCTCGAAGAACATTCTCCGGCAGCTCGCTACAGAGAAGCGGTACACAATCGAGGTTCCACCGGAGGAACGGGAGCAGGACAACGTCGACGTACAGGATGAACGTGTTCGGGGCCTCAACGTCACCGTCATTGACCCCGAGGGCGAGTACGTTGAGATGGGTGACGACCCCGCTGACGAGGGATACACGGCCAGCTTTAGAGATGACCTCACCGACCAAAACATCCGACACGGAGGTATACTGCAGGACCCAGATGTCGACTTCGAGGTCTTTGTGCCTCAGATTCAGGACACGAACATCACCCACAACAACGCCCGTTCGTTCAGTATCCCATTCGAGATTGTTCGGACGAATCGGCAACTCCTCTATTCATCAAAACCACCAGAACGGACGAGGTCCGCAATCAACCAGACTATTTCACGGTACTTCCGGGAGTGCGATGACCCAGATTCAGCAGTTGGTAACCCGCGGCCGGCGTACCGGGAGTTCTCTCAGTATGCGGCTGACCTTCTCGCTGACGCGGAGACATCGCCCATCACGGAGAACGAGAGCGTTCTAATTGCTGCTCGCGAGCGCATCGTCGACCAGTATGAATACAATCGTATCTTTGACCACGGGGCGGACGCGCTGACCGACCTCACGCAGCAGATGTTCGCACCCGGGCAGGTGACGGTCATCCCGACGGACCATCTGCGCGGGAGTACGGACCGAATCGTCGTCTCATGTCTGCTGGCACACATCGTCGAGAACAAGATTGGCAGCAACGTCGAATACCCTCACATCAAGGGAACGCCGATGCTCTTGGCGCTGGACGAAGCGCATGAGTACATCTCCGAGGCGAATGACCCGCGAGAGCGATATCTCGTATCCAACTTCCAACAGGCGGCCAAACGTGGTCGCAAAGACAAGTTCGGACTCTACATCATTACCCAGACTCCACAGGATATCGACGGCGAGATTCGAAAGCAGATGAATACACGAATCTATCTCGGATTGGAGAGGGACGTGGTTGAGAGCCACGATGTGTTCGTGCCGAAGGAGTTCAAGGAGTCCATCACACAGTTCAATAAGGGCCAGATGGTCGTAAAGCAACCAGACGTACGACCGGTCGAGCTTGTTGGACTCCCCGTCTGCCTGACCCTCCACAACAGCTGAGGCCCCGAATGTCGTCAATCTTTGATGAGGACTTACGCTGTATGCGGTGCGAACGAAATGCCGAGGCGGTCATCAGCCTGACGAATTTCGTCCCTTACTATATCGAGCAGTACGGATATTGTCCGGAACACACCCCAAAGACGGACGAAGAGTACGATGCACTGAAACAGCGAATCAAAATGGGGGAGGAGAAATCAGAGGAGACGCTCGTCATCCACAAACCACGCGAAAACTTCATCGATGAATTTGGCAATGTTGAGGATTAGTTTATCCAGTAGCGTGCTACTCATTATTCTCTGAAGTAGTTAACGAGAATAATATCGCAAAAGTAGCAATCATTATCTTATAATTCGCATAAGTTATAGTATGAGTCAGACAGACGACTCAGCAGCTGTAACGCCAACAAACCACCCTCGGGTCTTCTACAGGTCTCCCGTGTTTGACAGGGGAGAGCTTGAAGTCGCACAGACAATCGCTGATGCACTCAGTGACGAGTGGGAAGTCCACATTACGATTGGCCCGTACCGGGGGTACAACATCCAATTCAAAACCGATTTTGAATCACGTATTGTACACCTCGATTTCTACTCTGTGCGACCGTGCGGGGAATACAATATCGATGTTGTCATTCGCGACATCAAACTCGGTATTCGGCACGCATCGTAACCAAGCTGAGAAACTATCGTATCGGTATTCTTCGGTGACGCGTACACAGTCGTAGCAGATTCTGCTGTCAGTCACAGGCTTTGATTGGTAGACTCGGAAAGAGAGGCGCATTCGACGCTCTGGAAGCTACCCAATAACATCTCTTTGGGTTAGAAATCCCAAAACCCGCATTGTATATATTCGGACTACCCCCTACCCAAACTCATGGCAAAAACCGCTGTTTACGCCCGTGTCTCGACTGACAGACAGTCGCACGAGCGTCAAATTCAGGAGTGCCTCGAATTCATCGAGAACGATGCGGAGCGAGAATCAGCCGAAGTATTCGCAGACATTGAGTCAGGGGCTCAACCTCGCCGGGATGGTGTGAACCAGCTCGCCCAAGGAATCGAGAACGGGGACATAACGAAGGTCGTCACGTGGGAATTCTCACGTATCGCCCGCCACCTCACGTTCGGTATCGAATTCATCGACCTCTGTATAGAGAACAACGTCGAGATTGTCACTGTCAACGATATCTTCCCCCACATCCACGGTGACGGGGATGTGATGGACGAGATGATTGGGAAGTTCGTCGCGTGGATGATGGATTTCAACCGGCAGATGACTATCGAGCGTGTCCGCTCCGGGGTTCGGAAGGCTATCAACGAAGGCAAGTGGGTGGGACGGCCGCCGTATGGATTTGAGACCGATGCTAACGGGTATCTCGTCATCGAGATGGACGAGTATCTTAAGATGCAGATGGCGGTCGAAGAGGTTCTACTGAACCCGAACCAGTCTGTCAACAGTATCGCTCGGGCATGTGGTGTCCCCCAGTCCAGCCTCGACCGTATCTACAAGGACGAGCAACGGCGGAAAATGTATCTCTATGGTGATGCTGCCGATGAACGTCTTGCTGCTGCAGTTGGGGAAGGGCCTTCCCGGGAGAGCGAATTGAGTAATCTCGAAGCGCGGCTTGCGGAACTCGAATCCAAGGTGACTGCTGAGGAGTAGCTCGGAACGTGTTGTACAACTCGTTAGGTTACACGTGACTAATCACGGTCTCGTTCCAGAAACCCCGATTTTCAGAACACACACCAGCACGGTCAACCACTTAGCCATCTAACCTCTGAGTATGACTGCTCCCGACGAGATTGACATCGATACCAGCCAAATTGTAGAGCATCCGCCAGACACCGACATTGACCAATATGTTGAGGAGGCTAACTTTCGAATTGAGCGAATGCGGTCCGATGGAGTCTGGATATGTGCTTACACGAAGGACCCTGATGAGCCAGACCACCACTACGACCTATATGTAACGGAAGATGGGGGCATCCACATTACTCACCGTGAGGAAGACGTGGATACAAAAACTGAATGACGGGACCAGTTCTTCTCAAACCGATGATTCGGCCTCAGCACACTCACGCTCCTCATTGTAGTGCTGACTGAGTCTTTTGGCTTGCACTCCACATGTCGGACAGGTACCGCTCAGCTTCTGTTGTAGCCGGGCCAAACCAGTCTCCAAGTCTCGTGCGCCCGCACCAAGGACATTTTCAGCCATGTATACCGTCGTACCTTCGGCATCTTGTACATGTCCGGGGCCGGCGAACGTTGCGATGACGGTGTATGGAAGCCGCAGTGGGGCTTCATCACCGGTGTCGATGGTGACGTGAGTCGCGGAGGACACATCGAGGTATTCTTCAAGCGAGTCGGCGTCTTCCGTGTGGACTGTAATCCAGAGCTCTGAGACATCAGGCAAGGTTGGCAAGTGTGCAGCGTGTATCTCCGCCACGTGTTCGAACCGACCGTGGATGGTTTCTAACAGCGTCTCAAGCGGAATCCCACCAGCTTGGGAATCTTCGGCTATTTCCAATTCGGAATCTCTACTCATTGTTGTTTCACGCCCTTTTCAGGGCAGTCCTTGCCACGGAATCGAACCGTAGTGAACACCAGACAGGGAATTCATATAACATAAAATATGGTTGTTCACTTAATATACTTTCTCCCCGGAACTCGGCTACGTCTATCGGTTTGTAGTCTCACAATACAGTAGAAAATATCGGAAATTTGGTTAAAATATCGTCTGAGTCGTCCACTTCAGGATAGGGAGGTACGTCTCCCTGTAGCCGACCTTCTATCCGAATGCTTCTTTTAAAACGAGGCATGGCGTCCATACCCGAAATTGAAACGCCATCCATCCTAAGAGAGTCACATGGTAGACGTTGAGTGGGGCGTGAAACGATTGGACCAAGTCTACCACTCCGAGGACCACCTCAAGATGGCACTGGCGGCCGAGCTCTCCCGGATGTATGGCGAGAAGCGGGTCCGATTGGAGTGGATGCCGAACTCTGGTATGAAGGTCGATATCGGTGTCCGGTGAGAGGACGTGACAATCCCGATAGAGCTGAAGTACAAGACCGACAGCACTACAGTCGAAGACAACGCGTTCGACGAGACCTTCACGCTGAGCCGACAGGGTGCCCACGACCGAACCCGCTACCGTTTCTTCGAGGACGTTCGTCAAGTAGAAGAGATTGTCTCGGAACAAGGCCGCTACGGATACATTGTCCTACTCACGAACGACTCGAACTACTGGACTAAACCACCGCAGAGCGCACTATACGACGAGTTCAGAATTCACGAGGGTGTAACTCGTGAAGGTGTCCTCAACTGGTCGGAAATCAAACCGTGAATGGTCAACGACGGATACGAGGCCCCCGCTTGAACTTGATGGAGAGTACCGTATGGAGTGGACTGATTTCGACTATCGTGACGATATCAGTCTCTCGAAGAACGAGCGATTCCGTTACCTCGTCCTTCGGGTAGACTGAGAGTTGGTGAGAAGATTAAGTCCTGACTCCGGAAGCCGCTCGGTACAGTAGCAGATTCTGCTGTGAGGAAGCCAAATCCGGGTCGAAGATACACATAAAGTCGGAATCGCAGTCTCTGCTACTATGGAAGCCCTCTGGAATGCTCATAAAGTGGCCCTTGGATACGACATCGAGCATACGTTGGACGAGAGTTCTGGGGGTGAGTAGATGGTTCAACTACACGAGGTGGGCGGGAACGCAAAGACATCGTACGGAGTTTACGTGAGCGAAGGCCTGATTGACCTCGCTGGCTGGGAGAACGGGGATTCACTCCGAATTACCGTAGTGGACCGCGACCTCATTCTCGTCACGCGTGAAAGTATGCCTACTGACCAATGGATTGAGCTCTACGATGCGGCCACCGCGGGTAGGCCGGTAAACGAACTGACGCCAGTTGAACTCGTGAGGTTGCTTGATGTAGGAGAGGGCGAAGATGGTCGCCGCCCATCGACTGTGTCCTCCTTAGCACCTCTCGGCGACTCTGGCCATCGAATTCTCCTGACGAATGCGGCGAAGCGACTTCAGTTACGTCCGGGAACCGGTATCCGACGCCGGGCGAACGATGGGGTCGTTGTGCTCATCCCAGCTCCAACGGCAACTGAGGAGGTTGAGGAACGAACAAAGGACGTGCTTGACGCTCGCGGAGCACAGTTGTCTCGCTAGAGACGGGGGCTTTCGTTTCAACCGCGGTAACTAAATACGCATGAAACGTAGATAAGTCATAGAAGAGACGCTGAAAAGGGAATCGAGGCCCCTCAGTAGCGGTGTACAACCAACCTACCAATGTTGGAAGGTCAACTCTGGTAGGTTTTGGTAGCAATCCACCGATTCGGCCCCTCCAACCAAGAAATAAAGTCGAAACATAGCCGAACTCTCTCTATATTTCCATACTAGACTCCCTCGGTTAGTGAGCAGTATACTACCTACAGGGGGTCCCCGGGGGTCCCACTGTCGGTTAGGCCGAATACCCGCCTACCAACATTGGTAGGTTGGCTGTTCTTGATATTCTCTGGAGCTATCAGTACCTCAAGCAGGTGTGAATCCGCGGGCTCAAACTGAAAACAGACGTAACTACTTACTAACTCCCCTACATCGATAGCAGTATCATCAATGGCTACACAGATTCCCTCACTCTTTGAGTCGTGTACTCCGCACGATGACGTGTTGTCGGGGACTCTATCCGAAAACGAGTTCGCGGCGAAGCTCTCCGACGTGGTGTTCCGGCCTGATGATGCCCCGGACATCTATGCAGACCCGGACACGTTCTTCTCAAAAACATACGCAACCGACGGGCTACAGAACCTTCTTACACTCCTCGCCAAGCGCTACGCTGGAAAGGAGACAGGGGATTTCAGCGGTGAGGACGGCTTGCTGTCTCTCGATACCGTGTTCGGAGGGGGGAAGACGCACTCACAGATAGCCGCCTATCACTTCTCGCAAAATCCCGATGCTATCGAGGATTTGGAGAAGTACATCGTCGACGAGGAGGCACGAACCGAGTTCCAGAGCATCAAAAATGACCTCTCGGTTCGAACAGCAGTGTTCGAAGGTGGCTACGTCAGCGCAACCAACGCCAAGTGCAACAAGGACGATGAAAACGCCCCGAACACGCAGACGATGTGGGGCGAGCTCGCGTATCAGCTCGCTGGTGCGGACGGTTACGCGAAGTTTAGCGAGTACGATGACGACCGCGTCGCACCGGGGGAGTCGGACATTACTGAACTCTTCGACACGCTCGACGACCCGGGGCTGGTCCTCATCGACGAGGTCGCGCAGTACTTTGAACAGGCCGCCGCAGTTGGTGTCGAAGACTCGACGCTGGCCGACCAGACCAACTCGTTCCTCTGGTCCCTCATGCGCGCGAGCCAGAACACCGACGCGGTCACGGTCATCCTTTCAGTCTCTGCTACTGCGTTCGAGAACCGCGCGAAAGAGGTGCAGGAACTCATCGACGACCTCGACGATATCTCCGAACGGACTGAACACTCGGTCACGCCAACCGAAGACGACGAGGTCGCGGCAGTCCTCCAACACCGTCTGTTCGAATCAGTCGATGACGATGTTGCTGCCCGGGTCGCCGAAGAATACCAGAGCTACTATCGGAAGTTCGAGGATGAACTCCCCGACCGAGTGACCAAGGCCGAATTCCGCGAGCAGCTTGAACACGCCTATCCCTTCCACCCCACGCTCATCGACTTACTCGGAAAAGAAATCGACACGCTACCCAGCTTCCAGCGCACGAGGGGTGCTCTCAAACTCGTCTCACGAGCAGTCCACCGCATCTGGAACGACCGGCAAGCGAACGAGGGCCGGCACTACGTCCGGACGTTCGATATGCATCCCTCTGATGACCATGTTTGGTCGGCTCTGATTGACCTATTCGAGCACATCGAACAGGACCTCCGGACGGCCTCGAAGTCGGACATCTACACGAATGACGGGAAGGCGGCTTGCCAGTACGAAGACGACAACTGGACACCAATGGGTCATCCGCCCATTGCGACCCATCTGGGGACGAGTATCCTCTGGAAAAGCATCGTCTCCGGGGGGAACCGTGGCCGTGGCGTGACCCGGCGGAAGCTCTGGGAGATGATTCTGGAACCCGGAGTCGAGCTCGACCACTACCGTGATGCTCTGAAGAACCTGAACGAGACGGGGTCGAACCCAGACACCGAGGGGTTCTTCCTCTACGAGACGGAGAACGGTCTCCTCCGGTTCAAGGGCGAGCCCAAGATTTCGAAGCTCATCACCAACGAGGCACAGCAAATCGAGCCCGGAGTCGCCCGCAATCGGCTCGAACAGACCATCCGAGGTGCGCTCGGTGGCGGGGTCTTCGAGACAATCTACGACCCACAGGCCCCCTACGAAGTCCCAGACGACTACGACACGGTTCGCCTCTGCGTGATGGGTTTCGACGCGGTGACAGTCACCAGTGACCTCGACGAGCCTCCCGAATTACTGCAGACCCTAGCCAACAAGACAGGGAACTCTCCGGGGTCCGAAAAGAAGCGAGTCTTCCGCAACAACCTCGTCTTCCTCGCTGCTGGCGAGCAGGAAACAGACGGGGCGCTTGACCATGCTCGCCGTGTCAAAGCGATGGAACGGGTTCTCAACGGCGAAGCATGGGAAGCCGAGCTCAACAGCGCTCAGCGTGATGACCTCGACGAGCGTCTCCAGAAAGAATCTGCTCTTCTCGGCGAATCGGTCCGGCAGTCCTATCGGCACCTCTACTACCCGGACTCTGGTGGGCTGTCGAACGAGACCATCGACTCCGTCAACGACAGCTCAGACCTCCACGACATCGTCTTCGAGAACCTCGAAAGCCTCGACAAGCTCATCACGCAGGACGAGGGGGCACTCGGGACGACGTGGTTCCGCAACCGTATCTGGCAGTCGGAGCCGGACTCGATGACGACGCTGGACATCCGCAAGCTCGTCGCGAAGCGGACGGACATCCGCATTCTCCTTGACCCGAGACCGCTTCGAGCCACC
>P_A23_Liq_3_FmtDRAFT_1000317_pt1 | contig 10349 bp, 8 predicted proteins | sample PonA233FremontCA_FD_10237 | JGI IMG/M metagenome (IMG submission 10237)
CCCTGTGGATACACCTGTATCTGCAAAGTGCGTTCACCAGACTCCGTCTGGTGGGCTGTCAGACGCAGTCTGACAACGTCGTAGAAGCAGGAAGCCCAACCCCGCCCTTAGCGAGGCCGTCAGACCGAGCAGGGCGGGGTAGTTCACATTACATCCAATGTTCCTTCATTGGATCTCATGTAGGTACTCCTAGAATGCGCCATCTCGAACTGCACTGTAGTCGCACGTAGGTGTTCTTTGACCGGTTCTGTCTGTATGTATTTTTACTTGATGAGTGAGAATATGTCCAGATTAACCCTACAAGAATCCATACAATCCTTGATCACACGTCATTTTTACCATTTGTATATAAGATATACGTTCAACTATTGAGTTATGATCTCAGTTCTGTGATTATTTATCGAGTGCCCGTTCAAGACTACTAGCGACACTCTGGGCTTTTTCTGCAAGTGCTGGCGGAATATGTCCGGCAGTAACTGCTGTATTAAGTTCATCATCATCAACACGCTCGACTGTCCCATCCGGGTATTTAACCACATCAACATGAAGATCGACATATCTAATCGATTTGGGAAAACACTCAATAGGTGTACATATATTCACGTATGTCCCCTTATGTTCACCGTCACGACTNCGATATACTGTTGGATACCACCACCGTCCTTCTCGAACTCGTGTGACGGCTGTATCACCAGACTCTCGAGGAGTCCCAAGTTCATCGTATGTTCCGCTCCCGTGCCCAGAGATCCTTCGTGTTACCTCAATCGTCCCATTGGCGTCCCAGTCGGTGACTTCTCCTTGACCTAGTGAGAATGCATGACCCTCAGGTTTTCCATGGTAGAGTTCAACTCGCTCTCCCTCTGTCGGTCCAAATTGCTGCGTCACCACCTCAAACGGAAATTCGTTATGTTGTATTTGTACATTACCATCTCCAATGTCACCACACAGCGCCTCAGCCAGATCAACACCAGCACTTGCAGTTTCCCCTGCGGCTTTGATTCGATGATGACCGTGTATTGTCGTTATTACGCTTCGTCTGATTTCATCCAGCGCAAACCGTGATTCACGACCAAACCAGAGCCACCGTCCTGTTGATGTGACCTCCTCAGCCACTGCTCCATCGGATATATCCTCAGCACGGTCGATAGCTCGTTCAAGTCCTGACTTGAGCGCTGTGAGCGATGCCTGGGTTGCTGCGTGATTTACCTCGATGCCCCACCCTGTCGGTAGATCAATATCGATAAGTTCAATCATCCCAGCGAGTTCGCGTGCGTCTTCATCATCATCATATGTGTCAACTGTGACGCCTTCATGACCCTGTATTAATGTGGCAAGTCCACCGTTCGCTCGTAGTGTCGTCCCGACTACCGCATCTGCCCGCTGATCGGTGTTATCCCATGGGGGCATGCTTCGGTGACTTTGAACGGTCATTATATCTCCCTGCTCAATGTGCTTGTCAGTACTGTCATATGGAAGATATCCCGTAGCAACACTCTCATCTGGTATGTGTACGTCGTTGAGATCAGGTTCAGTTTTACTCTCAGTATCAGGGTTCTCTGCCGGAATAAGCGCGCAAATTGCCCCTGAACCCTGTGTTTCTGTGATTTGTGCGGTAAAAATGACGCCTGGCGGTGTTAAATCATCCCATGCAAGTGTATCTCGCCCGCATGAAGTGAGCACATCTGCGACTGATCTAACTGCAGACTCTGTCCCATGTATACCAACCCCTTGATGATCGTCTGTCGTGGTGACTGTTACAGTGTTGTATACAGTATCGAAGTCAATGTCAAAGCGCTCACGAATCACTGGTGAGGCTTGCACTATCTCATAATCAGCATCGAGAAGACGCTTTGTCAGCGCTGTGGCGTATATTCCACGCACACTGACACGAACGCTATGATTGTCAGTTCCCATAATAGCCTATATGCATGGACGATTGTGAATGCTATCGGTCCTGTCGTATGCTATCATTTGATCTAACCAGGATGTGATTATGATCACCAGTATATAATATACAAGCCAATATTGTCGCTGGATGACTGGTGCTGAATTTATCAGAAGCAGCTCCACAAAAGTGTGACTTTCAGTAAGATCTCCAATGATTTCTGATCGGGTGAGGTATCACGACCACAATCGGTTGACCTGTGAACACCCTTGAGAATAAGAGTCGGGGGGGTTCACTTTGCTCCGATTATAGATTTTTCTCATATTTAGACACAAAACTGGTTACAACAACTGATATGTTTGATCAGTAATAATCGGTGCGTACATAGGATGGTTAGACCTCAAGACCCCATAGAGGAGGCAGCTGACGACTCACTTGACCTCTATGATATTGCAACATGGGAAGTCCGCAGTCGAACTGACAGGATTGCGTCTGTGCTTTGGTGGCTTCTTGCGGGGTCCGCACGTGTGACTGTCATTCTTATCGCGTTGACACTGCTGCTTGCTGTTGGTGGTCTTGCTGCGCTTACAGATCCACAAACAGGAATACTGACTGCTCTGTCAGCAATCCCAGCCGTCGGACTTGCTGTATATGTTTCGTTGACAGACATCACTGAGACCGAGCCAATATTACTGCTCGTTGCAACGTTTTTACTTGGGGTTCTTACAGCGAACTTTGCGGCTGTTCTTAATACGGTTCTTCGACCATACTTCCGTGGACTTGGGTTCATAAGCTCAATTGTATTTTTCTTTCTCGTCGTTGGTCCCATCGAGGAATCTGTTAAACTTTTAGCTGTTAGACTATATGCATATAGCGACGATCGGTTCAATTCTGTTCTTGATGGAGCTGTTTACGGTGCAATGGCCGGATTAGGATTTGCGGTTATCGAAAATGCGTTGTATATCGCTCGACAGCTACCAAGCAGCGGACTTGATCTCGGCTTAGGGCTTATTGGTGCTGGTGGGGGAATAACGGCTATTCGAGCACTTGCTGGTCCTGGTCATGTTATTTATTCAGCAATCGCCGGGTATTATCTTGGTCTTGCAAAATTCAATCCTGGTCAGCGGGGACCAATTGTAATGAAAGGGATATTACTTGCAGCGATAATTCATGCAACGTATAATGCGACTGTTGGTATTGGGTCTGGAGTCATTGCGTCGATTACCGGACTGAGTGGAATTGTTTCTTATCTGATATACGTTGTCTTCTATGACAGTATTTTCGGTCTTATATTATTCATTAAGATACAGCGATATCGTAACAGCTACCAGCGTGTACATTCTGCAGATAAGGATAATGAGGTTACTCCGGACGAAAACGATATAACTCAGTGACTGAGGTCTCTCAGATGTATCTCATCACCTCATTATTCGGTTGTTTTTCAGGTGGTTCGAGGCGAATATCATAGGCTTGACCGTGGGTCAACTGCCTCGGGGTCAGGTCACATTCAGAATGACTACATCGCTGACCCGTGTAGCGTGGCTTCAGATCGTCTACATAAATGCCGTATTCTTCGGCTTTGTATTCGATGTAGCGTTGCAGTTCACAAAACGCTCACTGCTGGAACTTTGAGTCGTAATTCAAAACATGGGCACGGTCAGACACCATGCAGTATCATCAAAACTGACTTTGGAACATGCCGAAGTAACGTCCCCAGAAATCGCCGATTTCTGGTGTGCGAACGAATCGCCTAGTGATTCGTCAACGCCTGTGGAGGCCGGAACCGCTGTGGATACGTCTGTCTCTGCAAAGCACGTTGTGAAATCAGGAAGTCCCGCCTTCAATCGAAAGCCGTCAGGCAAGCGGTAGGGTGGGGTAGGTCACTCAGTTCATGATAATTATGCTCTCGTGAATCGCCTTGNGGTCAAGCCCCGAGGCATTCTCCTAGACCGCCTGTAAATTAAATTATCTGCGCATTCACGTGATTGATATGAATGATTACTGAGTCGAAAGAAGCCAGGCTGTATATTATGTTGAAGATGAGTAGCTATTATTCAAGCGACTCACGATAGCCACTTGTGAGTTGTTCAACATACTTTGCAACAACATCGACCTCAAGATGAACAGGGTCGCCTACGGCTTTCTCTGAAAGTGTTGTTACCTCATACGTTGTTGGAATAATCGCGACACTGAATTCTGTTGAGTTGCGCTCGGCAACGGTAAGACTAATTCCATCGACAGTAATCGATCCCTTTTGAACAACATATGGAGCAATTGAAGTGGGTAAATCAAACCCAAACGTCCAATCATCACCAATACGGTCAATCGATGTTATTTGAGCCGTCATATCAACGTGACCCTGGACAAGGTGTCCATCAAACCGATCATCGGCTGCGAGTGCACGCTCAATGTTCACACGGTCACCAACATCAATTTCACCGAGGTATGTTTTATCAATAGTTTCAGCCGCGAGAAACACTTCGAAGTAACCGTTTGTATCTGTCGTCCGTGCTTCGGATGACTCGACAGTAAGACATGCACCACTCACAGCAATGGATTGTCCATGTTCAAGTTGTTTTGCATTGATTGCTGCTGGCGGTTCAATGCGAAGCCGTCGACCACCCTCATCTGCTGTTGCTGCGGTAATGACCCCAGTTCCTTCAATAATACCGGTAAACATACAATATAATTAGGACGGACGCGAAAAAGGCTCCCGAATCACCAGGTGTATCCTATAATCATTAGAACCGCTCTCCAAAACAAGAGCAGAGGGCAGAAACGATGAATTAGATTACCCCGCACACGGTGTGTATGAAACTTGCGCTGCTTTCCGTCTAGATACTCTCAGATTTCAGTACTTCGACACCAACAAGTGGCTGTCCAGTTAGTGCACGGATATATGCTCCACCGGCGATTGAGACATGATCAAAATCCGCTCTATTCATATCATACATCCCAATCGCTCGAGAAGTATCGCCCCCACCGACAACAGAAAAACAGTTACTGTCTGCAATCGCTTCAAGCACTCGCACCGTTCCCTTAGCGAACGCTTCAGTCTCAAATACACCGAGAGCACCTTTAACGAAGACTGCATCAGCATCGCGAATCACTTCAGCATACGATTCTGCCGTCGTCGTTCCAATGTCCATAAACGAGACACTTTTCTCTATAATTGAATCAACAGCGATTTCTGCACGCTCACCTGCTTCATTATATGCAAGATCGCTTGCAAGCGTTATCTGATCAGAATGCTCTGTCAATATCGATTTGATTACCTTGCTGTTGTGCTTCCATTGCGCGTCATATCGGTCAGTCTCGGATGTAATATCAAAGCCGACTGGAACGTTTGAGGCACGGAGGAATAGTTCACCTACAACACCACCCAGTAAAAATCTGTCAACACTTCCAGCAAGATTATTTATGACGTCAATAACATCGGTTGCTTTTGTCCCACCAAGAGTCATAACGACAGTGCCGTCAAATTCTTTCTGCCCAATAGCAGTATTTGCATGATATTCGGTCTCCATCACACGACCAGCATACGATGGAAGCATACTGGGGAATCCAACGAGAGATGCATGTGAGCGGTGTGCGCTCGAATACGCATCGTTTATATACGCATCCACGTGCTTAGACAATGATTGCACGAATGCTGTGTTGGCTTTTATATTTGGATCCGCCTCTGGAAGTTCATCCTCGCACATACGCGTGTTTTCTAATAATAATACGTCGCCAGACTCAGTTGCATTGATTGCCTTAGCAACTCGCTTGCCGTGGGTATCATCAATAAAATTAACCTCACAATCGAGGTATTTTTCAAGTACTGCTGTATGTCCCTCGAGTGAAATGAACGCATCACCCCCAGGGCGACCTTGGTGTGCAAGAAGAATTGTATGATATCCAGCGTTTGATAGTTCTTGAATTGTTCGTGCATGGCGCTCAAAACGGCGATTGTCCTGAACGATACCATCACTGACAGGCGAGTTTATATCAACTCGAAGCAGAACTCGCTTTTCAGCGGGCGCATCTGTGTCGTCGTTGAGGGTATCAATAGTGTCAAATGAGGGCATACAGGCTAACTCTAAGCTTCATGATTAGTTGTCGGTTGAGACGTAAGAGACGTTGAAGAGATATCATATGATGACTTGAGGTAAATATCACAATTATACATGCGATTATGTATTTGTACTCGTATTTGTGTTCGTATTCGTGATGAATTGTGCAAGATCAAGCATCCGGTTTGAAAAGCCGAATTCGTTATCATACCACGTGAGAATCTTATAAAGTCCTCCTGCATTTACCTGATTGGTCGAATTAAGATCGACCATCGAGGAGAATGGAAGTCCAATGATATCTGATGAGACCACCTCATCATCAGTATAGCCCAGTACACCAGCAAGTGGGCCATCATCAGCAGCATTGCGGAATGCATCATTTACGACTTCAACACTTGGCGCAGTCGATAGATTAACCACCAACTCTGTAATTGACCCGTTCGGCACTGGAACACGCATTGCCATTCCATCGAGTTTACCATCAAGCTGCGGAAGTATCTCTGTGGTCGCTTGTGCGGCTCCTGTTGAGGTTGGAATAATATTCTCTGCAGCTGCCCGTCCCCGTCGCGTCTTTGTCATAGGACTATCGATAAGTGCTTGACTTCCAGTGTATGCGTGGACAGTGGTCAAAAGACCACTTTCGATTTCGAATTCATCATCGAGGACTTTCGCGACTGGACTAACGGAGTTGGTCGTACAAGATGCATTTGAGAGAATATCCTCACCGGTATATTCGTGATGATTGACACCATACACAATTTGCTTGACTGGCTCATCACCCTTCGGCGGTGCAGAGATAATCACCTTATCTGCCCCTGCTTCTAGATGTGCCGCGGCGTCTGACCGGGTTCGAAAAATGCCCGTACACTCAAGTGTGACGTCTACCTCAAGTTGACCCCATGGCAATTCCGTCGGATCTTGGATATTATACAGTGGTACGGTTGTCTCGCCAACGCTAAGCATGTTCCCATCCTGTGAGATATCATCAGCTCGACCCATAACTGTATCATACTTCGCTAAATAACCCATATCATCGAATTCCATCACATCGTTTATTCCGACAAGCTCAATTGATGGATTAGTAATAATTGCCCGGAGAACGCTTCGCCCAATCCGACCAAATCCGTTCAATCCAACCCGAATCGGATTTGTGCTTGGATTAGCAGATAAATTCGATTTTTCACTCATATTCGAGTACACTTCATACATATACTTGAATCCATATGTTCTGCTGGCATTGATTGATATAGGTTCAGTCTGTCAATCGAAAGCCAAGGGGAAACTCAACTGAGGGTGATAGAAGAAGACATACCGGCTGGAAAATTAGATAGATGAAGTTCAATTTCATTTTCTTAACTCGGGGTGGATCGCCCCGGGCGTTCTGTCTCATATATAGTAACCAATCAATCGCAGCAATTTTGTGTCGGAATCAGGGGTAAAACAGTATCTCATCATGCGGTATATGTCTGTGGGGAGAAGTCTTTTTATCGAACACAATCATATATATAATTGAATGAGAGATGACCCCGACGATCCGTTTGATGACTTCTTTGATGGGATCGAACGGATGATGAACGAGATGACGAGTGATGATGCTGCTGGATTCGCGTCTGAAACACATATTGATGTTTACAATACTGATGGACAGCTTCAACTTATTGCTGATCTACCAGGCGTCACAAAGGACGCAATTACTCTCCAATGCGATGGAACTGTGCTAACAATCTCAGCTGCGAGTGATCGTCGGGAGTACGACGAACGAGTTCAATTACCAACACGCGTTGATGAACACAGCGCAGATGCATCGTTCAATAATGGTATTCTCCAGGTGACATTTCAAATATCAGATGATTCAGCAGCGATTGACGTCGAATAGTATCAAATAAAAAGAACGTATTTTGAGTCTTAGTCTCAGTCTCTGTCTCTGACTGATTGTGACCTGTTCCCCTCAGCATTAATGTGGATTCATTAAGATTGCTTCATAGTGATTAGTTCTAATAGTTTCACTGAGGGTGTCGAATGACGCGGGTTCAGCGGCTCCCATCACCGACACGGATAATCACGGCGGTAAAGACTTGGACTAATCAGTATCAGACTGTATTTGAATATATGCTGGATTAACAGCAATATATTATTCTCTCGCAGTTTGATGGATTAATGCGGCAAGTCGATCCCAAAAGTCTGCATCGTACTTTTTAGTATCATCGATCGTTGGTCGCGCATTTGTTTCAGAAACGACTACTCGGTGCTCAGTGACAAGAATATCAACACCAAGATAACTAATATCGAGCGCTGCTGCAGTTTTTAATGCTAATTCTTGATACTGGTCTGGAATTTGAACACCATGAGCTGTTGCCCCACGGTGAACATTATGTTTCCACCGTGTGTCGTCTGTGTTAGCATGTGAACGGGATATCCGGCGTTCAACTCCACCAACGACAGTGCCGTCAACGACCATTATCCGATAGTCGCGTGCATTCGGAAGAAACTCTTGAATTAAGTATGACTTATCGTCCGTTGCTTGATAATCATGGACAAGGTCAAGATAATCGATAGTTCCGAGTAATGAGTCAATATCATCCACTTTTGTGACCCCGATACCACGTGTTGCGGAATTGGGTTTGATTACGACTGGAAATGAAAGTGTATCAACGGCTGCAGTGACTGCATCATATTCGACTGGGTTTGAGATAACTCGTGTTTCAGGAACTGGAATTTCTGCCCGCTCAAGCATCGCAAGCACACCAGCTTTATTCCGTGAGGTAAGTATCGCATCTCGACCGTTGACCCATGGAATATTATGACGTGCTGAGACAACACCACCTTCCATCAGTCGCCCTGGATACACAAATCCGACATCATACTCAGTTGTTGGTGACTGTGTTAGGTCAACTGTCCGTTGAGTCGCCTGTAAGTGTTCAACAGTAATATCATGATTAGTGAAGTGGTTCCTGCATCCGATCGAAGGTTGTTGAAGCGGTCGTGACAGCAAGTGTGAGCATCGCGTGAGTCACTCCAGTATGAGTTAGTCACCCACAGCTAAAGTTGTGGGTTTCCGCCCTGTTCTGCTATGACATACTCATACTTATTCAAGTGTTAATTTCTATCATACAGCGAATGATAATATCATGAACGAACAGGGTATGTATCTTAGCTGAATACAGGTGTTAAGCCCCCTCCCTCAAGGAGCACCGCAGTCCGCGCGAGCGGACAAGGAGCGCAGTAGGGAGGATAGGGGATACAGCGCCGTCATCATCTGGTTGTACACTGTGCGTCGGCAGACTCACAGGCCCATGTGAGCAGTTATATCGTCGGACGCCGGACGAAAGAGTAAGATGGGCGTTCCGACCTGTCGGCTTCGACTCGCTCCTTGCGAGGCTGACGGACAGGAATAGCGTTCAAACGCGACAAGAAGCGTGCGTTGTTCCACGGAATCACCCCGTCGAACAACTAGGAGTGGGATACTCCCAAGAAACGTCCCCAGAAATCGGAGATTTCTGGTGTGCGAACGAATCGCCCCGCGATTCGTCAACGCTTATGGAGACTGCACTCCCTATGGATACACCTGTATCTGCAAAGTGCGTTCACCAGACTCCGTCTGGTGGGCTGTCAGACGCAGTCTGACAACGTCGTAGAAGCAGGAAGCCCTGCCCTCAGCGAGGTCGTCAGGCCGAGCAGGGCGAGGTAGTTCACAGCCCTCTCTTATTCGTTATAGATTAGAGAGAAGAAATCTATCAGTATTCGTGGTCAGAGTATGCATAATGTAGTCATACGCTGAGCAGGCGCAATACCACGCCGTTATACTGGGATATTCTGAACAGATCTTTTGGACAGCGGTGTACATACTAGTGTTGGCATATCAGCTCTAACCCTAGTGTAGCCGAGTGCCCGAAAGGTAGCGATTCGAGTGTGAGTGTCCGCCCACGCTGGAAACAGGGTGTACCCCACGTGGGAATCAACCGACAAGCATCAGGCTATCGTCACCGATGCAAGTAACTCCGAGTCCGGTGACGCTGACCGAAGCTCCTGTAGCACAAACAATACAGGGACTTCACCTCGGTTGAGTATATCAGTACTTGGCGTTTGGCACTCCCTAGAGATTGCCCAGTGACCGACCACACACCGATTCAAACGATGGACTGGCTTGGTATTGGGAGTCTGCAAACCCAAACCCAAACCCAAACCAAACCTGAAACTCCCAACCCAGCGAAGCGGTGCGGTGCCGTGGGATTCCTCCCGCCTTTAGACGGAGAAGAATGTCAAGACCGTCACTGATGATGTCAGATCAGGAGATCAGCAGTTTTTGTCCTTTCTCAACGTCGATTCGACATGGCGGTGACATCTTATTATATGCACGGCGAAGACCATCCTTCGCAACAGACGCATCGTCAACCTCACAGTAAATAGTA
>P_A23_Liq_3_FmtDRAFT_1000318_pt1 | contig 10341 bp, 10 predicted proteins | sample PonA233FremontCA_FD_10237 | JGI IMG/M metagenome (IMG submission 10237)
GGGGCCGTCTTCGCGATGACGGCCGCGACGATCGTGTCCGGCGCCGTCGCCGGACGTGCGAAGCTCCGCGCGTACATCACGTACACGTTCCTGCTGGCCGCTGTCATCTATCCGATGGTCACGGCGATGACGTGGGCTGGTCAGGGAACTGCGATGGGCGGTCTCGTCGAACGGCTCGTAGGCACCCCATTTGCGGACTTCGCCGGGGGCGTGATCGTCCACGCCATGGGTGGAATTGCCGGCCTCACGGCTGCTGCGATTCTCGGACCTCGGATGGACCGGTACGATAGCAACGGGAAGATCAACGTCATTCCGGGCCACTCGATGACGTTTGCGGTCCTCGGAACGCTCTTGCTTTGTTTCGGCTGGTACGGCTTCAACGTCGGCACTGCCGGTGCCTTCGACCTCGGAGACGGCGCGAACACCCTCAGCCTCGTCGCGATGGGTACCACAATCGCAATGGGTTCGGGTGCCATAGGCGCCGCCGGTGTCTCGTACCTCCGGAGCGGAAAGGTTGACACGCTGTACACGGCCAACGGGATGCTAGCCGGTCTGGCTGGTATCACGGCCGCTCCGAACACGACTGCCTGGTGGGGAGCGTTCATCGTCGGTGGCCTCGCGGGCGCTCAGCTCCCGATCGTGTTCGACTTTGTCTCGGAGCGGCTCAAGATCGACGACGTTTGCGCCGTCTTCCCCGTTCACGGAACCGCAGGCGTCCTCGGCGCGCTGTTAATGCCGTTCGTCGCCGTTCCGGGTGCGGTCGACTCGGTCGCAAACCAGTTCATCGCTCAGCTAACCGGCGTCATCATCATCGGTGGGTGGACGCTCACCGCCACGGCGATCATCTGGTACGTGCTAAACGCGCTGGGGCAGGCACGGGTGACGCCCGAACACGAGGAAGATGGGCTTGACGTCGCCGAACACGGCGTCGACACCTACCCCGAGTTCGGTCAGCCGAACATCGCCACCGACGGGGGACCGAGCGTCGTCGACACGACCGACGACTCTCCGCGCGCCGACGGCGGCGAGGAGCCGGGCACGGAGATCAAGATGGTCACCGGCGTCGTCCGCCCCGACAAGCTCGGCGATATCAAGCAGGCGCTCGCGGAGGTTAACGCGCCCTCGCTGACGGTGACGAACGTCTCCGGCCGTGGCTCCCAGCCCGCGAAGAAGGGCCAGTGGCGCGGCGAGGAGTTCACCGTCGACCTCCACCAGAAGGTGAAAATCGAGGTCGTCGTCGCCGACATCTCGGCCGACGAGGTCGCCCAGGCGATTGCCGACGCCGCAAAGACCGGCGAGGCCGGCGACGGGAAGGTGTTCATCATGCCCGTCGAGGACGCGCTGCGGGTGCGCACGGGCGCGACCGGCCCGGAGGCGGTCTGATTCGGTTCCGAACGCGCGGTCCGGCCCGGACGGTCTACTCCGGGTCCCGAGTGCGTGAGCCCGTCGTGACGAACCGTTCGGCGGCGACCCGGTAACTACTTTCACCCGCCGGCCGCAACCGAGGCACATGAACCACGAGCGCTCGCGCGCGCTGTACGACCGCGCGCTCTCGGCCATGCCGGGCGGGGTCAACTCCTCGGTGCGGGCGACGATGCCGCACCCGTTTTTTATCGAGCGCGGCGACGGCGGTCACGTCGTCGACGCCGACGGAAACCGCTACGTCGACTGGGTGATGGGATACGGGCCGCTCTTGTACGGCCACGACCTCCCCGAGCCGGTCGAGGCTGCGGTCCAGTCGCACGCGGCCGCGGGACCGATGTACGGAGCCCCGACCGAAATCGAGGTCGAGCACGCGGAGTTCGTCGCCCGGCACGTCCCGAGCGTCGAGTCGATTCGGTTCGTCAACTCGGGGACCGAGGCGACCGTCTCCGCGGTGCGGCTCGCGCGGGGTCACACCGGCCGCGACAAGATCGTCGTGATGCGGGGCGGGTACCACGGCGCACAGGAGTCGACGCTCGTGGAGGGCTCCGCCGAGAACCCGCGGCCGTCGACCGCCGGCATCCCGGCGGCGTTCGCCGAGTACACCCTCCCGATCCCGTTTAACGACCCCGAGGCGGCGAAACGGGTGTTCGCCGAGCACGGCGACGACATCGCGGCGGTGCTCGTCGAGCCACTCTTAGCCAACATGGGTATCGTGGCCCCGATCGACGGGTACCACGAGACGCTCAGAGACCTGTGTGACGACCACGGATCGCTTTTGATCTTCGACGAGGTCATCACGGGGTTCCGGGTCGGCGGACTCGGCTGTGCGCAGTCGAAGTTCGGCGTCACCCCCGACGTGACGACGTTCGGGAAAATAATCGGCGGCGGGTTTCCCGTCGGCGCGATCGGCGGGACAGCGGAGATAATAGCGGAGTTCACGCCGGCCGGCGACGTGTTCCAGTCCGGCACCTTCTCGGGGCATCCCGTGACGATGGCCGCCGGGAAGGCGACGCTCGAATACGCCGCCGAAAACGATGTCTACGACCACGTCAACCGGCTCGGACGGAAGCTCCGCGAGGGGATGACAGAGATCTGCGCGGAGCGCGCGCCCGAGTACACGGTCGTCGGAACCGACTCGATGTTCAAGACGGTGTTCACCCGCGAGACGCCCGCCGATGCCGACGCCTGCTGTGCGGGCGGCTGTCGACAGAACCCCGACTGTGCTCGGTACGCGAGCTGTCCGAAGACGGGCGCGGACGTCGCCGCGGCCGCGACCGACCGCTGGGAGCGGGTGTACTGGCAGGAGATGAAAGACCGCGGCGTGTTCCTCACCGCGAACCAGTATGAGTGTCAGTTCACCTCGTACGCACACACCGAGGAGGACGTCGAGGAGACGCTTGCGGCGTACCGCGAGGCGATCTGACGTTTCCGGGCTCGCGAAACTGCTCGCCGCGAGAAGTACGGGCCGGGAGGGATTCGAACCCCCGACCGTCCGGTTAAAAGCCGGACGCTCTCCCTAACTGAGCTACCGGCCCGCGCATACCACCGTACGAACAGACGACAGTTAAACGTTTAGAACCGCGGCGGTCGCGTACCGGACCGGACTCGGCGCGGTCACGCGTCGTCGACGTGCGCGTCGACCGCGTCGGCGACGATCGACCCGGGGTCGACGTTCTCGTTCGAGGCGCGCCGCCGGAGCCGCACGTACGTGTCTGCCGGAAGCCGGAGTTTGACTCGTCCGAGCTCGATGTCCGCGTCGCGGACCGCCGTCTCGACCGCCTCGCCGTCGTTGACCGCGGAGGCGATGGCGCGGACCTCCCGGACCGTGAGGTCCCCGTCNATCGTCGCCCACGCCAGCAGGTAGCGGTCGCGGCCGTCGAGCCGCGCGACGTGTTTCGCCGCGCTCGGGGCGATCCGCCCGTTCGCGACCTGCCGCCGGATCGCCTGCGGGAGGTCGTGAACCCGCGCCCACTTCCGGATGAACGCGACGGAGACGGCGTCGCTGGTCCGCTCCGCGGCGGCCTTGTACGACCCGACCCCGCGGACGAGCGCGGCGCAGGCGGCCGCCCCGCGGAGCATGAGCACGTTGTCGTCGTCGCCGACGTCGCCGGTCGCAAAGCGGGTCACCGTCTCCGCGGCCACGGCGACGCTCTCGGGGTCGTCCGGATCGAACTCCACCGCGTCCGCGGCCCGATCGCCGGTCACCGCCGGGTCCGACCGGACGACGGGTTCGCCGACCGGGGACCGCCTGTCAGCGCGTGAGTCCTCTGTCATGCCGTCACTTTCGGGTGCGCGAGTATAAACGCCGGGCACGAGCGCGTACCGACCGGCCAACCGACATCGCCCGCGCCGCCGTCGCCCCGGTGCCGACCCGCCGACGCAACCCTTACGCGTCGCGGCCGCCAACTCACCGCTATGACAGACGAACGCGACGACGACGGCCACGAGTTCTCGACCGGGCAGGGCGTCGACGCCGACTACGACGCGTTCACCCTGGAGCCGCCGGAGCTCGGCGAGGACCCGAGCCGCGTCGACCCCGTCGATTCCCGAGCGCTCACCGAGGCGCTCGACCGTCGGAACGTCGGGAGCGAGGACGTCGACGTCGACCAGCTGATCGACGTCGGGCTCTCGTACATGGGGATCAATCGCTTCGAGGAGGCGACGGAGACGTTCGAGCGCGCCGCCCGCTTCGCCGACGAGGACTCGCTCGACGCCCAGGAGGCGTGGGTGAACAAAGGCGCTGCCCACGCGCAACTGGAGGAGTTCGACCAGGCGACCGGTGCCTACGAGGAGGCGTTACGCATCGACGGCGACTCCGAGCACGCCGCGACCGCCGAGACCAACCTCGCGTACGCGCTCTGGGAGTCCGGTCGCGGCGAACAGGCGCTCGAACACGCCGAACGCGCCGTCGAGATCGATCCGCGCTTCGCCGAGGCGTGGTACAACAGGGGGTTCCTGCTCGTCGAGCGCGGCCTCGCCGAGGACGCCGTCTCCTGTTTCGACAACGCGATCCGGCTGGGCTATCGGGACGCGGGGGTGCTCGAAGAGAAGGCGCGGGCCCTCGAGGAGGCCGGAGAACACGAGCAGGCACAGACGGTCGCTGACCGCGCCGAGGAGATCCGTCGCGAGGCGGAAGAACAGATGGTCGACGAACAGACCGGCCGAGCGCCCGGTCCCGGCGGACACGCCGGCGACGGTGCGGCCGGTGAGACGGCCGAGGGACGCGGCGCGGCAGAGCGCGAACTCCGAGGGGAGGGACCCGAGGGGTTCTGAATGCTGCTGCGCGAGCGCGAGACCGCCGAAGGGCGGCTCGTCTCCGTGTGTGACCCGGACTGTCTCGGAGAGACGTACGAGCGCGGAGCGATGTCGCTGTCGGTGACCGAGGGGTTTTACGGCGGCGACGACGCGGTCGACGCGACCGCGTCGGAGGTCGTCGCGGCCCTCCGTCGCGCGCGCGTCGCGAACATCGTCGGCACGGAGGCGGTCGGCGTCGCCGTCGACGCGGGGCTCGTCGACGAGGAGACCGTCTTGGAGTTCGAGGAGACCCGCCACGCACAGCTGCTGTGGCTGTGAGCCGGGAACACGCCGGTTCGATCCGAACCGCGTAAAAGCCCTCGGGACGAGACGTAGCCGATGAAACGACTCACGCGGAGCGAGTTGGCGTCGCGGGTGGGGCCGCGGCCGCCGTCGGACGCCTTCTGGCGTCGCGCGATAGACCGGGGAGAAGCCGCGCTCGGGGTCGGGCCCGAGGCGATCGCCGGGGACGACAGCGCGGACCCGCTCGCACAGGGGGATATCGTCGACGTCGGCGATCACGCCTTCGTCGTCGTTAGCGCCGAGCGAACGACCGCCGGCGGGCGGAGGTACCGACTTGAGGCCGCGGACCGAAACGCGGAGTGACCGGGGTCAGAGATCCGCGACGTCCTCGATCGCGTCGGTGAGCTCCGCGACGCTCTCGACCGTGTGTTCGCCCATGTGACCGATCCGGAACGTCTCCTCCGAGATGTCGCCGTAGCCGCTCGAAAACACCATGCCGTACTCCTCGCGGACCGCTTCGATGGTCGCTTCGACGTCGATTCCGCGGGTGTTCTCGATACACGAGACCGTCTGTGACTCGTACCCCGACTCGGCGTACAGACCGAAGTGCTCGTCGGCCCACTCGTGGACGTACTCGGTCATCTCGCGGTGGCGCTCGTCGCGGGCGCGGTGGCCCTCTTCGAGCATGTGTTTCATCTGTTGGCGGTACGCGAGCATGATCGGGATCGCCGGCGTCGAGTGCGTCTGTCCCTTCCGGTCGTAGTAGTCGATACAGCGGCGGAAGCCGCCGTACCACGACGAGTCTCCCTTCTCGACCTCGCGGTCGTATGCCGCGTCGTTCACGACGCAGATCGCGAGCCCCGGCGGCATCGCGAACGCCTTCTGTGAGGACGCGAACACGACGTCGATGTCGTGGCCGTCGATGTCGAGGTAGTCGCCGCCGAGCGACGAGACGGCGTCGACGGCGAAGTACGTGTCCGGGTACTCGGCGACGACGTCGCCGATTGCCTCGACGGGGTTGCGAACCCCGGTCGACGACTCGTTCATCACGCCGGCGACCATGTCGTACTCGGCGTCCGCGGCCTCGATCGCCTCGCGGACGTCGGCGGGCTTGACCGCCGTGCCCCACTCGTACTCCAAGCGGTCGACGTCTTTCCCGAGCCGTTCGGCGACGTTGGCGTATCGCTCGCTGAACGCGCCGGAGGTCGGCACGAGGACGCGCTCGTCGACGAGGTTCAACACCGTCGCCTCCCAGAACTCCGTTCCGGACCCGGTCAGAACCACGACCTCGTTGTCGGTGCCGAGGAACTCCTTCGTGTCTTCGACGATCGTGGTGTACAGATCGGTCATCCGGTCCATCCGGTGGCCGAACATCGGCTCGGCCATCGCATCGATCACGTCGTCGCGGACCTCCGTCGGCCCCGGGATGTACAGCGTCTCGTCGTCGTAATCGTCGCGGTATTCGCGTTTCTGCGTCACGGGATCCACCTGTCGTGTGTGACGGGGACGCGTGCGGATATGGTACTTGTGATCCGGTTGGAGCCTCTCAGTTCCAGTGCCAGAAGTTGTTCCCGTCCTCCTCGACGGGGTCGGTTCGCTCGCGGAGGGCGGTGACGTCGTCCGCGGTCGGCTCGTGGTCGTCCGGGAGCCGTTCCATACACTCGAAACAGAGGAAAAACTCCGAGCCGTCGGCGAGTTCTAAGGTCAATCCCTGCGTCGATTCGAACGAGAAGTTCCAGATGTCGCCGATCCCGCCGGCGATCCGGACGGACCGCTCGCAGACGTCACACGCCTCGGAGGTCATACGCTTTGTACGGTGCCCGGGCGGTAAGGCGTGTCGGAGCCGTGCGCGGATCGGAGCGCTGGAGTCGCCTACGGGTCGGTCCGAACTCCCGGCCGTACGACAGTAGTTCTGTTTATAAGTGGGTGACCGACACGCCCACCGCCGAAGCCCCAGTCGCTCGGCGATACGTTTCTGTTTATAACTGGGTGACCGACACGCCCACCGCCTCGCGACTGCCCCTTCGAGTCCCGCCCCGCACCGCACAGCGCCGCACCTCACGCCTCCCCAGCCTCGTCGGTCGCCGTCGCTTCGCTCGGCGACCGACTCCCTCGCGCGCACCTCGCGCCTTTAAAAAGGCGCTCGGTGGCGCGCCGACCGCATCTTTCCCTTATAAATGACATCTGTCCCGCGCGTTCAAATGACAACGAAAGCGCTACGACCCCCACAACCGATCTCGTCGCACCAGACGCGGTCGTCTCGCAGCAGTTCGTCTCGCAGCGGTTCGTCTCGCGGCAGTTCGTCTCGCAGCAGTTCGTCTCGCGGCAGTTCGTCCCGGCAGAGCGGCGTCGGGTGGGGGCGAACCGACCGGTTTAATCTCCGCCCGCGACTTGCGACGGCCATGAGCGGCTTTCCCGAGTTCGAGGTGGTCCCGGCGGTCGACGTCCAGGACGGCGCGGTCGTCCAGCTGGTCGGCGGCGAGCGCGGCACCGGCACGCGGTACGGCGACCCCGTCGCGGCCGCCGAACGCTGGATCGAAGCGGGAGCCGAGACGCTCCACCTCGTCGACCTCGACGGCGCGTTCGAGGGCGAGCGCGTCAACGCGGCGGCGATCGAGGCGGTCGTCGAGACCGTTCCGGACGGGATCGACCTCCAACTCGGCGGCGGCGTCCGGACCGCCGAGGACGCGCGCGAACTCCTCGATCTCGGGATCGACCGCGTAATCTTAGGCACCGCGGCGGTCGAGACGCCCGCGATCGTCGCGGCGATCGACGAGACCCACCCCGGAAGCGTCGTCGTCAGCCTCGACGCGAAAGGCGGCGAGGTCGTCGTCAGCGGGTGGACCGAGGGCACCGGCCTCGACCCCGCCGCGGCGGCCGCGCGCTACGAGGAGCTCGGCGCGGGCGCGGTCCTGTTCACGAACGTCGACGTCGAGGGACAGCTGGCGGGGATCGACCGGAACGCGGTCGAGTCGGTCGTCGGCGCGGTCGACATTCCGGTGATCGCCTCCGGCGGCGTGGCGACGGTGGAAGACGTCGTCGCGTTGAAGCGGACCGGCGCGGCCGCGGTCGTGGTCGGAACCGCGCTGTACGAGGGCGCGTTCACGCTGCGGGCGGCGCAGGCCGCGGCCGACGAGGCCTGACCGGGCGACGACCCCGGCCGGACCGTCGCACGCGAAACCGCCGTTTTTTGCCCGCCCGGCACGTCCGCTGATTTATGACCGCAGACGAGGGACCGCCCGACCCCGCCGACGTCGACGCCGCGACGGTGTTAGACCGGGCGGGATTCGACGCCGACAACAGCGTGCTCACGCGGCGGCAGGCGGAAGTGCTGGCGCTCCGCGAGCGCGGCCTCAGACAGTCCGACATCGCGGACCGGCTCGGAACGTCGCGCGCGAACGTCTCCAGCGTCGAGGCGAGCGCCCGCGACAACGTCGCCCACGCCCGCGAGACGGTCGCGTTCGCGGAGGCGCTCTCGGCGCCTGTCCGCGTGGAGATCGCCTCGGGCACCGACCTCTACGACGCCCCGCAGCTCGTGTACGACGCCTGCGACGACGCCGGCGTGAAGGTGAATCAGACCGCGCCGGAGCTGATGAAGACGATCGGCGACCGCGCCGGCGACGCCGTCCGGGGTCGCGAGGTGCGCCGGCGGCTGTTCGTCACCGTCGCGGCCGACGGACGGATCCGGGTTCGCCGCCCTTGACCCGGGTTTCACCGCCGACCTCGTCGCCGATCTGCTCCGTTCCGCCCCGCGACCCGCTCGACCACGGACGCTAAGTCCGTGGCCCGCAGAACGCGTCGCATGCGCGTCACGCTCCTCGGCACGGGCGATACGACCGGGACGCCGACCGTCGGCTGCGACTGCGACACGTGTGCCGCGGCGCGTGAGCGCGGGGTGTCGCGCTCGCGGTTCTCCGTCCACGTCGCCAACGAACGCACCGGCGAGTCGCTCCTCGTCGACTTCAGCCCGGACTTCCGGAGTCAGTTCCTCGACAACGGCGTCTCCCTCCCCGACGCCGGTGTCGTCACCCACATCCACTTCGACCATCTCGACGGCCTCGGCAACGTCTACCGGCTGGTCGACGGGCTCCCGGTCCACGCCCCGAACGAGGTCGACCCCGCCACCGACGAGAGCGTCGCCGGAACGATCCGCGACAACTACGACTACCTCGAAGACCGGATCGGCGTCCACGCCCGCGAGCCGTTCGAGCCGTTCGAGACGTGCGGGTTCGAGGTTCGTCTCGTCCCCGTCGACCACCCGCCGCTTCTGTGTTACGGCGTCGTGATCGAGGACCCGGAAACGGGGGCGAAGCTCTCGCTTTCGGGCGACACGAGCTACGACATTCCCGAGCCGTCCCGCGCGGCGCTCGCCGACCCGGACCTCCTGTTGGCCGACGCCATCGTCCCCGCGTCGGTGTGTGAACACCACCCTATCGGCGGCCGTCACGAGGGACCCGCCGGCGTCCCCCGCACCTTTGGGTCGAAGCACATGACCCGCGAGGGGGCGCTCGCGCTCGCCGACGACCTCGACGCCGACCGGACGCGACTCGTCCACCTCGCGCACTTCTATCCGGCCGACGAGGCGTTCGCGGAGCCGCTGGCGGTCGACGGGGAAGTGTACGAGCTGTAGCACGGCGACCGCGCCCGTTCCGGACGCCGGGCGACCTACTCGTACTCGCTGCCGACGACCTCGCGGATGCGCTCCGCGGTCACCGGGCCGACGCCGTCAACCGCCAGTAAGTCGTCCTCCGGCGCGGTCATCACGGCTTCGACGGTGCCGAAGTGTTCGAGCAGGGTGCGCGCGGTGACCGGCCCGATGTCCGCGATAGAGGAGACGACGTACTCCTGCTGTTCCGCCCGGGTCCGCGTCGTCTTCTCGCCGTGGACGCTCACCTCGCGGTCGCGGGTCTCCTGTTCCCGTCTCGCGATCGTCGCGAGCAGCTCCGTGGTGTCTCCCTCGTCTTCGGTTCGGAGCACGCTCACGTCGAAATCCACCGCGAGCGACGCGAGCGCGCCGCGGATCGCGTTGGGGTCGATGTCGCGCTGGCCGTAGAGGGCCGTTCCCTCAACGACCATCACGGGGCGGGCGTACGCCCGCGAGAGCTCGCCGACCTGCTCGAACATCGAACGGTCGGCATCGAGCATCGAGTCGACGAAGTCGGCCGCCGACTTGCGCTCGACGGCGACGCGGTCCGAGAGCACGTAGTCGCCGACCGCGAGCGTCTCCAGTCGGGTGACGAGCCCGTCGCGCGTCGAGAGGTCCTTCGCGATCGCGGAGTCGAGCTCGCGCTGGTCGACGACGACCTCGACGCCCTCGTCGGCGCCGGCGGTCGCGACGACGCCGTCCGCGGTCTCGTCGCTCTCGGCCTCGCCTCCGTC
>P_A23_Liq_3_FmtDRAFT_1000322_pt1 | contig 10266 bp, 7 predicted proteins | sample PonA233FremontCA_FD_10237 | JGI IMG/M metagenome (IMG submission 10237)
GGCTCGTGGACGGGATCGAGACGCTGACGCGGCTGTCGCCGGACGAGGGGCTGGAGGTGGTCCGCGACGGCCGCGTCGACTGCGTCGTCAGCGACTTCGACATGCCGGGATCAAACGGGCTCGAGTTCCTCGAATCGGTCCGCGATGTCGACCCCGGGCTCCCCTTCGTGCTGTTCACCGGGAAGGGGAGCGAGGAGATCGCGAGCGACGCCATCTCCGCTGGGGTGACGGACTACCTCCAGAAGGGGGCCGGTCGCGACCGCTACGAGATGCTCGCGAACAGCGTCGCGAACGCGCTCGGCCGCCGCCGGGCAGAGCGGGACCTCCGTGAGGTGAACGCGAAGGTCACGGCGATCCACGAGTTCGCGGCGGAGCTGGCATCGGTGACCGACGTTGCGACGGTGTTCGACCGGACGGTCGACGCGGCCGAGGACATCTTGGAGTTCGACCGCTGCGTCACCGCCCGCCGCCGCGGCGATAAGGTCGTCCCGGCCGTCCTCTCCGAGAGCGTCAGCGAGGAGGAGGTCCGGGCGTTCGACATCGGCGAGGGGGTCGTCGGGACCACGGTCGCGGAGCAGGAGACGATGGTGGTCGACAACCTCAGCGTCGACCCAGCGGACCCGGACGAACTGGAGGACCCCTCGTCTCCGGGTCGGTCGTCGGTCGGAGCCGACCGCCGACCGGGTCGGAGGTGGCGGACCCGGTCGCCGACGACATCCGGTCGGCGATCAGCGTCCCGATCGGTTCCCACGGGGTGTTACAGGCCGTCTCGAACGGGTACGCCGCGTTCGACGAGCGCGACGTCGAGTTTGCGGAGCTGCTGGCGGCCCACTCGGCCAACGCCATCGAGCAGATCGAGACGGAGAACGCGCTCCGCCGGGAGCGAGATCGGCTGACGGCGCTGTTCCACGACCTCCCCCTCCCGGCGGTGCGCACCGTCGCCCTCGACGGGGGCGGCCGTCGCCTCGACGCCGCCAACGAGGCGTTCCGGGAGACGTTCGGCTACGGCGCCGACAGCGGGTACGAGGAGGTCTGCGACGAGGTCATCCCGGACAGCGCCGAGCGGTTCGAGCCGGAGGCGGTCCTCGAACGCGGCGAGCCCTCGCGGCTCGAAGTGCGCCGGCGGACCGTCGACGGGATTCGCGATTTCATCCTCCACGTCATCCCCGTCAAGCAGTCGGACGAGACGGTCCTCTACAGCGTCTACGCCGACATCGACGACCAGAAACGCATCGAGCGGACGCTTCGGCGGCTCCACGCGACGACCCGCGAGATGTTCGGCGGCGACTCGCGGGCGGAGATCGCCGAGGTGGCCACCCGCGCGGCGATCGACACCCTCGGGTTTCCGAGCAGCGGGGTCCGGCTGTACGAGCCGGAGACGAACGTCCTCCGCCCGACGGCGATAAGCGAGGAGGCCACCGCGGCGTTCGGCGACCGCCCCGCGTTCGGTCCGGGCGACGGCCGCGTCTGGGAGGCGTTCGAGTCCGGCCAGCCGATCGTGGTCGACGACCTCGACACGGTCGACACCGCGGTCGGGTACGGCGAACACCGGAGCCTCCTCGTCGTCCCGCTCGGCGAACACGGGGTGATGCCGTTGGGGTCGCGGGAGCCGGAGTTCTTCGACGCGACGGACGTCCAGTTGGCCCGCGTCCTCGCCGCGAACGTCACGGTCGCGCTCAACCACGCCGAGCGGACAGAACAGCTGCGCGAGCGGGACGCGGCGCTCCAGCGGGAGATAGACCGGCTGGAGAAGTTCGCCGGGCTGGTCTCTCACGACCTCCGGAACCCGCTCAACGTCGCGGCCGGCCGGACGGACCTGGCTCGGGCGCTGACCGACGACGCGGCGGTCCTCGATGAGCTCGATCGGGTGGAAGACGCCCACGACCGGATGACGCAGCTGATAGACGACCTCCTCGCGCTGGCGCGGCAGGGTCGGACGGTCGACGACATCGAGCCCGTCCCGCTGGACGAGGCGGCCGAACGCGCGTGGCGCACCGTCGACACGGCGGGCGCCACGCTCGACGCGTCGGCTGCGACGGACGCGGTCGACGCCGACCCGGAGCGGCTCCGGACGCTCCTCGAGAACCTGTTTACGAACAGCGTGGAACACGGTTCCACGAGCAGTCGGGCAACGCCCGACGACGGCGTCGAGCACGGCTCGGACGACGCCGACGACCTCACGGTCTCCGTCGGATCGCTCCCGGACGGCTTCTACGTCGCGGACGACGGACGCGGTTTCGACATCGACCCAGAGGCGGCGACGGAGTACGGGCGATCGAGTACCCCGGACGGGACGGGGTTCGGCCTCGCGATCGTGCGAGAGATCGCGGCCGCTCACGGCTGGGAACTGTCGGTCGACGACAGGGACGGCGCGCGGTTCGAGTTCCGCCCTGAATCATAGTATATAAAAAGACGGTTGGCGTGCGCAGGGTGCGCACAGGCGGGCCACGGTTATGCGCGATTCGCCCCTGTAAGTAACGTATGGACGACGGAACCCGCGAGCTGCTCGAACCGCTCCCGCCGAGCGCCAAACTGGTCTACTACGTGCTCGACGCGGAGGGCCGGTTCGACCAGACCGGCCTCGCCGAGGAGACCCGCCTCTCGACCCGCACCGTCCGGTTCGCGGTCGAGAAGCTCACCGAGGTCGGCCTCGTCGAGGAGGGGCTGTGCCCCCGCGACGCCCGCCGGTCCGTCTACCAAGCGGTTCCGCCGGCCGAGCGCGACCCCGTCGACGAGCCGGAGGCGACCGCCGACTCGGCCTCCGAGGCCGACGCGCCGACTGCCGCGGTCGCGGAAGACTGACGCGGAACGGGGCCGACTCGCCGGGCCGCCGACGCCCCGATCCGTCGCGCTTTTGCCCTCGGGACCGATAGTAAGGACACTCCGATGGCGACGTACCACATCGAAACGTACGGCTGTAGCTCGAACCGGGGAGAGAGCCGGGAGATCGAGCGCGCCCTCCGCGACGGGGGGCACCGCCCGGCCGACGGCCCGGACGACGCGGACGTCGCCATCCTCAACACCTGTACCGTCGTCGAGAAGACGGAGCGGAACATGCTCCGCCGCGCCGAGGAGCTGTCGGAGACGACGGCCGAACTCGTCGTTACTGGCTGTATGGCGCTGGCACAGGGAGAGATGTTCGCCGAAGCCGACGTCGACGCCGAGATCCTCCACTGGGACGAGGTCCCCTCGTACGTGCTCAACGGCGAGTGCCCGACGGTCACGCCCGACGCCGAACCGGTCCTCGACGGCGTCGTCGGTCTCCTCCCGATCGCGCGCGGCTGTATGAGCAACTGCTCGTACTGTATCACCAAGTTCGCCACCGGCCGGGTCGACTCCCCGTCGGTCGAGGAGAACGTCGAGAAGGCCCGGGCCTTGATCCACGCCGGCGCGAAGGAGATCCGCGTCACCGGGCAGGACACGGGCGTCTACGGCTGGGACGACGGCGACCGGAAGCTTCCCGAGCTGCTCGACCGCATCTGCGACATCGACGGTGACTTCCGGGTGCGGCTGGGGATGGCGAACCCCGGCGGCATCCACGGCATCCACGAGGAGCTGGTCGACGTGTTCGCCGAGAACGAGGAGCTGTACGACTTCATCCACGCGCCGGTCCAGTCCGGTTCCGACGACGTGCTCGAAGACATGCGCCGCCAGCACCGCGTCGAGAAGTTCCGCGAGGTCGTCGACACCTTCGACGACCGGCTCGACCACTGGACGCTGTCGACCGACTTCATCGTCGGGTTCCCCACAGAGAGCGAGGCCGACCACGAGCGCTCGATGGACCTGCTCGCCGAGGTCCGGCCCGAAAAGATCAACGTCACCCGCTTCTCGAAGCGTCCCGGCACCGACGCGGCCGACATGAAGGGGCTCGGCGGGACCGTCAAGAAGGAGCGGTCGAAGGCGATGTCCGAGCTGAAGATGGAGGTCGTCGGCGAGGCGTACGAGTCGATGGTCGGCGGGACGTTCGAGGTGCTCGTCGTCGAGGAGGGGACGGGCGACTCGGTCAAGTGCCGCGACGGCGCCTACCGACAGATCATCGTCCAGAACGCGACCGATCGCGGCGTCGAGGTCGGCGACTTCCTCACCGTCGAGGTGACCGGCCACAACACGGTGTACGCGTTCGGCGACCCCGTGACGGAGTCGACACCGGCCGACGGCGACTCGGTCGAGCGCGACGAACAGCCGGAGTCCACGCCGTCGTCGGCCTAACGCCACGCGAACGGCGCGCTTCTCCCACGCCTAACGAACTGACCGCGACCTCGGTGTCCAGCGAACGGCTCGCGCCGCCACGCGGTCGACGCGGCGCCCGAACCGACCGAGATCGCTCCCGCACGGGTCGCACGGCCGCTACTCCGAGGCTTCCGACCTCACTCTCACCGCCGATCCTCTCCGGAGTCGACGCCGGCCGAGCCGTCCGAATCCGGCCGATCGGGGAGGCGGATCCGGACCGCCGTTCCCCCCGGCTCGTTCTCCGCGAACTCGACCGTTCCGCCCGCCCGGTTCACGGCCCAGTAGATCAGCCACAGCCCGACGCCTTCGGTGTGTTCGAGCGGGGTCTCCTCGGAGTTTCGGAGCGTCCGCCGCTCGATCCGCGGGATGCCGCGTCCGTCGTCCGCGACGACGAGGTGTACCGCATCGTCGCGCCACACGCGCACCGTCACGGTCACGTCGTCGTTATGTTCGACGGCGTTCCGCAGCGCCTCTTCGAACGCGACCCGGACGGACGGATGCGTCCGGACGACGCAGCGCTCCGGCAGCTCCGTGCGGATCGTCGCGTCGGGCGCTTCGGCGGTCAACTGCGCCACCTCCTCCTCGACGACGGTGACCAGGTCCACCGAGCAGCGCGCGTCGGTCTGCCAGATCGACGCGAGCCGTCGCGTCCGCTCGCTCGTGTCGAGGAGCGACTCCAAGTGGTCGCGGATCGTCGCCACCTGCGCTCGGGTCTCCGGGCTGTCGTCCGCCGCCTCGATCTCGGTGAGGTACCCGAGCGCCACCGAGAGCTCGTTCCGGATGTTGTGGCGCAACACCCGGTCGTTGATCGAGAGCAGCGTCGCGAGCTCCTGCGCCTCGGTGAGCTGTTCGTCCGCCTTCACCGCGTAGAGGCTCCCGCGAGACCCGACCGCCGCGCCGAGGCTGGCGGCGAACGAGAGCAGAAAGGGGAGCTTGAACGCGTGGTGTCCGATCAGCCAAATGAGCCAGACGATGGCGGCGAGCCCGGTGAACCCGAGTGCGGTCCCCGCGCCGATCCGGACCGCTCGCCACTGGCCGGAGCGAGAGATCCCCCAGCGCGGGAGGTCGCGAACGGTGTAGAAGGCGACGCCCGAGAGGCCGAGTATCAGCACCGATTCGAGTGCGATCCCCACGGTCGGGCCCGCGTGAGTCAGGTGGAGCACACCGAGGCCGAAACAACACCCCCCCAGAGCGGCGAAGCCGTATCGGGGCGGTACGTGGGGACCCATCGCCGAATTTACTCTCTCGCGACGGATATCGGTTTCTAGTTCTGCCCGGTTCCGGCCGCTCTACTCCTCGTAGATGACCTCGACCTCGTCGGCGAATCGGTCTAAGATGTTCCGTCGCTTCTTCTTCATCGTCGGCGTGAGCAGGTCGTTCTCCTCGGTGAACTCTTCCTCGACGAGCCGGAACTGCTTGATCTTCTCGTACGACTCGAACTCCTCGTTCACGCGGTCGACTTCCTCCTGAATCCGCTCGCGGACGCGGTCGTCGCGGCAGACCGCGGCGCGCTCCGCGGGCAAGTCGATCCCGTTGGCCTCGGCCCACGCCTCGACCCTCTCGAAGTTCGGCACGATGAGCGCCGAGACGAACTTCCGGCCGTCGCCGAGGACGACGCACTGCTCGACGAACTCGTTGGCGGCGAACCGGTCCTCGATCGGTCCGGGGGCGACGTTCTTCCCGGTCGAGAGCACGAGCAGCTGCTTCGCGCGCTCGCGGAACGCGACGTAGCCGTCGGGGCGGAGCTGGACGATGTCACCGGTGCGAAACCACGGCTCCGCGGCGGCGGCCTCCGCGTCTCCGGGGCCGTCCCCGCCGACGCCGACGCGGTCGTCGGCCGGGGTCCCGGCGGTGACGGCGTCGGTCGGGAGGTCGTCCGCGTCGACGAACGCGTCTGCGGTCGCGTCCGGCCGGTTCCAGTAGCCGTCCGTCACCTGTGGCCCCCGGACGAGCAGTTCGCCGACGTCGCCGGCCAGGTCCGCGACCTCTTGTCCCACCACGGAGCCGTCGATCGCGATCTCGGTGTCGACCACCGGCGGCCCGATGGTGCCGACCTTCGGCTTCTCGGGCGGGTTGACGCAGATGACGGGCGACGTCTCCGTCAGGCCGTATCCCTCCAGTATCGGCAGGTCCATCGCGTGGTACAGCGCGCACAGCTCCGCCGACAGCGACCCGCCGCCCGAGATGAAGAAGTCGATGTTCCCGCCGATCGCCTCCCGGACCGACGAGAAGACGAGCCGATCGGCCACCGCCCGCTTGGCGTCGAGTAGCGGACCGGGGGCGTCGGCCTCGTGGTGGTCGCGGCCCACGTCGACCGCCCACTCGAAGATGCGCTCCTTCACCGGCGACTCGCTCGCCTGCTCNCGGATCGCGTCGTACAGCTTCTCGTAGACGCGCGGGACGCTGGTGGTCGTCGTCGGGCGGACGAGCCCGAAGTCCTCGCGGAGCGTGTCGGGGCTCTCCGCGTACGCGACCGTCGCGCCCGCCGCGAACATCATGTAGTGGCCGGCCATCCGCTCGAAGACGTGCGCGAGCGGGAGGAACGACAGCGTCGTCGACTCGGCGGAGATGCCGGGCACCTCCGGGTCGCGGTCGGGTCGGTCCGCGAACCGCCGGTAACACTGGGAGACGTTGTCCCGGAAGTTGCCGTGGGTGAGCCTGACCCCCTTCGGCTTCCCGGTGGTCCCGGAGGTGTAGATCAGGCTGGCGAGGTCGTCGACGCCGACCGCGTCGAGCCATCCCTCGTAGGCCGCCTCGTCGAACGCCGCGGCGCCGCGCTCGTGGACCTCGCCGAGGGTGTACACGTCGTCCACGTCAGCGTCGGCATCGTCCCCGAGGTCATCGGTGTCGACCTCGTCGAGGGTCACGATCCCGTCGAGGTCGTGTTCGAGGTCGCCGCGCACCGCGAGGACCTCGCGGAGCATCTCGCGGTTCTCGGCCACGACCACGGTCGCCTCGGGGTCCTCCAGCAGGTAGCGCAGCTGGCTCGGGGACGACGAGGCGTACACGGTCGTCACGACGGCGCCAGCGGCCAGCGCCGCGAAGTCGGTCTGAGCCCACTCCATGCGGGTCTGCGAGTACATCGCCAGTCGCGTGTCGTCGTCGACGCCCAGCTCGCGCAGCCCGGTCGCGAGGTTCCGGACGATCCCCCGCATCTCCGCGTACGTCACGTCGGCGTACTCGCCCGCGGGGGCCTCCGGAACCACCCCGGACGCGACGAGCGACCGGTCGTGGACTCCCCCCTTGTACCGCTGTGCGATCCGGTCAGCGTGCCGCTCCGCGGTGCGTTCGAACGTCGCGGGGAGCGTCTCTCGGGCGATGGCGTCGTCCGTGAACGCTCGTTCCGCCTCCTGCCAACTCATACCCCCCCAGACCCGCCCTACCTTCATAAACAATCCGGTAGTTTGGAGTTTCCGCCGGTCCGGGGCGCCCGGGAGAGTCAGCGGCCGCGGGCGATTCGTCCCCCGACGCGGTCCTTATCGGCACGGATCCGGTCTGCGACCTCCGCGATCTGGGCCAACACCGGGTACCGCGGCCCGTCGGTCGGGCCGTAGAGGTAGGCGTANAACGGCCGTTCGCGGTCNGCGTCGAGCGGCGTGCGCGGCGTCAACGGGGGATCGTCTAACGAGCGCTGTCGGTCGGCGGCGAGGTCGTCGCACTCCCCTTCGAGTTCCGTCAGCCGGCTCCAGACGTCGACGGCGGCCTCGGCCTCGCAGCCGGGTCGGACCCCGTCTAAGTGACCGAGCAGCCGGCGGCGACGGCGGTCGATCGCCGACAGCGCCGACTCCCTGTCGCCGATCGCGTCGATCTCTTCGTCGATCGCGTCGGCGAGGCGTTCGCGTGCGTCGACGGCGCGGCGGCTCCGGTCGACGAGCGCCGACTGCGCGGCGCCCGAGAGCCCCCCGTCCGACGCCAGCGCGGTCACGGCGTCCGGACCGAGTTCGGCCGCCAGGCTCTCCGCGGGCGTCTCGTCGTACTCGGCCCGGTAGTGNGGGAGCGACAGCACGGTGTCGTCGTACGCGGCCATCACCCGTCTGAGGCTGACGCTGCTCCCGGGCGATCCGCCGCCGGGGCCGCGCGCCCCGTCGCCGGGAGCGCCCATTCCGCGGAGCGAGCCGGCCGGCACGCCGGACGGCGTCGAGTCCGTCGCGGCCGAGATGGTGTCGATGTCGGCCACGCGGTCGGCGAACGACTCGAACGCGTCCCGCTCGTCGAGGACGCGGCGTCGCTCGCGGTGACAGGCCGCCTCGGCGTCCCGGACGTACGCGAACGCGACCAGCGCGGCGAGACCGACGATCGCGACCGCCGTCAGCACGCCCGGATCGGTCGCGACCGCCCACAGGTCGCACCAGCCGCTCGAACACCCCGCCGCCGTCACCCCCTGATCGGGGATCTGAAACACCGTCGTCGAACCCGTACGAACGCTCATTACGCCTGTTAACACGGTACACACACAAAGCGCTTTTGTCCGCTCGACGGGGTTCGCCGGCAGCGCTCGTCTTCTCGCCTCGTCGGGCCCTCAGTCCCGGACGCCGTCGTCGGTGATCACGGTGTCGATCATCCCGATCGGGGTGGCGTCGTAGCTCGGGTTCTCGATCTCGACGTCCTCGACGGGTTCGCGCATCACCTCGACGGCGTCGCGGAACTCGTTCTCGAACCGGAACTCCTCGATCGTCTTCGCGCCCGAGCCGACCGCGGTGACTGGGACGCCGAGCTCGCGCGCCGTGACGACGAGGGGGAACGTGCCGATCCGGTTGTAGTAGGTTCCCCCGGTAATACAGGTGATACCGAGCAGGACGCGGTCGCAGTCGCGGAGCGCGTACCCCATCGCGCTGTCGACGACCATGCGGACGTCGACGCGGGACACCCCGGCGAGAATCCGCGCGGTCTTGCGGCCGAGCGTCCGCGGGCGCGCCTCGGTGACGTAGACGGTCAGGTGCGCCCCGTCGCGCGCGGCGTTCTCGATCGCCTCCAGCACCGTCGTGGAGTAGTCGTGGACGAGCAGCGTGTCGCCGTCCTCGATGTGCTCGGCCGCGTTGGCGGCCGCCTCGCCCTTCGCCGTCTCGATGTCGTCGACGACGCGGGCGATCACGTCCTCCAACAGCTGCTTCGCGCCCTCGACGCTCGTCGCCTCGCCGACGATGGATCGCTCGACCTCGCGCATCGCGTTGTGGAGCGCGGCGTGGGAGGGGTTCGACCGGCGCAGCACGCCCGCGTTGTGTTCGAGGTCGCGCTCGAACTCGTCGACGGTCACGTACTCCCGGTCTAACAGGTCCGCGAGCGACCGCGTCGCCTTCACGGCCACCGCGGACGTGCTGTGGGTCCGCATCGCCCGGATCTCGGCGACGGTCTCGTCGATCATGCCCGAAGGGTCGACCGCGCCGGTAAAAGGGGTTCCGGGGGCGAGTCGGCGGCGAGGCGCCCCGGAGTGCGCCGTCGCACTACTCGAACCCGATCCGGCCGATCGCGCGCGACAGACTGCCCGCGTCCGGTTCGAGGTACGAGTAGTGGTCCGCCACCAGATCGCTGACGTCGATGTCGGCGTAGCCGTCCGGCGCGGTCGCGGCGCCGGACAGCCCGCCGTGGCCGACCGCCCGGGTCCGGTCGGAGGCGCGGTACACCCACCCGAGGACGCGGTCGTTCCGGCTGTGGAAGTTGTAGAGGGGCGCGTCGAGCGCCCCAATTGCCGCCCCGTACGCCCCGTCGGTCCCGACGCTGTCGTGCGGGATCGCCCCGCCGAACAGCGACACCGACGCGAGGGCGTCCGTTCGCCCCCTGTCCGCGAGCTCGCGCAGCGCCGCTCCGGTCACGCGAGCGCCGAGCGAGTGCGCGAACACGTGGGCCGGACGGCCGTCCTCGTCCGCCCACGCCGTCAGCCAGTCGGCGAGCGGGGCGGCGTTGGCGTCGGCGGTGCGCTTCGCCGGTCCCCAGTCGTCGTTCGACGACCACGAGTAGCCGATCACGGGCGGGACGCTCGCCGCCGCGTCGTCGCCGCCCGCCGAGTCCGACGCCGCCGCCAGCCCCAATCGCGCCGCG
>P_A23_Liq_3_FmtDRAFT_1000324_pt1 | contig 10247 bp, 10 predicted proteins | sample PonA233FremontCA_FD_10237 | JGI IMG/M metagenome (IMG submission 10237)
TGCCTGGGTTGCGATGTCAGTTGCAGCAGGAACCGGTTCAACATACATCACCGCATCGGGATCGGCACAGCCAGCAAGGCTGGCGGTCAGTCCGGCCGCACAGCCGGCCAACAGCTTCCGTCTGGACAGGGAGGGCATAGCCGACTGACGTGTCGCCACCGACATAGGTCTGTGGTCGTTTCTCTGAGGCTGAAACACGGTCGCTCAAGCCGGATCATCAGCCTCGTCTGCGAAGGCAGTAAGGGGGGCTTGGTCATCGGGCGCGTCGTCAGTCGCGTTGGTGTTGCTATCTGCAGCTTCGGTGGCGGCGCGCTGATCGCTGACCCGAACTGGCGTTGGCTCGTCGCCGTCGACGATCGTTGCCATCACTGATTCCGCGGTGGCGACAGCCTCGTCTCGGGGGACAGCCTCAGCAAAGGTCGGATAGCGCGGGCCGTAGCCGGCCAGCCCCTTGACCGTCCACGCCTCAACTGCTTCGGGATCGGCCGCGGTGGTTGCGGGCTCGGTCGGCCGAATGAGCAGTGAACGACCATCCGGACGGTACAGCAGGCTGAGATGTGTCGGCTGCGAGGTGCTCAGGAGCCAGCCCGAGGGGCAGGTTGGGGCCATCGACATGGATACCTTGTCACGGGCCGAAGGCTCAAAGACATCGGTTCACGTCGACGCGGCCTTGGGGTGGTATGAACGTCGCTCTCGAACCACGGTCAGACAATCGGCTATTGGTGAACATATGAACGCGTTGTACGAGTTCGATATATCGTTTTGCGGGACTGTTGGGTGATATTTATATGTCCATGATAAATATAGACATTCGTATGCCAACGGATCAAACACGACGACGGTTCATTGCAACGACTGGTATCGCAAGTGTTGCGGCCTTAGCCGGCTGTGCAGGCAACGGCGACGGCGGCGACGGCAGCGAGGAAGACGGTGGAGACAGCGGCGACGGTGGCACCGCCAACCGGCTGAGCTGGCACGCCGGCGGCACCGGTGGGACGTATTTCCCGCTGTCTAACGAGATCAAGACGATTGTCGAGGCCAATACGGACTTCTCGCTGAACGTCCAGTCGACGGGTGCCAGCGTCGAGAACGTCGGCAGCCTCTCGGATGGCTCGGCTGACTTCGCGCTCATTCAAAACGACATCGCCTCCTTCGCCAAAAACGGCACCGGGATCGATGCCTTCGACGGGAGTCCGATCGAGTCACTGCAGGGTGTCGCCACGCTGTACCCGGAAACGATCACGCTCGTCACGCTGGCCGGCAACGACATCTCGACGATCGATGACCTCAGCGGCGCGACGATCAACACCGGTGACCTCGGCTCGGGGACACAGGTAAACGCCAACCAGATTCTCGAATCCGCTGGGATCACCGACTACAGCGAACAGAACGCCGGCTTCTCGCAGGCGTCCGAACAGCTCGCCAACGGTGACATCGACGCGGCGTTTGTCGTCGGCGGCTGGCCGGTCGGTGCGATCGAGGATCTCGCCAACACCAACGATGTCCAGATCGTCCCGATCGACGGCGAGACCCGCGAGACGGTCAAATCCGACGCCTCCTGGTTCGCCGACGACACCATTCCCGGTGGTACCTACAGCGGCGTCGAGGAGGATGTCGACACCGTCGCCGTCCAGGCGATGATCGCCACCCACAGCGGTGTCGACGCCGACACCGTCGAGACGGTCACCGCGGCCATCTTCGACAACCTCGATGAGCTGACGATCAAGACCGACTTCATCACGGTCGACAGCGCCCAAGATGGCATGTCGATCGAGCTCAACGACGGCGCGGCAGCGTACTTCGACGCCTAACGGTGTGAAAGCGTAATGCGGTGGCAGCGTGCCACCGCTGTCACAACAGGTATCGATCGAGCATGGCTACCGGCCGGTCGGCCACACACGATGCTCGAACAAAGGCTGCGACCACAGGACACTACCGGGTAGATCAGTGGCACATAATCGATTGACAGCACTGGCCGACAACGCATCCACGAGACAGTGGCTCCTCGGTTTACTGATAGCAGCAGTACTCGGGGCCAGCCTTGTCGGGTTGGTCGCCACCGAGTCCGTGCTGGTAGTCGAGGATATCGAAACCGGTGAACCCTATCTCACTGAACCGGTCACAAACGGAAGCACCGTCGCGTTAGAATACACCCACAGCGTCGAGAAGACTAGAGTGTACGACGGTTATCGTGTTGACGGCGAGACGTTAATTAACACTCGCATGGAGTTTGAATCCTACGGCTGGGGGCTCCCTGCCCGTGTCAACGTTACGACGGTCAACGGGACATTCGTGTACGCGCCCGAGGAGCCGATTGCTGAATTGGCGGAACTTTCGGTATCGCCCGGCCGGATCGCCGACCATACATTAATCATTGACGGCACACGACATGACCTCGTTGCCCGCACCAACGCCCGTGACGTGTCTATCCACATCGAACGCCGATCCCGTATCAACCGCATCCTATGAGCACATCCACACCCGCCGACGACGGCGACGAATCGGAACCAGAGCTGTCCCACGCGGAGGCCGACGAACTGATCGACGAGATCGAACGCCGCCGATCATTACAGGGGATTGCCGCTGTCGCCGTCGCGGCTATCGGCATCCTGTTTTCGCTGTTCCAACTGTTCCTTGCTGCACGGAGCTTCACGTTCGTCGTCCCGCTGCCGTTCGTTGAAAACTTCCAAGTCTCTCTGCAATTACTGCAGGCGAATGCCGTCCACGTTGCCTTCGCGCTCGTTATTACCTTCCTGCTGTTTCCATCAAGCACCGGCGATGGGATCGTCGTCCGCAATCTCGGCCGAATTGTGCCCGCGCTGGCCGACGCGCTCGGCGACCGGAATCCACTCACACGGGCGGCAGCCGGCCTGCGGCGTGGTTTCCGGTGGGCCTTTGTCGACCCCGAGATGGAACGGGTCACGGCATTTGATCTGGCCTGCATCCTTGGGTCGGTGTTGTCGGCGTTTTACTTCCTGACGGAGTTTGCCGAGATCCAGAATATGCGCGTCTTCGGGATCGATTCCGGCCGGCCGGTGACGGCGATCTACACGTTCCTTGATCCGATCCTCGGAGGCGTTCCCTTTGTCAGCGAATACTCCTATGCGATGGCCCTCGGCGTGATCGGTATTCTGCTCGTCTTGGAGGCGACTCGGCGGACGCTTGGGCTGCCGCTCATGTTGATCGTTGCAAGCTTCATTGTGTACGCCCGGTGGGGGTTCCTCATCAGCGGCAACACGCCGTTCCTCGGACTGCTTGCGATCCCGGAGCTAACGTGGCCGGATATCGTTCAAAATCTGTGGTATAACACCGAAAACGGCGTCTTCGGGATCCCGGTGACGGTGTCGGTGAGCTTCATCTACATCTTTATTCTCTTTGGCTCCTTCCTCGAAATGAGCGGTGCGGGTCAGTGGTTCATTGATCTTGCCTACGCTGCAACTGGCCAACGCAAAGGAGGCCCGGCAAAGGCGAGCATTCTTGCCAGTGGCTTCATGGGAACGATCTCGGGGTCGTCGATCGCCAACACCGTGACGACCGGTGCGTTCACCATCCCACTAATGAAGCGATCGGGCTACTCCCCGGAGTTCTCCGGGGCTGTTGAGGCCTCAGCCTCCTCGGGTGGGCAGATCCTCCCGCCGGTGATGGGCGCGGCCGCGTTCTTGATGGTGCAGTACACCGCAACACCGTTTGCGGATATCATCATCCTGGCGACGATCCCGGCGGTCGTTTTCTTCTTCGGCGTGTGGGTGATGGTTCATCTCAAGGCCGTCCAGGAAGGCATCGGCGGGCTCGAAGAGGAGACTGTATCGATGGTCGAACACCTCAAAAAGGGATGGTTTTACCTCGTCCCGATCGGCCTGCTGTTGTACTACCTCATCATCGAACGGCTGTCTGTCTCTCGATCAGCGTGGTTCACGTTGGTCGCCCTCGTCGCGTTGGTCGCCCTCGTCTCAGCGTACAGCAAGGACACACGTGGGCGACTCCTCGGCGTACTCGTCGCTGTCGTCACCGCTGAGTTGGCGAGTTTCACGCTCGCTGGCGTGCCGGTTACCGGACTACTCGGAGGAACCACCGCGGGCATTCCACTCGCTGAGGCCGCAGGGATTGTCGGCTCCCGGCTTGGTTGGTATATGATGGTCGCGGGGGCGGTGACGCTGCTCTCGAAGCCGGATCTCGATGCCTCGCTGCTTAACCTCAATCCGAAGGTCACCGAGACGACGACGATGCTATCAGAGAAAACCGGGCGTGATCTTGACACCCAGCCGGCGCGCCTCGGCGCGTTTGTCGTCAAATCAATGGACGAGGGAGCCCGCACCGCGGTTCCGGTCGTCATCGCGGTCGCCGCTGCCGGCATCATCCCGGGCGTCATCAGCGTCTCCGGGCTCGGGCCGAATCTGACCTCACTGTTGCTCGCGCTGTCGGGTGGCTCGATCGTTATCATGCTTCTGGTGACTGCTATCGCCAGCATCATCCTCGGAATGGGGATGCCAACAACGGTGACCTACATCATCCTCATCTCGATGTTGGCGAGTCCGCTCGTCGAGTTCGGGATTCCGCTGTTGGCAGCGCACCTCTTCATCCTGTACTTTGGCGTGATCGCCGACATTACGCCGCCGGTGGCGGTGGCGGCCTATGCGGCCAGCGGCGTCGCCAAATCCGATCCCTTCGAGACCGGCGTCAAGGCGTTCTCGCTGTCGTTGAACAAGGCGGTTGTCCCCTTCGCGTTCGTGCTCGCTCCCGGGGTCGTCCTGCTGCGAAAGAAAGCCAACGCCGCCGAATTACCGATCCGCGATCAGTACCGCGTTGTCGGGCTCAACGATCTGGCCGAGTTGTCCTACTCCGTGCCGGAGATCCTGATCCCGGTGATCGGCGTCTTCCTTGGGGTGATCGCCCTCGGGGCGACCGTTATCGGGACACTCTACACCCGCGTTGATGCGGCCGCCCGGGCTGGCTTTGCGGTGAGTTCGCTGCTGTTGATGGCCCCGCGGCTCCTCTCCGAGAGCGTCTTCGACCTGCTGGGACTGGTCGGGGTGAGCATCTCGGTGAACGCGTTGCTGTTGGATCTGACACTCCGGGCGGCCGGCTTTGGGATCTTCGCCGCCCTCGTGGTGCGAAACCGACGAAAACATGACGACGAGCCAGACAGCGATGACACCCTCGCTGCCGCGGGCGCGTCGAACTGACACCGCCGCCGCTACGTTTAGCACGCTGTAGCCCCGATGACGACTATGTTTGCGGCACTCGATGACCTCCTTCAGTTTGACCCCGGCGAGCGTGGCGTCGGAGCATTGCATACTGCCACGAACTCAGACACACCGCCGGTCGAGGCCGCCGCACGAACGCTCCAGAATGTGGCAGCCGACGGCGATCATGTGTTGTTGACGACGGGGTTTCCGATTCCACCGGAGGGGCAGCCGGAAACTGACGGCCCGCCAGGGACGGTTGTGCTGGCGCGAGCCCTCCGGAAACTCGGGAGCGAACCAGTGGTCATTGCCGAGCCATCGCTGGAAGCACCGATCAACGCCTGTGCTGAGGCGTGTGGGCTTGCTACCGTATCGTTTGAGTCGATTCTACCAGCGACAACGACGACAGTGACACACCAAACACTCCTCGATCACTACGAGCCGGGGGCTGTCATCGGTATCGAACGACCAGGGAAGACGGCCGACGGCACCTATCGAAGTATGACCGGTACCGACATCACAGGCCACGTCGCGCCGATTGACCCACTGTTTGCCGTGGCGGGCGACCGAGAAATCCCGACGATCGGGGTCGGCGACGGCGGCAACGAGATCGGGATGGGTGGCGTCCGGTCGACCGTCGAAGCCGAAATCGACCACGGCGAACAGATTGCCGCCACCACCGCCGTCAATCACCTCGTCGTCGCCGGCGTTGCAAACTGGGGTGCCTATGGGATCGTTGCCGCGCTTGAAGGCCTCACCGAGCAACCACTTCTGCACGATCCACCAACCGAACAGCAGCTGGTAGACGCCTGTTGTGCCGCCGGCTGCGTCGATGGCCGCGAGGGGCTGTCGGCACCGCAGGTCGATGGACTACGAGCGGTGATGCACAAACGTATCGTTGAACTGCTGGGAGAACACGCCGGACGCGGGCGAACACAAACGGAAAGCTAAATATGAGCTTTCCTTCGCCAGCGTGTTCGAACTCGTGAAGAAGCATTCCGGTACTTACGACTCCTTCTCTTTTCACCTCGAAATATGCCCTACCGAACTCAACACGAATGTGGTCGGCGCCGGCGGTAACCTCGCTGGGCGTTCAAGCTGCTGCATTTCGCTCGTTACGGCGACCCAGTCGGATAGTTGGGTTTCGGTGGTCATTCGAAGGTGGGAATGTACCGCCAGATGTAGGTTGAGGCTGCCATCAGAGTGATTATGAGCATCCCGAGGGCCGTCCACATGGGGCCGGTTTCTCCGGTACCGACGGTAAGCACTGCCCACCCGATACCAGCCACAACGGTGAGTTTCTGAAACCGGATGATCTGTCGTTGTTGCTCTGCGAGGGCTTGTTGTCGGTCTTCCAATCGGGCCTGTTTTGCGTTGGCTGTCGGTGTTGATGAGACCATTTGATTCTGGGTTCTGAGCCCCGCATGGAGTAGTTCCTCAGTAGCCTCACTCCTCGAAAGGTCATGCAGCTCTGCATACGCAGTGATCTCGCCGTTGATGTCTTGATCTACCTGTGTATCCAGTGGTACCTGCGGCACATCTCCTATTGGGACTGCTCTGGTATCAACCCGCTGGAGCGGCCTTGCTTTGGGACGGGAAGACTGTCGAATTGCCCGACTGACTAAGAGAGCAGGGAGTCCACCTCACAATAAATACCGCTCTCCAACATTGTTTAAGACTCAATCGTCACGACGCGGTCGGTGAGCCAACAGCCATCGAGTGGCCCACTTCGATCGTCCGAAAGCCCGAACAGATACGTGACGGTTCGGCCGTCCGGGCCAGTCAGTGTCACCCGTTGTTCAGCCGTATGACCATCTCGTTGCATTGGCTCAGTGCTCGCTTCAACATGATCAACCATCGGTGCGTACTGTGGCCCTGTCACCATCTTCACGAATCGAGTGAATGGGCCAGTTGACCGACGGTTCGCCGGTGAAGCAAAGTTGTATGCCGTTGCTATCCCCGCATTGTCGAATGGCTCGTCGTTGCTGGCTAACCCGTCAAGTTGGATGGTGATCACCTCCGACGGGCCATAGCGTGGATCTGGGGTTGGCACATCATCAATCGGGTAGTCATCGGCCATGGGATTATTTCACATACTGGCTACAGACCTAAAGATACCACCCTGACTCATCACAACAACAGCTGCGAGACGGTTGTCTCACTCTCAGTGCCAAACAGGCTGTCAGCGTCGGTCAGTCGCAACCGACCCATTCGACTCGCTGGCTTGCCCGGCGTTCGGAGGGCAAAGGTCGGCGTCTTCTCACCTCGCCACCCCAGAAATCGTGCGAATCCAGTATCACCGAGCGGCACCACATCGCCTTTCATGAGCGGTGAATTCTCCTCATCAACTGGCTCGCGTGGCAAAAACGTTGGATTCGACAGGATTGTCCACTGGCTATCAACGTCCTCGTACTCTAATTGAGCCACCAGCCCGTTGCCAATCTGTGATTCAACCTTCGACAGAGCTTCACTGGAGAGAACTCGATGAGTCGCGAGGAGCTCATAGACGCCGTACAGAAGCCCACCACATCGCTCAATGGGAACCGTTTCATCAACATCGGTAATCGTAAGCCTCTGATCTCCGATAACGATTGTGTCTGTCTCAGATTCAGGTTGTTCGGGTGTTAGACCGTCTGAAAGCGGAATGTGAACACGCATGTGTGGAACAGTCTAACACACAACACGGGCTCACGCTACTTTGCTCTTGTTACGGCTTGGGTGACGTACCAACCACGGGCACATTCGGCAGCAAACACCCACGTGTAATTGATACATTTGGATGCGCTAATATACGTAATGGCTGTTTTATCAGACGCTGACCGCCGCAAAATCGACTCTGGAGATGATTCGTCGTTCTATGACGCACCACGATACGTCACCCATGCCAGTGAGACATTCCTCAGCCGGTTGACCGATCTGTACGATCACCATCTCACCGCTGGCGATCGGGTGTTTGATGCGATGGGCAGTTGGGTCTCACATCTTCCAGAGATAGAGTTGGATCACGTCGTCGGCCATGGGCTCAACGCAGAGGAACTTGCAGCAAACGACCGCTACGATGAGTGGTTCGTCCAGAATTTCAACGACGAGCAGTCACTCCCGTTGGCTGGGGACAGTTTTGAGCTTGTTTGCTGTGCGCTCTCCGTCCAGTATCTCCAATATCCAGCCGCGATCGTTTCGGAGTTTGAGCGAGTATTGACCGATGATGGAACTCTCATCATTAGCTTCACTGACCGCATGTTTCCGACAAAGGCCATTCACGCGTGGCGTGTCGCGTCAATGACCGAACGAACTGAATTGGTTAGTTCGTACATCCGGGCTGGCGGGATGACGGTCACCGATCAGATTGTAAACGATGACCCCGAATGTCCGTTTTATGCAGTCGTAGGATCTGCCGACTCATCGAAATAACACTCACTAAAATGAGCGTTGTGAGTCCGCTCTTATTTCGAGGAGTGCACGCTCCTTGCCATCGGCTTCGATCATGACATCCGCCTGTTGGTACAGCCACCCGGGAAGATCACTAACATACTCCGCGTGTTCTTGTGGGCGTGCCTGGCTATCGCGGAGAGATTGTGGTTCCGAGTAGTGAACCGCAGGGCGTACACTGCCCCACGTAGCTGCAGCGACATCAAAGCCGTCCCTGTAACTCAACCCGCGATTAGTGAAGCTGTGGTGGTGATAGTCGAAGACAACAGGGATATCCACACGTTCACTTACCATCTCTGCAAGCTCGGTTACACTCCACAGCCCGGGTTTGTCATCGTTTTCGACTGTGAGCCGTGCCCGTGCCCCCGGTGAGAGCGACTCCACAGCCTCACAAAATCGATCAGCCGTCGCCGCTTTGTCACCGTACGTCGCGCCGATATGCACATTAATCCCGTAGTACGGTGAGCGAGTAACACCGAGTAAGTCCAGCCAGTCTGCGTGATACTCAACCGCTGTGATGGATCGCTCGACGGTTTCCGCAGAGTCGCTTGCAAGTTTACACCAGTAGTCTGGATGGAAGGTCAATCGCATTCCTGCGTCCGCAATCAGATCCCCACATTGCTCAGCAATGTCTTTGATCGCATCGTAGTCTGGGAGTTCCTCCAGTTCAAACTGTGAGTTCCACGGGACAAGTGTTGAGGTACACCGATAGAAATGAATATCGTGTTCTCGATTCCACTGGAGAATCGTCAAGAGATCGCTAAAATTCTGGAGAGTGAGTTCTGACGCATAGGCAAGGCCCTTCGATTCCCAAGTCGCCTTTCGCATATCGCGGTTACATCGGACTTGATCATCTCGCTGCCGCAACGTCCGGTTCATACACGGATATCCAAGCACATGGTATCTAAGTGACGTGAAGGGATAGCGGTTTTGACGGTCTGAGTATCCAGTCGATGACTCGCCAACGATGGGTTCGGAAGCTCAACGAAGACACGGACAGCACTGGAAGAGGAGGTGACCACCTCGAAGTTGGAACCAACGCGCTTGCACATCACGAAAGTAATCTGTTCGTTGAAAGCTCGTATGTCCGCCGGAAAACGATCCGCGCTGGTGCGGAAACAATCCACAGCGGCACCCCAAACCCAATGCAGGCAGCTGCAATCCCCACGGCTGCGGCCACGACTGGCCCGCCACCAGCCTGCAATACACCCCACACGGTGGCGTACACCACCGCCGACTCAACGACGAGGGCCGCGGCAAAATCCATCCCGACGTCTGTATCGATCAGCGTTGAATCAAGCACTTGGTGGCTGTAATAGATTACATACCCCCCGACAACGAGGTTCATCACCACGTAGCCAGCGGCCCCAGCTAACGCCCCATAGCGGGCACCAAGTACCATTGTCAGCGGGACGCTGACGATCAGGCCAAAGAGTTTCGTTCGAAAACTCAGTCCCGGGTGGCCCATCCCCTCAAGAACGTGTGAGGACAGCGTCCAAAAGCCGCGGAAGATGTTGATCCCACCAACAATAATCACTGTCGTCGAAAATTGCACTGGCGCAGACGAAAACGCCAACTCAGCGATGAGATCATCTGTCGAGAGCAGATACCCAAACACAACAAAGGAGATGCCAC
>P_A23_Liq_3_FmtDRAFT_1000327_pt1 | contig 10232 bp, 13 predicted proteins | sample PonA233FremontCA_FD_10237 | JGI IMG/M metagenome (IMG submission 10237)
TCGCGTCCGGCGGTGTCGGCACGTCGACGGGCGTCGCCACGTCCGAGCCGATCTCGCGTTGGAACCGGACGATCTCCTCGGTGGTCACGTCGATCTCGCCGTACTCCGCCAGTTGGAACGAGCCGGAGTCGGTGACGATCGCCCCGTCGAAGTCGAGCATGGCGTGGAGGCCCTCCTCCCGGGCCCGTTCGCGGAGGTCGTCGGTCGTGCGGACGATGTAGCTGTTCGTGATGAGGATCTCTGCCCCGAACTCGTCGTCGAGACGGCCGGGGGCGACCGTCTGGAGGTTGGGGTTGATCACCGGCATCAACGCCGGCGTCCGCACGGTGGTGTCCGCACGCGGGACGGTCAGGTCGCCGAGTCGACCGGCGGCGTCCCACGACCGGACTTCGAACTGGTCGCGCACACGACGGCGTGTGCGACCGGCGGCGTTGTGGGTTTCGGTCCGGCTGTCCGTGTCCGACTCGGCACACGGGCGATCGGGCCACGAGCACGCCCGACGGTCGGGTCGTAGTGATCCCCACGCCTCCCCGCGCGGCCGCCGGCTCCCTGTCGGTCGCGGTGGCGGCCGCGCGCTGCCCGTCGACGGTCGAGTGTCGCTCTCTTCGGTCGGCCCGAGACGTCAGGCCCCCGGCCGTCGGGAGCGACCCACGCACTCAAATCCGCGGGTAGTGTACGACCGGCGTGGACAGACCAGACCCGAACCCGGCCGTCGTCGGCTACGTGCTGGCGATCCTCCAGGGAGCACTCGCGCTCGTCTCGCCCCGGCGGTCGATCCGACTGTCGACGCTCGGCACCCGACTGGCGTTCGACGACACCGACGAACTGACGCCGCGACCGTGGCTCGTCCGCGCCACCCGGATCACCGGTCTCGGCACACTCGTCGCCGGCGTCGCCGGCGTGGTGGTCGAACTCCGTGCGGACGCCGACGACCCGACGCCGGCGCTCGGGGACGTGTTGCCCGGCGGGCCCGACGACTGATCCCGAGACCGACGACCGCGCCAACTTTCTTCCTCTCTATCGGAGGCGGAGGGTAAGGCTTACGCGCGCCACGGTCGAACACCGTGTGTGACCGACAGCGCCAGTCTCGCGGCCGAACAGCTCCGATTCGCCGACCCCGACAACCCGTACCTCGTCGACCCCCAGACGGAGTTCGAGCCGGTCGAGACGGTCGGCCCGGAGACGGCCCGCGAGCAGGCAGTCGCGCTCCGGGCGGCGATCCGCGAACACGACTACCGGTACTACACCCGAGCGGAGCCGCTCGTCCCCGACGGGACGTACGACGCGTTGTTCGAGCGACTGGCGACCCTGGAGTCGGCGTTCGACCTCGACACCGACGACTCGCCCACGCGGAGTGTCGGCGGGCCGACACTCGACGAACTCGCGACGGTCGACCACGTCGCGCCGATGTTGTCGATCCGACAGTCCGTCGACGCCGACGACGTGCGGGCGTTCGACGACCGGGTCCGTCGGACCGCACCCGACGCCACCTACGTCTGCGAGCCGAAGTTCGACGGCCTGTCGGTGGCGGTGATCTACGTCGACGGACAGTACACCCGGGCGGCCACCCGTGGGGACGGGGAGACGGGCGAGGACGTGACCGAACAGGTCCGGACCATCCGGTCGATCCCCGAACGGCTGGGCGGCGACCCACCGGGCTTTCTGGCCGTCCGCGGGGAGGTGTACGTCCCCCGCGCGGCGTTCCGGGAACACAACCGCGAGCGAGTCGCCGACGGCGCGGAGCCGTTCGCCAACCCGCGCAACATGGCCGCCGGGACGCTCCGCCAACTCGACACGGCGACGGTCGCCGACCGGCCGTTGGACTGTTTCTTCTACGACGTGCTCGGGTGGCGGGCCGATCCACCCGCGGACGACGAGCCGTTGTCGGCCGTCGACACCGACGAGACGGTGCCCGCGACACACCGCGCCGAGACGGACGCGCTCGACGGGTTCGGGCTGAAGACGGTCGACCGCACGGAACACGTCACCGACATCGAGTCCGCGCTCGACTACCGCGACCGCCTGCTCGCCGACCGCGAGTCGTTGGACTACGAGGTAGACGGGGTCGTGATCGAGGTGGACAGCCGGACGGTGCGAGAAGAACTCGGCGAGACCAGCCGCGCGGTGCGGTGGGCGTTCGCCTACAAGTTCCCCGCTCGCCGTGAGGTGACACGCGTCACGGACGTGGTGATCCAGGTCGGCCGGACCGGCCGGCTCACCCCGGTCGCGTTGCTCGACCCGGTCGACGTGGGCGGGGTGACGGTCGCGCGTGCCAGCCTCCACAACCCCGACCAGATCGCCGAGTTGGGCGTGGGTGTCGGCGACGAGGTGCGGGTGAAACGCGCCGGCGACGTGATCCCACAGGTGACCGAGGTGATCGAGGCCGCGAGTGAGACTCACTACACGTTCCCCGAGACGTGTCCGGTCTGTGCGAGTCCAGTCGAACGCGACGGGCCGGTCGCGTTCTGTACCGGCGGGCTGTCGTGTGACGCGCAACTCGAACGGGCGATCCAACACTACGCCTCTCGGAGCGGGCTCGACATCGAGGGGCTCGGCGAGGAACGGGTCGAACAGCTCCGGACGGCCGGGCTGCTCGACGGCCTGCCGGATCTGTACCGACTCCCCGACCGCGAGGCGGAGCTCGCCGCGCTCGACGGCTGGGGGGCGACGAGCGCCGACAACCTCGTGTACGAGGTGAAAGCCAACGAGGAGCCGCCGCTCGCGGAGTTCCTCGCGGCGCTCGGGATCCACGAGGTCGGGAAGGCGACCGCCCGGAACCTCGCCCGCGAGTTCGGGACGTTCGAGAGCTTCCGGGAGGCGACTGTCGACGAGTTGGTCGCCGTCGACGACGTGGGCGAGACTGTCGCGGAGACGATCCGGGAGTTCCTCGACAACCCAGACAACGCCGCGGTGATCGACGAGCTACTGGGGTTCGTCGACCCACAGCCAGCAGAGACGGCCGACGACGGCGACGCACTCGACGGGCTGACGTTCGTGTTCACTGGCTCGTTGTCCGTCGCCCGCCGGGTCGCGAGCGAGACGGTGGAACGCCACGGCGGCTCTGCGACCGGCTCCGTCTCCGGCAACACGGACTACCTCGTCGCCGGCGACAACCCCGGCCAGAGCAAACAGTCGGACGCAGAGAGCGAGGGTGTGCCGATCGTCGACGAGGCCGGGTTCGCGGACGTGCTCGCGGAGGCGGGGGTCGACTGGCCGCCCGCGGAGTGATCTGCGATCCTCTCGAGTCGAACCACACAAACAGTCAAGTTACCGTAGTACACTCGTAGTACACAGATGGAGTACGCCAACGTCAGTGTCAGGTTCCCGCGCCGTCTCGACACGGAGATCGAGCAACTGATCGAGGAGACGGAGCTGTACACGAACAAGTCGGAGTTCGTCAAGGAGGCGTGTCGTACCCGGCTCACCGAACTCCAACGGGAGCCGACCGTCGCAGCACTCCGTCTCGAACGGCTGTTGGAGCGGGCCGAGAGTGACCGGACGGACCGAGAGACGGTCGACAGTCGACTGTCGGAACTCGCGGCCGCGGTCGACGACGACGAGCTCGAGTCGGCCGTCGCGACGGCGCGCGAGGAGACCGCAGAGCGGCTCCTCGACGAGTGATCGTTCTCGACTCGAACCTCTGGGTGTTCGGCACACTCGAAGCGAATACACGCGCCGAGCAGCTTCTCGACGAGATCGAGACCGGAGCCACTACCTCTGCGTTGTCGGCGTACATGCTCGAAGAGATACTGAGTGCGTTCGACCGTGTCCCCGGACTGTCGGGCGCAGAGCGTGACCAACTCGTGACGGCGTTCTGCCGCCGTCTCTCACGGATGGACGGACTAATCGAAGCCCCGTCGCAGCGCGACGTGACCGACCAACTGCTCGAAGAGACCCGCACTGCGACACAGACAGAGTTGTTGTCTGCCGTGTTGGGTGTCGAGGCGAAGGACGTACCGATCCTCGTGTTGGCGTACAGACACGCGAGTAGAGAACCGACGATTCTCACGAACGACGAGTCGTTCGCACGGCTCAACCTCGCCGAGCAAGGAGTCCCGACAGTCACAATCGAGCACGTCGGCTGACCCGCACCTCACGACTCCCCGACACCTCTGTCCCCACCAGCCGTCTCCACGACCTCCACCCCACCCAGCGTGAGCGCGTCGGGGTCGAACTGCCCAGTCGGGGTGTGGCCGCCGGTCGGTTCCAGTGTCGCCGCGACGAGCGCCTGGTCGTCACCGTGGACACTCGTCAGCGACGCGAGCCCGTCGGGCGCGTGGTCGGGACACCGGAACGACACCGGTCGCCAGCCGTCCGTGCCGTCGCGGAGCAACACGGAGACACGGTCACCGGCACGGAGCGCGGTCGCACACCGAGCACACCGCACGCGGTCTTGTCGGTAGGCGGCCGGGAGCGTGTCGCCGCTGGCCGGCAGTCCGGTCACCGCACGCGAGAGGGTCGTCGACTCCTCTGTCACGACCCCACCGAGGAGGGGAGACGGCTTCAAGCCTCCGAGAGAGGGGTCCGAAGACCGGAAAGCGTTAACCACCCGGGAGCACAACCACCGACAACAGATGGCCGAGGACGTCAAGCCGACGCGAAAGAACCTGATGGAGATCGAAGACCGCATCGAACTCTCCGAGCGGGGCCACGACACGCTCGAACAGAAGCGTGACGGGCTGATCATGGAGTTCATGGACATTCTCGACCAGGCCCGCGACGTGCGCTCGGAGTTGGAGGCCGACTACGAGCGTGCCCAAGACCGGATCAACGTCGCCCGTGCCCTGGAGGGTGACGTCGCCGTCCGGGGAGCGGCCGCCGCGCTGGAGGAGTACCCGGAGATCACGACCCAGTCGAACAACATCATGGGCGTGGTCGTGCCCCAGATCGACTCCTCGAAGGTGAAGAAGAACATCGACGAACGGGGGTACGGGCTCTTGGGGTCGTCGGCACGGATCGACGAGGCCGCCGAGGCCTACGAGGAACTGATCGAGTCGATCATCCTCGCCGCCGAGGTGGAGACGGCGATGAAGAAGATGCTCGACGAGATCGAGACGACCAAGCGCCGTGTGAACGCGCTGGAGTTCAAGCTCCTCCCGGAACTGCGCGACAACCAGGAGTACATCGAACAGAAGCTGGAAGAACAGGAACGCGAGGAGATCTTCCGTCTCAAAAAGATCAAGGCGAAAAAAGAGGCCGAGGCGAAGGCCGAACGCGAGGCCGAGGAGGCGGAAGTCGAGACCGAAGAGGAGTCGATCGAACGCGTCTCGGCGGACGACTGAACCGCTGGTGCCGACGCTCCACGTGGCGTCACGTTCTTTCGCGTCTCGGGTTAACAGTCGGCCGTGTCAGACTGTGCCTGTGACCCGACGCCGGTCGCGTTCCGTGTGCCGCCCGCGCTCTACGAGGTTGCACCTGGGGAGACGACGGCAATCTGTCCGCGGTGTCTCGTAGTCGGAGCAGCCGACACCGCGGTGGCGGAGCCAGCGGATCACCCGGCGTTCGACCGCGTCGCGGACGTGTTCCCGGAGGACTACGGTGGTGTCGCGCTCGCGTTGTTACTCGGGAAGTTGCCGTCGTTGGCCGTCGAGAAGCCCGCCGTGCGGACGCTGCGCGACCACGCGGAGCAGGCCGGGGTGGACGTGACGTTGACGCTCGAACGGTTGTGTGAGGTCGACAGCGTCGAACCGGGGTTCCCGTTGGACCGGAAAGTGGTGCAGATGGAGCAGTTACTCTGATCAGACGCCCGTCTCGTACCGCAACAGCCCCGCGATCCCGCCGAACGCGTCCAGCAGTTGTTCGCCCTTCTCGAAGTCCGTCGAGATGAACTTCGTCTCCGTGCCGCGTTGGCCGGCGATCTCCATCAGGTGTTCGACCACGTCCTCCCGCTCGCCGGGCTCGCTCGCCTCGCCACAGACGCTACACTCGTGGTCGGGCGTGTCGCGGCGGCGGTCGACCAACTCGAACTCTTCGTGGCCCGCCGCACACTCGAAGGCGACCACGTCGTCGTGGACATCCTCCGAGAGGAGGAGTTTGTCGACCGAGCCCATCACGAGGTTCTGGCGGGTCTGCTCGAAGCCGTAGGTGGCCTCGCCGCCGCTGTGGAGGTTGTTGAAGAACGTCTCCATGAGGTTCTTGTCCTCGACGATCTCCTGGTCCGACAACGCCTCCTGGCCGGCGTCGACGAGGTCGTACAGCCCGGACTCGTCGGTGTAGGAGACGTCGAACTTCCCGAGCACCGAGTCCTGGAGTTCGTGGTGGAGGTAGTCGCCGTCGAGGAACTCGTCTTTGGTCGGTGAGGGACCGCCCACGAGTACGCCGTCGAGTTCGTGACGCTTGGCGACGAACAAGTCGTTGGCCATCTCCGCGACCTCCTGGTAGAAGTTGTCGATGGCCTCCAGCCGGAGCCGGGCGAACCGTTGGGCAGACTGGCCCCCCTTCCGTTGCTTCCCGGGGACCAGCGAGGAGGCGGACTTGACCGGCTCGACGCGTTTCCCCTTGAGCCAGCCGACGTTCGCCTCTCGCCGGTCGAGGACGACCAGCCCGAACAGGCCCTTGTCGCCCATCATCTCTTCCAACGGCTCCGTGAGGAAGTCCGAGTCACAGTGGTAGCGGAACGACTGGACCGGTTCCGGCGGCGACTCCAACACCTTCGTCACCATCTCCGTCCGCCCGCCCCCGGAGTCGACCGCCCCGGAGAACATCACCATCCCGTTCTCGGGGGGTTTGACATCGTAGTACTTCAGCCGGTCTTTGATCGAGGTGAGCGCGTCCTGGACGTTCGTCCGGGTCTGTTTGCTCTTGATGTTGGACGCTTCGCTGTGCTCTTGGGTGACGTGTGCGACGACGTCCGAGACCAGACGGTCGTCGGGGACGTAGATCGTGACGAGCTGGGTCCCCGACCCTTCGAAGTCGTCGAGTTCCTCCAACACCTTCCGGAACTCGTACTCCCGGCGGTCGTCGTTGGCGGCCGCGACCTCTGCGTCGCTACTCATTACGGTTGTACTGGCTGGCGTGGCTGTAAGTAGGTATCGAATATTGTAGTCGGTCCACACGACGAAACGGGCCACGCGGGCCGTTCAGGACGGGAGTTCCTCGACCGGCGGGACCCTTTGCGCGACGAGCGTCTCCCCGGTGACGTAGCTGGCGGCGTCGCTGGCGAGGAACCGAGCGGCGTCGGCAATCACCCGGCTCTCCACAATCCGGCGGTCGACGGTCGTTCGATCCACCTCGTCTGCACTGACGCCCATCTGTCACTCGACCCCGGGGGTGGTAACGTACCCCGGCACGAGACAATTCACTCGAACGTCGCGGTCGGCCCACTCGACGACGAGCGACCGGGTCAGATTCTCGACGCCGGCTTTCGCCGCCGCATAGTGGCTCATATACGGCGCGCCGCGCTGGCCCGCCACCGACGAGGGGTTGATCACGGTGCCACTGCCGTCCGCGAGGTGGCCGGCGGCCTCGTGAGCACACGTCGCCGCGCCCGCGAGGTTGACCTCCAGAATCGTCCGGAACCCGTTCTCGGAGATGTCGTCGAACGACGCCACGAGCGAGGCACTGGCGTTGTTGACGAGCGTGTCCAGGCCACCGAACTCGTCGACTGTCGACTCGACCGCTGGTGGCTCCGTCATGTCACACTCCACCGCGAGACAGTCACCGCCCGGGCCGGCCGTGATTGCCTCTGCGACCGGATGGACGTTCTCCTACTCGCGCGAGCAGATCACCATGTCCGCGCCGTCGGCCGCCAACGTCTCGGCGACTGCCTGGCCAATCCCGCTAGAAGCGCCCGTGACGACCGTCGTCTGTCCCGCGACCGAGAACCGATCGCTGTCGGCGTGTCGACGGACGACGTGTCGAGGCCGTCCGTCTCTGTCTCATCCGTCGCGCCGTCTGTGTCGGTGTCCGTGTCTGTCACGGCCATCGGGTGGGTGTGTGGCGACTTGAGTCTGTTCACACACAGAGACGACCGAGAGCTACGAGCAATCGCCAGCCGATTCAGATCCAGAGCTCTACCACAGACTCGTCGCGCCCGACCTGTGTCGTCGTCCCGACGACCTCCTGACCGTCGACGGACACCAACACCTCATCTCCTTCGTCAACTCCGTCTTCGGAGCCTACAGAGACCACGACTGTGTAGTTGTTGACTCTGCCCGTCGGCTCGGTTGATGGCCGTGCGACGCTCATGTGTTGCATAACATCTTGGAGGTTCATAGAAGTTTCGCGTCCCCGTGCTTGGACTGATCCACTCTGCAGACGACCCCCCACTCGACCGTCGGCGTTCAGTCTTCGAGTTCACCCTCTACCCACTGTGAAATAGCACGCCACTCGTCGAGAGTGAAATCGTTGACTTGCTCTCGCTGGTCCATCTTTGCGAAGGGTGCCATGCCGCTCCCTTCGTTTTCATCGTCGCCGGAGCCTTGCACCCTGGAAAATCGCTCGCGGACCTCGTTCGCAAGCTGTCTCTCTTTACGATCCTCGAAGTCGTATTCCCACTCTGATACGGAGCAGAACACTGTCACAACATCTCTGTCGCCGCTCGTCTTGGAAACGTCCGTGACCTCAATACTACCGAGTCGAAGGTCGTACGTGTCGACAGCACTCGGAGCGTGGTTGCCGCCGATAGGCGCTTCTACATACAACAGAAATTCGAGTCCCTCTCGGACGTACTCGGTTCCCTCGGACACCGTCCCCCGGAAGTTACCGTCTTCATGGGGAGTTAGCCTAATTTTGTCCTCTCCATTCTCGATGAACTGCTTCCTCTTATATAGGTCTCTCGCACGACCAGCGAGGTTCGGTCTCGCAATGGCCTGGTAAATGGGCTCTAACCCAATCCGGCGAAGGATCTTGTAGTCTGTGCTGAGAACTGTTACCCCGGCGCTGAATCCAGCGACATTGTACGGCCTAGAGAGGCACACCAAGCAGAGTCCCATGAGAGTGAGGAGACAGAAGGTCGCAAGAGACTTGAGTGAGACCAGGTCTGTATCGGGGACACAAGCGCGTCCCCTCCTCAGACACCGTTTCAGTACAGCCCGTGGAAAACTCCGCGACACTGTTGCATATGTGTGTCTTTCGTCTACATATAAATGAACCGTTCTATCAGTGTGTACGCACGGAAAGGAGTTTGACCGACAGAACCCACACGGCTTTAGTCGGTCCACCGGCAACCTACGGCAACGAATGATCTCGAAGGGGTGTGAGCAGTGTGCGAAGGGCGGGAAGATGGTGATGTTCGTCTACGGCTACTGCGACCAGCGGGACTGTTTCTACTGTCCGCTCGGGGAGAACCGGAAGAACGTCGACACCGTCTACGCCAACGAGCGCCGGGTCGAGTCCGACGAGGACGTGCTGGCGGAGGCCCACAAGATGGACGCGCTGGGCACGTCGATCACCGGTGGTGAGCCACAGGAACGACTCGAACGGACGTGTCACTACATCGAACTGTTGAAAGAGGAGTTCGGCGAGGATCACCACACCCACCTCTACACGGGGATCACGGGTGGCCGGGAGAACATGCGCCGGCTCGCCGAGGCGGGGTTAGACGAGATCCGGTTCCACCCGCCGTACGAACTGTGGGGTGACCTCCACGGCACCGAGTGGGAGGAGATTCTCCACATCGCCCGCGAGGAGGGGCTCACCCCGGCCTTCGAGATTCCGGGAATCCGGCCGGAGCCGGAGTTTCTGGAGTTTCTCGACGAGGGGGCCGCGGAGTTCTGTAACGTCAACGAGTTCGAGATGTCCGACGGCAACTACCGTCGGATGCAGGAACGCGGGTTCGAACTCCAGGAGGGCCACATGTCGGCCGTCGACGGCTCGAAAGAGGAGATTCTCGACGTGATGGGCGACCACGAGAAGGTGTACTTCTGCACCTCCGTGTTCAAAGACGCCGCCCAACACCGCAACCGAATGAAACGGATGGCCCGCAACGTCAGCCGACCGTTCGACGAGGTGACCGACGACGGGACGCTCGTCTACGGGAAGACGTACACCAACCCCGACCGACTCCAGTCGTTGGGTGTCCCCGAGGAGTTCTACTCGGTGAAGTCCGAACACGTCGAGGTCGCGTGGTGGCTGCTCGAAGAGATGATCGAGGACGGCGACATCGACGACGGCCAGATCGTCGAGCAGTACCCCACCGTCGACGGGACGGTCGTCGAGCGGACGCCGTTGGCGTAGCCCGGCGGCCCGCCGTCGGGGCTACGTCTGACCCGTCCGGGCCCAGTGGATCGCCC
>P_A23_Liq_3_FmtDRAFT_1000330_pt1 | contig 10190 bp, 10 predicted proteins | sample PonA233FremontCA_FD_10237 | JGI IMG/M metagenome (IMG submission 10237)
GTCTTCCCGATCCTCGTGACCGTCGCCGTCCTGTTGGCGACGATGCGGGTGCTTGGGCTCTCGCTGAACGCCGTCACGGCGACGATCCTTTCGATCACCGTCGGTGTCGGCGTCGCCTACTCGGTGCATATGACCCACCGGTTTATCGACGAGTACACCGCCGGCGCGAGCACCGACAAGAGCCTGAAGATCACCCTCCAAGGGACTGGTGGCGCGCTTGTCGGCAGCATGTTGACCACCTCGATCGGAACCGGCGCGCTCGTCCTTGCCATCTCGCCGATTCTCGGGCAGTTCGGGCTGTTGATGGCGGTCAGCGTCTTCTACTCGTTTGTCACCGCGATCGTTGTCTTCCCGTCGGCGGCCTACGTCTGGGCGCGGTACGATCAGGGTGGCTCGCTGCGTGGCTGGCTGAGCGAGCAGACCGACTCCACGCCAGCGGTCGGCGGGGCCGACGACTAATCGGTATGAGAGGCCGCTGGCAACGCGGCCGTCAGCTCCGACGACGGGCCGCCGAAAGCCCCACCCGTGTCGGCTGATCGGCTTGGATATCCGGGTGGGAATGGAAGGGGGCTTCCGGGCTGTCACCGGCAGTGCTGTCAATGTTCGTTCCGACCACGGTCATTTATCCTCTATCGCCGACCGCACGGAATGCGTCTACGCGCGGGCACGATCCAACACCGGTCAACAGCGCGAGCATCGTGATCGCATCGCCGCCGGGCTTGGGCGTATCGCCGCCGCGGATCTCGACGCTGCCGGTTTCTTGGGCTAGCCACGAGCGGGCATCCGAAATCGCCCGACGGTTGAGCCATTCGGGCGGCCCACCGATGATCAACAACCCCCGTTGCACTGACTCGCGGTCGATCTCGACGGTGAGCTTGCCGCGAACCGCCCGCCGGGAAGCTGTCTCGATGGCCCTGATCGCGGTTGTATCGTCGATCTCGCCTTCCTCTTGAAGAATCCCGAGCCCGAACCGCGATTCGGTCGGCCGCTCGATCGTCTGGCTGGCGTAGCCGATGGTGGCGATTCCGCCGGCGGCGAAGGTGTTCTGTACCTCCGAGGCGTCAACAACGCGTTCGGCGATCTGGCGGTCGTGATCGCCCTCGCCGGCCGCAAACAGCGCGGCGACCCGCTCGGCCAGCGTCTCGTTGAACGCGGCTCGAACATCGGGGTCAGTCTCGTTGTCGCCGGAACCCAACCACAACTGGTTGTCAAATAGCAGTAGCGCGTCTGTCGCTGCCGTCAGGTTCGCAAGCGCGCGACCGGTGTTGCGTGCGGCTGTCGGCGTCGAGCCGTCGTCGGCGGTGGCTCCAACGGCTGGTAGAACCCCAAGCCCGTAGACCGGAATATCGTAGACACGGCGTAGTTCATCGGCCAGCCGCGGCAGCGCGGTCGCGCCGCTGCCACCGGCGAGACCGACACAACAGAGGATCGCGTCAGCCCGCGATGAAACCGCCTCGTCGACCGCGTTGGCCAGTTCGGTCGCCTCAGTGTCAGCCGCCGCCGCGCCGACGCTGCGGTCGCCGTCGACACCGGTTCCCTCGGCCTCGATAACGCCATACAGATGGCGTCGATCATCCGGGATCGACTCCAAACTCGAAAGCGCACGCTGGTCGGTGTCAAGCGCGACGCTGTCGACGACAAACGACCGCGAACGGCTGGCGTCGGCCGCGACAAGACGGTCGGCGATCCGACAGCCCGCGCCGCCGACCCCACAAACGGTCAGTTGCATATCAGGTGCTCACAGCGACAGCGCAAAAAGGATCCGCTCGGGGAACCGATCGCCGCGATCGTACCGACGGGAACAGTGATCAAAACGGGAACAGCGAGCCGGTATCGGGATCGCGGTCGATCAACTCGATCTCGTGGCCGTCCTGATCCCGCGTAAAGCCATAGAGATTGTCGCACTCCTCGGGACCCCGGTAGTCGTCGGCCTCACGCAACATGAGCTGCTCCCAGTCGGCTTCGAGGTCGTCGACGCGGACGGCAAGATGGCCCCACGCATCGCCCATCGTGTACTCCCGGCCGTCGTAGTTGTAGGTGAGTTCAAGCCACATCGCCTCGTCGGCGTCGGCTTCGGGTGCCACAAAGTAGTTCGCAAACGAGCTGGCCTCCCACCGCGAGCGCGGCTCGACGTACTCGAATTTCCGAGCCCAAAATCCGAGAGCCTCGTCGGCGTCTTCGACGCGGATCATCGTGTGATCCAGCGACCACAGCGCGCCGTACTCGCGCTGGACGATCTCGACCTCGTGGCCGTCGGGATCTTTGACGAACGCATACGAGCCGCCACAGGATTCGGGATCCCGATAATCCTCGACGCCTTCGTCCATTAACTGCTCGTAGTAGTCTTCAAGCTCGCCGTCTGGCACCCGAACCGCGATGTGACCCCACGCATCGCCGACCTCGTACTCAACCTCGTCGTCGTTTTCGGTGAGTTCGAGCATCGCCCCGTCGTCGTGCATCTCTTCGGGGCCGAGATAGGCGATCGTGAACCCATCGCCGTCGTAGCGTTCCTTCTCCTCATAATCGAGGTGGGTTTGGTACCAGTCAAGCGACTCCTCAAGATCGGAGACGCGCATCATGACGTGATCGAGTGTCCCAGTCATACACAGACGTGTGGCTGCCACCGCGAAAAGGATACCGGGACGGCTTACTCCCGTGGCGGGACGGGCGGCGCGCCGAGCGATCCGAGTACGGGGTAGTAAAACCACCAGCCCACCATCGCCATCGCAATCACGCCGACCGGAACCGTCCCGGCGGCTCCGCGGCCGAGCAGCCCCCACCAGACGACGACGGACGTGATCGCCGACAGCGCGAGTAACCCGACGGTTACCCGCATGTCCTCCCACCCGAAGGCGACGCCGCTGGCCGCACTCAGGAGTGCCCCACAGTAGAAGCCAAACCCGAGCGGCCAGACCTGCAGCGACCACGGCAGCGTTTCGAGCCCCTGTGTTTCACCGAAATAGCTCGGCAACGGCAGCGCGTGCCATGGGTTTGTGTTGAGCAGCCCCCAACTCATCACCGCCGTGAGATCACCGGNGCNGTTGAGTTGGACGACCCANGGNACAACGGCGAGTGCGAGGAGTGCAGCCACGGCNGCGCGTGACGATCGGCTCATTCCGACCCCTCAAACAGCCGTATCGCCCGCTGTAGGTAGGCGTTACCGCTCCAACTCCGCGCATCGGCGATCCCCTCCAGCAACTCCATGGCAGTGTCGTCTGAGATCAGCCCGCCGTCGACAAACGCCTTGAGCAGCCGCGGCGTTGTCACGAGCCGCGTCGTCGACAGCGAGGCGTGGATCAGCGAAAGCCGATTGTACTCGTCGCAGTAGCAAAACGGCGCGTCGAGACTGTTGGCCAGCTGGACAACCGCGTTTTCGCCGTCATCCAGCGGGAACGTCGAATCGAGATCGACCGTCCCAATCGTGAGCCGCGGCTCGCTGTCGAGAACCGCGCTTGCGGCGGTCGCGTGGGAGTCGTCGTACCCCCCGACAGCTTCGAGTTCGTCGATGACCTGCCGGGGAACCGTCACCTCGTAGCTATCCAACAGCATCGGTAACAGCTGCTGTCGCGCCTTGGCGGTGCTTGCGATGCTCACGAGCCCCGACGTGTCGGCGACCAGCTTCATTCGTCGATGGCGTCGGCAAGCTCCTCGCTGAGTGTCTCATCCGACAGCTGCTGTTTGAGCAGCCGAAAGTTCTGGGCTGTCTCCGTCCCGACGATGGCTTTCGTCTGGGCAAAATCGAGGCGATCCTCGTAGTAGGCGTCCGCGATCGCCTGCTGAACCGCCTCCTCGTTGCTCGCGTTCGACAGATAAGCCCTGAGCGCTTCAACGAGTACGTCCGTCCGGTTTTTGTCCTCCGCCACGGCGAGCGCGTCGGCCTGTTCGATCAACCGCTCGGGGGCGCGGAAGTGAACGCGGGTGCTCGAACTCATAGGCACACATTGTGCACACAATCACCTATCTCTATCGGTGGTCGGTCGGCGATTGCAACCGGTCGTCACCGGCTCTTGATGATCCGTAACACATCCTCGTCGGCCAGTTCGTGATCCGTTCCGACCTGTTGTTCGTCGTGTTTCGCGCTCGGGCCGCTGACGCGAGCGAACCGAAACCGATCCGCGAACTCGCCGCCAAGTTTGGTGAGCGCGTCGCCGACCGTATCGCCCTCCCGCAACACCAGCGGTTCGTCGTAGTCGACGCCGCGGCTCGGTTTATCCATGTAGATCCGGACGAGGCCGAGTTCTGCCCAGATCCGCTCGGTCAACCCATCGAGGCCTTTCTCCTTTTCGGCACTGATGAAAATACAGTCGTCGGGATCGAGATCGTGGCCCCGAAGATTCTCGTGGACGGTCGGCAGGTAGTCTTCCTCGATCAGGTCGGCCTTGTTGACCGTGACCATCGAAGGAATGTACACTCGGTTTTCCATCATTCCATCGACGAGTTCGTCGATAGAGGGATCACCACGGACAGTAATCTCGGCGTTGACGTAGCCGTTCTGTCGGAGGACTTCCGTGATCGTGTTCTCATCAAGGCTGACGCTGTCGCTTTTGTTGACCTGAATCCCGTTTTTGTGTCGTTGCCGAATGTGGATACTCGGTGGCTCCGTATCGAGGCGGATGTTGTTGTTGTACAGTTCCTCGCTGAGCCGTTCATACTGGTCGATCTCGAAGACAGACAGCATGAAGACGGCGAGATCGGCGGTGCGAACGACCGACAGCACCTCTTGGCCGCCACCGCGGCCGTCGGCCGCGCCCTCGATCAGCCCCGGCACATCGAGAATCTGGATGTTCGCACCGCGGTATTTGAGCATCCCAGGGTTCACGTCGAGGGTCGTAAACTCGTAGGAGCCGGTTTCGCTGTCGGCGTTGGTCAACGCGTTGATCAGCGTCGATTTGCCGACGCTGGGAAAGCCGACGAGTGCGACGGTGGCGTCGCCGTGTTTCTCGACGGCATAGCCACCGCCGCCGCCGGCGGAGGACTGGTTTTCGAGTGTCTCTTTCTTCTCGGCGAGTTTCGCCTTCAGTCGACCGATATGGGCCTCTGTCGACTTGTTGTACGGGGTTTCGGCGATCTCCTCGCGGATCGATTCGATCTCTGCCTCCAGTCCCATTGTCGGCCACTGGGCCGTCGGCGTCGAAAAGGCTGTTCATTCAGGTGGTTCCAATCGATGCAAAGAGGGGTTGAGAGCAGCCTATGTGAGACGTGCAAAACGACGATGAAATCGCTCTACACAACTCAAAGGGGAACTTCGATACGATTATACCCGATCCGTCCAACGTTCAGATGTACTGATATGCCGAACCCAACCCGACTGCGTGACAGTACGCAGATCGAACTTCCGTGTCGATCCTTGGAGGGGATTCAGGATGATCTCGAAGCCGAACACACGGTCACTGTTATTCAACCAGAGGGCCAACAGTGCCGGATTATCGGCAGCCCTCTTGAGATCAAAGCCGCCAGCAACTTCCTGAGTCGACACGGTGTGACCCTGCCGTAGCCACAACGGCTGATTGTTGCTTCCGAAGCGCGTTTTACCCTGCACCTAATAGAACGTCTATGGATGAGACGCCGGGACTCAGCGAGCAGTACCGCAAGGCAAGCCCGTGGCCGCTGTTTATCGCCCTCGGCGTGCCGATCTCCGAGATCGGTCTCGTCTTCAATGTGTTGCCGATCGCTGTTGGCGGATTGCTGTTGTTCTGTGGCTGTCTCGCCGGGATGCTCCAGGAGTCCGGCTACATCGAAACGCCATGGCGTGCCCTTGGGGTAATGGCCATGCTGTTGGTCGGCCTCGGCGGGGCGATTCTCTATGTCAACCCACAGGTCGGTGCCGACATGACGATGCGGGCCGTCGCCGTGTTGGCCAGTGGGGCCGTCCTTGTCGCCGGCGTTATCGCCGGGACGCTGCTCGTTCCGAATCGCCGCCAGCCGGCCTGAGTCGATCCAAACCGGAAACCTATTTGTGCGCCCTCAAGTAATTCGTGGTATGGAAACCAAGATCTTCGATCGAGAAACGATGCTCGATCTGGTGGTCAACTTCATCCCGCTGGGGATTATGCTGTTTTTTATCGCGTTTTTCATCGTGGTCACACCATGGGGGTTCGATAGCAGAACCTCCGGGGTGATGCTTGGGCTGATGATCGTCCCGTTTGTTGCCTTGGCGATTCTAACGTATCTCTCAGCAAAGGCGATCGCCGGCGATGAGAAGACAAAGCCGGTGTACGCACAGGGGCAAGCCGGGCTTGAGGGGGCTGAACCGAGACATCACGGCGACAACGAGTCAGCCGAGGAGACGCCCAATGCTGTCGAGGAGACCGATGACGACGGCACGAACGAGGACAGCAACGACGAGGGGAACCACAACGACGGTGATACCCCGGATAACTGACGACGACACCGCTGCCGACACCGATGAGCCGGCGGCGTCGATACCTATCTTACCTCGGTAAACTCGAAGCGCGCGCCGCCATCGAAGCTATCGGTGAGCTCGATCTCCCAGCCGTGGGCTTCGGCGGTCTGTTTGACGATCGGAAGGCCAAACCCGGTTCCATCCTTGCGGGTCGTCTCACCGGCATCGAAAACGGATTCCCGACGGTCTTCCGGCACCCCACCGCCGTCGTCTTCAACGAAGAAGCTGAAGGTGCCGCTGTCGGGCGCGCGTGTGTTTGTGTACATCACGTTCTTCAGACCGACACGGATCGTAATCCGCCCCTCGTTGTGATCGATCGCGTTCCGAAAGAGATTCTCAAAAACGTGAGAGAGCCGGTTTCGATCCCCGTGGACGGTGAAGTCATCGACGACACGGAGTTCAGCGTTGGGGCTTTCGACGACATCCCAGCAGTCGTTGACAAGGTCGGTGATCGCAACGGGCTCCACGTTGTCGACGGATTGGCCCTGTCGGGCGAGCATGAGCGTATCCTCGATGATATCCTCCATCCGGTCAAGCGCGTCGACTACGGTGTCGAGATGTGGGCTGTCGTACTCGGATTGGGCGATCTCAAGCCGACCTTGGGCGACATTGAGGGGGTTTCGGAGGTCATGGGAAACGATGTGGGAAAACTCCTCAAGACGGTCAATCTGGCGTTTGAGCTCCTGTTCGCGCTGGCTGCGCTCGAGCTCGTAGCCAACCCACTGGGCCAGCGTCTTCACGGTTAGCTTCTGGGCTTCGATGAGCTTCGGATCACGGGGGTCGTTGCCGGCAAAACACAGCGAGCCATACACCTCGCCGTCGACGGTGATCGGCGCGCCGACGTAGCACGCCAACCCCATTTCGGTGTACGCTGGAAGCTCTGCGAGCGCGTCGTCGGTGCCGGCGTTGCCGATGGCGACAGGTTCGTTTTCGGCGATCGTCAGTTGGCAGTAGTTATCCGAGAGCGCGGTCGTCTGCCCAACGGCGATGTCGTCGTGTTCCCCGGTGACGGCCAACACCTCGATATCGCTGTTTTCGATCCGGGTCGCATACGCAAACGGGTAGCCAAGTTCGGCGGTGCCGACCTCGAGGGCGCGATTCAGCTTCTCAGAAAAGGAGAGCTCCGATTGGTTCGTGATCGAGTACAGCCGCGAGATCGCTGCCGTCGACTGTCGCCACGGATCCCCGGAATGGTGCTCGCCGCCGACACCACCCAGTGTCTCGATGCGGGCGGCCAACAGCTCGGCCTCGTTGTCGCCGTCAGTTTTTGGCACGTAGTCGGCACCGGCAGCCAACACCTGGCTCACAACATCGATATCATCCGGTGCGGCAAAGAGGAAAATCGGAAGCTCCGGATCACGCTCGCGGATCCGAGACAGAAAGTCAACGATATCAGCATCGAGCGGTGGTTCAACGACGAGACAGTCCGCGTGCTCGGCCTCATAGGCACGCAGTCCTGCGTCGGCCGTGTCGGCACTGGCAACCGAAAACTCGGTGTCGGCTGCCGCCGGCCCAGCCCCGTTGGTGAGCGGGTCAGGCGGGTCAGCGGGCCCGACGTGCAGCACGCGAATCGTTGACATCAGTGAACATAATAAATGATTAGTAATAAGTGTGTCTACTTGACATCCTCCTGCGCGTAAACACGCAGGAATCCCGAGCGGTGGGAGTTTCAGGTTTACAGGTCAATCACCGGACTACCAGCCCTTTCGGGTGCGGGTAGTCCCACAGTATCGGACTGGTGGACTGCTGGCCATGCCAAGTGGCCGTTACCCCTATCCTCGACCGTCTACGGCGTCTCGGTGTTTTTGGCCACCGGGACGCCGGCAGGCGTTAGCGGATTCGGGGGTACCTTCTGGTTCGCTTCAAGCAGTCGGCACAGCCACACCCTGCGAAGATGTGCGTTCACCGACTGCCCTTTCGGATACTGCCTCGTTACGTGGGCGGACAGGCCGCCTCCGAAGGACGATTCGGAATCCGCTCTGTTCCGACCGATTCCTATAATATTGCAGGGCAGCCTGTCAATTAAACATTGGCGTGGGAAACTCAGGGCAGCCAGTTGAACGGTGGTCTGTTGCCCGAAGTGACGGCGCGTATCCACTCCGTGAACGACGTGGTATTGCGCCTGTTCCGCGTATAAGCTAGCGGGCAGCCAGTCGGTACAGCCGTACCCGAGCGGCTGCCGGCGGTGACCCCAGCCAGCCGCCTCAGTCGCCGGCAGCGGTCGACCCAGACAGATCGGCAACGACACCGGCGTCGGTCGGCTGTGGTTCGCTGTACTTGGCAACCAACCGGTCGAGTTCGGCGGGATCATCAACGCCCGGCATCTGTTCTGTGGCTGTCGTCGAGGGCGCATCAACGCCCAACTCCGCGGCAACGTGATCGGCGGTCGCCTCCGCCATCATCCGGTAGGTCGTTAGCTTGCCACCGACAACGCTGGCAAAGTTCTCGACGCCGTCGTCAGCGTGATCCAGCAGGGTGAAATCTCGCGAGATCCCGCGTTCATCGCCGGTGCCGGAGTCTGATCGCCCGCTCTCGTCGGGCGCATACAGTGGGCGGCAGGCCCACCATTTGCGACGGATCTCATGGGTTTCGATCCCGGGAACCATCGCGCCACACTCCTCGAACATCCGTTCGACCTCCCATTCCTCCTCGGGATAGTCATCTGGGTCATCAACCTCAATGCTTGTCGTGCCGAGGACGGCCTCACCCTCGTGTGGGATGATGATATCGCCGTCAGAGGGTTCTCGACAGCGGTTGAGAACCGGCTCAAGGCCCTCGTATTCGACGCTGACCATGACACCCTTGGTTGGCTTCATCTCGAAGTCAACGCCGGCCAGCGCGCCGATCTTGTCGGCCCACGCGCCGGTCGCGTTCACAACATACTCCGGCTCGATCGTTGTGTTCGTCTCGCCGCCAATGTCGACACGCTCGATGTGGCCGTCGCTGACGGTGATATCCGTCACCGGCGCGTTGGTATGGATCGTCGCACCATGGGTGGCCGCGCTTTCTGCGTTGGCCGCGGTAAGCCGGGAGGGATAGATTGCTGCATCGGGGACGACCATCGCCCGTTCGACCCCCTCGTTAAGGTCAGGGACACGCTCGCGTGCCTCGTCGCCATCGATCAGTTCCGCATCGATGCCGTGTTCGTGGCAGGCATCGAGTTTTTTCTCAAAGTAGTCGGGATCATCCTGTTCCAGTTGGACGAACAAGCCGCCGGTGTCGTTGATACAGTGGCCGGCGATCTCCCGAAGCGTCTCGTTTTCTTCGATACACTCAACGGCCCCATCAGGATCCGATTCGGCGTACCGCGCGCCGCTGTGCAAGAGCCCATGTGAGCGGCCCGACGTGCCGCTGGCGAGCCCACCGCGTTCGACGAGCGTTACGTCGACGCCGCGAAGTGCGAGATCACGTGCTGTTCCAACACCGGTGCCGCCGCCGCCGATTACGAGTACGGTTGTTGTCTGAGTCATGGATACAGCTTCCGGTGGGTAGTTTCGCGTGCGCGAACCGGGAGCAACATGTGTATGGTTCCCACAGTCAAAAACCCCAGCATCAGCTATCGACGCCTGTGTTGCTACCGACTGCGTGACCGACGGCCAACAGGAAGCGGGGGAGAAACAGCGGTTATACGAGGGCTTCTTCGAGCAGCTCTAGGGGGTGGCGGATCTCGTAGCCCGTCCCATGGTTCATCTGCATCGCACAGGTCGGACATTCGGTCATCCCCACGTCGCCTTCGGCGTGTTCCATGTGGTCGAACATCTCCGCGCCGATCTTCATTGAGGTTTCG
>P_A23_Liq_3_FmtDRAFT_1000334_pt1 | contig 10119 bp, 11 predicted proteins | sample PonA233FremontCA_FD_10237 | JGI IMG/M metagenome (IMG submission 10237)
TCCGGCGAGACGCGGCTGGAGGCTGACGCCCACGCCGACGAACTCATCGAGGAGGCCCTCGGCGGGATCGACGGCGTCGGCACCTACGCCAGCGAGGAGCAGGCTGAACCCATCGATGTGGGGAGTGGCGACGTGTCGGTTGCCTGCGACCCACTCGATGGCTCCTCGAACATCAAACCAAACAGCCCGATGGGAACGATCATCGCGGTCTACGAGGGTGAGTTGCCGGCCGGCGGCGACCGCCTGTTGGCCTCCGGGTTCGTCCTCTTTGGGCCGATCCTGACGATGACCGTCGCCCGCGATGGTGTGGTCTACGAGGCCAACGTCGGCGACGGCGAGATCGACGTGATCGACGACGACGTGACGCTGCCAGACGAACCAACCGTCTACGGGATGGGCGGTCGGGTGCCGGACTGGACGCCCGGGTTTTCGGCGTTCATCCGCGCGATCGAACAGGAGTACAAGCTGCGCTACGGCGGTGCGATGGTCGCCGACGTGAATCAGGTGATCACCTACGGCGGGATCTTCTCGTATCCCGCGCTCAACTCGGCCGAAAACGGGAAACTCCGCCTCCAGTTCGAGGGGATCCCGATGGCCTACATCATCGAATCCGCCGGTGGGGCGTCCTCTGACGGTAGCGGGTCGATCCTTGCTGTCGAACCCGAGGAGTTCCACCAGCGCGTACCGGTACATCTTGGAAACCCTGCGATGATCGACCGCCTCGAAGCGACGCTGGCAGCCCACAACTGAGGCAGCAACAGCGACGGCGTGGCGCGTCTTTTCAACATCAGCATCGTTTTTACGCTATGGCCTCAGAGACTGGTATGACCGTTCCCGCCGCGACAGCGTGGGTCGAGTCCGTGTTTGTCGATGGTGTCTCGGCCGAACTGCGGATCACGGCCAGCGTCCTGATCGGTCTCGGTGCGGTGGTGATCGCCGGCCTGCTGGTTCCGCGGGTCGCAACCCGAACCCGATCAGTCGTCACGCGGTTGGCCACAGAGCAGTTTGGTGACTCGGCCGGCGAAGCCTTCGATCGGGTCAACGGGGTCGCGCCGGTTGGCGTGCTGTTCACCGTTATCATCCGGCTTATCCAACTTCTCGTACTCTTTGGAGCCGCGTTCGTGCTGCTCGTCGTGTGGGGGCAGATCGGGCCGGCACTCCGACTGATCGGGATCAGCCAACTCGCGTTACCGGCGATCGGCCGACTTGTCTCGACGGGTGCTGTCATCCTTGTTGCGTTCGTCCTCAACGACTTTATTCGAGATCTTATCAGCGAGTACACCACCAACACCAAACGCGTCACCGCTCATCAAGAGCAGATCCTAACGCGGGTGTTACAGGTCGCGTTGATTCTGGCTGCTCTTGTCGCGGTGTTCAGCATTTGGGGTATCGATATCGGTAGCCTGCTGGTCGGGGCTGGCTTTCTTGGCGTCGTCGTCGGGCTGGCAGCCCGCCAGACACTCGGCTCGCTGCTGGCAGGCTTTGTCCTCATGTTTTCGCGGCCCTTTGAGATCGGCGATTGGGTCGCCATCGGCGACAAGGAGGGGATCGTCACGAAGATCACGATCATGAACACCATCATGCGGAACTTCGACGGCGAACACGTCGTCATCCCCAACGACAATGTCGCCAACCAGGCGATCACAAACCGGAGCCGTGACGGCAAGCTCCGGATCCATCTTGAGGTCGGGATCGATTACGACGACGATCCCGAACACGCAAAGGCGGTTGCCCGCGAGGCCGTCGAAGGGGTGGAGATGGTCGAAAACAACCCCAAGCCGCAGGTCTTCCCGATCGCCTTTGGCGGGTCAGCGGTGACGATGGATATCCGATTTTGGATCGCTCCACCGACCCCACAGCGTCGCTGGCGGGCCACCGCCGGCGTTGTTGAGGCGGTCAAAGAACGGTTTGCCACCGAATCGATCTCGATTCCCTTCCCCCAACGCACGGTCGGCTCACGGGAGGTTACCGATTCGACCGCGGTCAAACAGACCACCGACGCGACCGTGATCGACGGAACCAACGCCGATGGGACAGCCGACACCGGCGGGACGTAACCCGAGAGGTGTTGTCGATCGCGGCGTGATGCCGATAGCCCCGTCGAAACTACGGGTTAGATCCGGTGAACCCGAACCCTGAAGTTCGGACTCACCGTCTGTCAGGTATGAACCGCGCCGAGGCCAGACGCCGCTTTCGCCGTGCCTCGTGGGTCAACGTCGCGGCCAATCTCCTCAAGATCATCGCTGAGGGGGCCGTTGGGGTCGTCTTCGGCTCGGTCGCGCTTGTCGCCGACGCGGCCCACTCGGTGGCCGATCTTGTCGCCAGCGTCGTCGTTCTCGTGTGGGGATCGAGCTCCTACGACGACGCCGACGCCACCCACCCACACGGTCACGCGCGGATCGAACCGTTGACCGCGATGTTTGTCGGCGCGGTGATCGTCGTCCTCGGCGGCTATCTGCTGTATAAATCCGTTCGCGGGCTGTTTGTCGGCACCGATATCGAGTTTAGCTTCTATCTGTTGGGGGCGTTGGGGTTTGCGATGATCGACATGTACGTTGCCTACTGGTATACCGCCCGCACCAACGTTGGCCTTGAGTCGACCGCGCTGACGGCACTGGCCAAGGACTGTCTCAACGATATCTACACAACCGTCGCCGCCGTCGCCGGCGTCGTCGGCGTTCGGTTCGGGGTGCCGATCCTCGATCCGGTTGCGGGCGCGGTCGTGAGCCTGCTGGTCGTCTATCAGGGCGTCGCCATCGGCCGAGAGAACCTCGGCTATCTCGTCGGTGCGGCCCCGACCGCCGACCAGCGTGCGGCCGTTGAGGACGTACTCGCTACCCACGACGATGTGGCCGGCTACCACGATCTAACCGTCTTCTACGACGGCACCGTCATCGAGGTCGAAGTCCACGTTGAGGTCAACGGCGAAGCTGACGATCCGGGAGGCCCACGATATCGAATCAGAACTTGTCGACCAACTCACCGCCCTTGCCGACGTGGGTGACGCCCACATCCACCTCGATCCGGCCGGCCTCGGCGAGTGGAAGGACGCCGCTCCCGACTCCGTTGGCGACTGAGTGTCGGCGGTCATCTTGAGCGGCCACACCACCGATAGACAGCGATTTACCCCCGGCTATCGAACACGCGATGTGCAGATCGTTGGCTACGATGCGGCCGATGGCGGGCTGCTGCTGAGCGGTGCCGACACCGCGGTCACCGATGATGGTGACACCACCGACAGCGACATCACCTACCGCGCGCTCGATCGGGGCACCGAACTCAACTACAGTCTCGGCGACCGCCACTGTGCGGGGACGATCCACGACGACACCCATATCGCCTGCACCAACCCGACCGCGCCATACTGCCCCGACCACGACGGAACGTGGGTTTGTGCGCGCTGTACCGGTAGCTGTCTGAAAGACGAGATGGACTGTTTCGACGACCACGCGATCTATCTTGCGGCGTTCGCGCCGGCGATGTTCAAAGTCGGCGTCACCCGCGAGTGGCGGCTCACCACCCGGCTCCGCGAGCAGGGTGCGGATCGGGCGGCCCACATCGCCACCGTCGACAACGGTCGGATCGCCCGCGAGCGCGAAGCCGAGATCGCCCGCGAGATCACCGACCGCGTGCGCGTGCCGACCAAGCGCGCCGGCCTCGGCCGTGCGGTCGATACCGCGGCGTGGGGGGAGCTGCTGGACAAGTTTCGACACAATCGAGCGGTTTAGCTTCGACTACGGGCTCAACCTCGACAGCCAGCCGGTTGACGAAACGGTTGCAGCGGGCACCGTTCGGGGGACAAAAGGTCGACTGCTGATCCTCAACCGCGATGGTTCAACGTACGCTGTCGATATGCGGGATCTCGTTGGCTACGACGTGACAGAGGGACGACGCAGCCGGGAACTGCAGTCGAGTCTCGGCTCCTTCGAGTGATCGACCTCAGACCGGGAGTTCAGTGTCGCCGGCAGCCGTTGAGGCACTGATCGTCACATCGAACTCGATCCGTTCATACGGGATGAACGGTGCTTTCGATCCTCCTGATCGACGGAATTTGATGATCCTACTATCCGCAAGTAGTTCGACATCGTCGTGGACAACCGAGTAGCTTCGATCCAGTCGGTCAGCCAGCGCGGTGATACTGTCAGCCGGCTCGTCCAGCAGCGACCCTAGGAGTTCGAGCCGTCGGTCGGTCAGCAGTTGCCGGAGGCCGGCTGCTGTCTCGAAGGAGACGACCGCCTCATCGGTCGCGTCCGGCCCGTCAGCAATGTCGTCGAGTGCTGCGTCGAACGCCGCGGAGCCGGACTTGATTGTAACGCGAAGCGTCCTGGGGTAGCGTGTTGTCTCGGGTGCGGGTGTCGCGTGGTTATTATCGCTCATTGAGTCGGTGTACCTCCCGGCGGAAGCGGGCGAGATGCGTTTCGAGATCGGTGAACTCGATGCCAGTCACGTCTCCCTCATGGTGTCGGTGATGTGGGCCGACAGGGCTGTCGTGTGCGTTGTCGTACCGTAGGATCGCTTCGTTGTCGCCCGGGTTGTAGTACTGAAACCGGTAGGCGTAGCCGCCTGGTGCCGTCGAATCTTCGACGGCGAACAGCGCAACCCATGTTCCGGCATCGCCATCGAACTCGAACGTCCGTTCGATGACGACATCACCGTCGGCCATGCGATCCGTCGTACTATCGCTTATCACCTGATAACATATAGAATTACCGGCCGGAGCACTGACGACGCATAGCTACGCGAGACATAGAAGTACCGGATTCAGCGAACGACTGAGATCATCGACGCTTACCGCAGAATCCGGCTACAGGAGCCACAGAGGTTCTCTTCTTTCACGTCAACCTCGCGGACGGTCGGCGAGAAGCTCATCACGCACTTGCTGTTGTCACAGTGTTCCAGTCCGAGTGTGTGGCCGATCTCGTGGACGACCTCCTTGCGGACGCGGTCGGCAAACACCTCGGTTTCGGGTTTTGAGGAGATGCCGCCGTCCGAGGAGGTNCGGAGGCGGTGTGTGGAGATCACCGAGCCGTTGCCGTTGAGATAGGCAAGCCCGAAGACGTAGTTTCGGCGGCGGTAGTAGAGATCGTTGGCGGTGATTCCGATGTTCTTCTCGCCTGAGCCGACGCGGCTGACGAGCTCGATAAAGTCCTCCGCGCGGTATTGGTTCCTGGTTTGGTCGAACGCGCCGTCAGGGATCGATTGGCTGTCCTGTACCGTCACCTCACAGTCGTAGACGGATCGCAGCACAGCCGACGATTCCCGCTTGACATGTGCGGGCACGTCCCCGATCGGCACGATGTCGGCATGCATGACATCTGCTACGGTAAGCCGGTTATTAAATTTCACGCCGACGGCAGCGGCATCATACGGCTGACTGACAGCAGCTGTCACCCGACCCTGCCCCGAGCTACCCCCGACAGCTTCGGTCGGTCAAACCGCCACTCCGTCTCGGTACGCTTTTTTCACCGGCCGGCCAGATTGTNCCAATGAGCCTTGCTGTCGTTCTCGATATCGACGGTGTGTTGGTCGATGTTGCTGACTCCTACCGGCGCGCTGTTGTCGACACCGTCCGGCGGGTCTACGGTGAGACCCTCGACCGCGCGGCGATCCAACCGTTCAAAGACGCCGGCGGCTTCAACAACGACTGGTTGGTCACCGACGCTATCGCACTCTACGTCCTTGCCCGCGAGCGAGGGTTTGCCGACGACGTGGCAACGTTCACTAGCCGGATCGCCGAGCAGGGTGGCGGCCGAGCAGGTGCGAAAGCCGTTCTTGCAACCGCGCTCTCGTCGNCCGACCACGAGGCCGTCATCAACGCTTTCGATCCCGACCGGCTCCGTACTGTGTTTCAGGCCCTCTATCTCGGCAGCGATCTCTTTGCGGAGTTGGAGGGCGAAGAGCCGCCGTTCGACGCCGACGGCTACATTCACGACGAGCCCGTCCTCGTCGAGAGCGACACGCTGGCGGCACTGACCGACCGCTACGCTGTCGGCGTCGTCACCGGTCGGCCCGCCGCCGAAGCGACCATCGCGCTTGACCGCGTCGGCCTCACGGTCGACGACGACCACCGGTTTACGATGGACAACTGGGAGCAGGGCAAACCCCATCCCTACGCGCTGCTGACGCTCGCAGAACGGTTCGACGCCGACCGCCTCATATTCGTCGGCGACACGCTGGACGACGTGCGAACCGCGGTCAACGCGGCCGAGAAAGACGAGAGCCGCGAGTATCACGGCGTCGGCGTCCTCACCGGCGGGCTGACCGGCGACGACGGTCGGGCGGCCTTTGCGGAGGCGGGTGCGACCACCGCCCTCGGTTCGGTCAATGAGCTACCGGCGTTTCTGNGGCAACTCGACTGAGCCGGGCTACCGGGGCGGCTCGCCGGTCGCGTAACGCTTACCCCGAGACAACCCCCACAGCAACCATGCGAATCGCACTTCTCGGCGGCACCGGCGATATCGGCGAAGGGCTGGCCCTTCGGTGGGGTCACGACACCGACCACGACATCGTAATCGGCTCCCGCGATCCAGAAAAGGCACGGACGGCGGCGGAGAGCTACGAGAGTGAACTCGACGACCGCGGCGTCGACGCCAAACTCACCGGCTTTGAAAACGCGATGGCTGCCGACCGCGCCGATGTNGTCGTTCTCGCCGTCCCGCCGTACCACGTCGCCGACACCGTTGACGCTATTGCCGACAGCCTCGGTGACGACGATATCCTTGTCTCGCCGGCAACCGGGATGCAGCGCGACGAGAACGGCTTTCACTACCATCCGCCCGACGCGGGCAGCGTCACCGCGATCGTCGCCGACGCCGCGCCGGAGGGGGTCAGCGTTGTCGGCGCGTTCCACAACCTTGCGGCCGGTCGACTGTCGGATCTCGATTCCGATCTCGGCATCGACACACTTGTATCGCCGAGGACAGCGACGCGAAAGCAACCGTCAGCGGGCTCGCTGAGGATATCACCGGCCTCCGCGCGCTTGACGCGGGCGGGCTTGCCAATGCCGCCGAGATCGAGTCGATGACGCCGCTGTTGATCAACGTCGCGATGAACAACGACGGCCTCCACGATCTGGGCGTTCGCTTCGATTGATACCGGTTAGCGGTGTTTTTCGCGTTCACGATCCGTGGCGTCAGGGGTGCTCTTCGCGCTCACGATCCGTGGCATCGATCCTCTTGCGTTCCGAGTCGGGCAGTTTGATCGCCCGCAGCGAGGTAGCCTCGGCGTCCTCGATCGTCGTATTCGCGTCGCTGTCGGCCGACTCACGAGCTCTTGGGGCGCGCGCCTCGTCGTCGGCGAACCATCGCCGCAGTCGCTCAACCAGCCCCATGATACCGAGATTCGGGCCGCGGTCGGCAAAAGACGGTCGGAAGCGACGGATATAGGCCGCCGTCGGTTAACCCGGAACCATGGACGCCGATCCCAACAGCCGGCCGGCCGTCGCCGAGCGCGCCGCAACCGCCGGCGCGGAACTCGCCCTCGAATCGTTCCGGACGGATATCGTCGCCGAGACAAAATCGAGTAAAACCGATGTGGTCACCCAGGCCGACCGCGACGCCCAGGCTCGCGTGATCGAGGTTATCAAAGCCGACTACCCGGATGAGCCGATCGTCGGCGAGGAAAACGGCGCGCTGAAAACGGTGCCGGAGGCTGGGCCGGCGTGGATCGTCGACCCAATCGATGGCACCACCAACTTCGTCAACGACGTTCGGCTGTGGGGGACGGCCGTCGCCGCCGTCGAGGACGGCGAGCCGGTCGGTGCGGCGGTCGTCCTCCCCGCCCTTGGCGACAGCTACACCGCCGACCGCGAGACCGCCTATCTGAACGGCGAGCAGATCGCTGTCAGCGACACCGCTGAACCCGAGCTGGCAACGATCGCGCCGCTGATGCTGTGGGGACGCGACAGCCGCGAGGCGTACGCCGCGGCGACCCGGGAGCTTGTCACCCGGTATGACGATCTCCGACGCTTTGGCTCCGCCCAGGCGACCCTCTCGCTGATCGCGGCCGGCTCGCTCGATGGCGGCTTTACCAACCTCGTTTCGCACCCGTGGGACAGCGTTGCCGGCGTCCATTTCGTCCGGCAGGCCGGCGGGCGAGTGACCGACCGTCACGGCGACCGCTGGCGACACGATTCGACAGGGCTTGTTGTCTCAAACGGCGACCTCCACGACTCGCTGCTCGCGGCGACCCGCGGGATCGACGCTGACGACGCGTAGTCCGCTGTCCGCGATTGGTCAGGACAAACACACAGCCAGCAGAGACCGGAACCCTCAATTTGGTCTCGCTCGGAACGGGCCGTATGGCCGGTCTCTCCGCCCGCGTCGATACCGACCCCGAGCGGTTGTGGGTCGCCGTCGTCGGTACGCTCACCGCCCTCCTCGTTTTTAGCTCGCTGCTCGCCCGCGAACTGGTGTATGACCGGTTTATCTGGCAGTATTTCTGGGGCCCGGTCGCCGCCGACGGCAACGGCGCGCGGTGTGCGGTGAACCGCGCCGACGAGGTTTCGTATCTTTTCTCGACTGCCGAATGTGTAGCCGCCGAGCGAGCCGGCGAGATCGTTGCCTATCCGGGGTATACGCTCGTCTCGGAGGTTGGCTACGTCCTCGTTCTGCTGGTCGCGCTTATCGGCGTCTATCTGCTGCTTCGCCGACTGGAGATCGGAGACAGCCGATCGCTGTTTTACGCGCTGTTTCCGTTCATGCTGTTTGGCGGCGCGCTCCGCACCGTCGAGGATGCAGGGATCGCCGCCCTCGATGCGGGTGCCGAACCGCTGATCGGCTTTCCGTGGAGCGCGCTCATCATCAGCCCATTCATCTATCTGACGGTCTTTGCGGTGACGCTTGCGGCCGTCGGCGTCGGTGTCGCCCTCGAAGGCCGCGGCGTTGTCGACGCCTACGAGTATCCGGTCGCAGCCATCGGAACACTGCTGCTCGTCGCAAGCGTCGGCTATCTCACCGCTCTCGCGGTGACGACACCGTACGTCAGTTTACGGCCTCAGGTGCTTGCGGTCGTGGTGATCGGCGCGACGCTGTCGGCGGCCGCGACGTGGCTGCTCATCGAGCGGGCCGCGCCGGCGATCAACGCCGGCACCGGGCTGGTGGGGTTGGTGTTGCTGTGGGGCCATTCGGTCGACGGCGTCGCCAACGTCGTTGGGCTTGACTGGATGCCGGCTCTCGGCGCGGGCCCAAACCTTGTCCCAAAACACCCGGTAAACGCGGCTGTCGTCGATATTACCGGTGCGGTGCTGCCACCGTCGGTGGTGGCGATCACCGGGGATACGTGGCCGTTTCTGCTGCTCAAGCTGGCGGCGGCAACGTTCGTTATCTGGGTGTTTGAGCCTGACCTACTCGAGGAGTCGCCACAGTACTCGATCCTGCTGTTGATCGCGGTGTTGGCGGTCGGTCTCGGGCCTGGGACGCGGGATGTGTTGCGGGCGACGTTCGGGGTATAAAAAACTCAGCCGTCGATCAGTGACCGAACCCGTTCGTAGTAGCTCCCAAACGCCGCGTCGGCGCGTGATCGCGGGTGATCAAGTTCGATCGGAACGGTGTCACGGATCTGCCCTGGCTCTTTGCCCATGACGACGACGGTATCGGCGAGCTTGATCGCCTCCTCGACGTCGTGTGTAACAAACAGGATCGTCTTGCCGGTCTCCTGCCAGATATCCAGAAGCTCATCCTGCAGTCGCTCGCGGGTTTGTGCATCGACCGCGGCAAACGGCTCGTCCATGAGCAGTAAGGCGGGGTCGATCGCCAATGCTCGCGCCAGCGCGACCCGCTGTTTCATGCCGCCAGAGAGCGATTTTGGGTAGCTATCCCCAAATCCGGCAAGCCCAACAAGATCGATCAGGTGTTGAACGCGCTCGTCCTGATTGATCCCATCGACCGCTGCGTTGTCGATCCCAAAGGCGATATTGCCGCGGACGGTTCGCCACGGGAAAAGGTGGTACTCCTGAAAGACAATCCCCATATTCGGGGTCGGTGCTGTAACCGGTGAGCCATCAAGCGTGACCTCACCACGGGTTGCCGGCTCAAGCCCACCTAAGATGCGAAACAGCGTCGTCTTCCCACAGCCGGAGGGGCCAACGATACAGACAAACTCACCCGGATCAACGCGAAA
>P_A23_Liq_3_FmtDRAFT_1000336_pt1 | contig 10008 bp, 9 predicted proteins | sample PonA233FremontCA_FD_10237 | JGI IMG/M metagenome (IMG submission 10237)
AGAGTTTATTTCGATAATGGAAAAACAATAACAAAAGTACCATTGTTACAATATGAGACACCATCACAAATCAATTTATATCGTAGCAAATACTCCTTAATCATTTCTTATCAACGGATGCATCAATTATATCATGGGCTTCGGCGATATTCCCGCCTATGGTGACGGTAGGTATTCTACTATGAGTATAATACCAGTACGTATTGCAGTGAAATCAAAATCATACTATTATGTTATAAAATTGCTCATATGAACGACATAAATGACAAAATTTCGAGTAGAGTAGTTTTCACGTCTGTAAGGCAGTCGATGCGATTGCCCCAAGAGTATGGTGTGGATATTTATTTGAATGCGACACACCGAGAGACACTGGACTCGCCACCGCGGAATCGCCATGGGAATGTCCCAATCTGGACACGCTCACCGAGCAACTCTGTTGGAACCTGGGCGTTCTCAACATGAACGATTCCCTCAGGAAAGAGCTCAGTATGCATCAACTGGTAGCCTTCAGGTGGAAACACCTCATCAAGATCATCAACCTCAAAGTGCTCAGCAGCCTCTCTGGCGAGCTCCGGGCGGATATCTCGGATCACGGTGTTCATTGGATGATCGGCGCTTCCACAGTCAAGAATAAGATAATTAATCTCCATCTCTTTGCACCACTCAGCGAACTCCGCGTTTGGACCGGGATGTTTACAGAAGAATTTGTGTGGATCAGCCTCCTCACGGTGCCATGCGTGATCTTGATATCCTGTATGTATGAACAGGATGTCACCTTTTCGAACATCAGCAGCCTGCTCAATCATTTCGCTTGTGTAGATGTCATAATCACCGACTTGATCGGATATGTCTGCAATGACTCCATCACCAACTAACTCATTCAAAGACATATCAGCAATGTCTCGCCCATGTGCAATAAAATGCTTTTCGCCATCAAGATGCGTTCCGGTATGATTCATGAACTCAATTTTTTGTCCATTCACCTTCTCGGTATCAAGACTCTTTTCATACCATATCTTTGGATTGTCATATGTCGGCCATGCAGGAGTCTCCTGTGACCATGGCTGTGTCAAGTCATACATTTCATAACCATCAAGCATGCGTGTTACTTCTCATTCGCCAGTTAAATTAAATATTTGGGAATTAGTCACTATCATTTATCTGCCTATCTAGCTGGTTGAACTGAGAACATTCATTATTCCCTACAACTCGCAGCCGAGTTGTCCGCCTCAATCGTGTATCGAGTCTATGAGTGTAAGTGTACGTATCATTTGATTTTTCATTAGCGAAAATAATCACTACTGGTCAGATAAAATAACTATAGTGCCACCTGAGAAGCTAGTATGATTATCACTCGATGGTATGTATTATTATTTTGCATAGGCAGCATCTGTCAGTATGTGAATAGTCAACATATATGTAACATTGGTCATTGATTGTTATTTATGAGTGAAATGTCCGCTGTTATGCTCTCCGAGTGGGGTGGTGAATTGTCTGTTGACACGGTTACTCAGCCGGAACCGGGTCCAAATGAAGTCCGCATCGCGGTTCGAGCCTGTGCAATCACCCGAACTGTTGAGAATGCAATCCAAGGTGGGCTTTCTGATGATCCATCATTACTCCCTCGAATTCCAGGTCATGAGTTCGCTGGTGTTATTGATGCTGTCGGTCCAATGGTCTCCTCGGTTGCCCCCGGTGACCGCGTACTGTCGTACTTTTATTTGACCTGTGGGATGTGTCAAGCCTGTCGACAGGGCAATCGTAACCAATGTACAGATTTTGATGGCTGGGTCGGTGTCAATTGTGACGGTGCATACGCGGAATATGCGACTATCCCGGCTGCAAATGCGATTCCGATACCCGATGAGTGCTCATTCACCGCGGCAGCGCTAGCTGCTGATGGATTGGCGACTCCGTTGCATGTATGTGAGCGTGCCAATGTTACTGACAGCGATACAGTTTTGATCCTCGGTGGTGCAGGACGTATCGGAATTCATCTTTCGCAACTGGCTGCAAGTCGCGGTGCAAACGTGATATCAGCTGATGTGAATCAGACACAACTCACACATATCGATGAGATGACTGGTTCAGCAGTAGAAACTGTCGACGCCAGTCGTGATGATTTTGCAGACCAAGTTCAGCATGCTACCTCCTATACCGGTGGACCGACTGTCATTGTCGACACAGTCGGCGATATAAATACAATCAAAGATGCATGGGACCTGTTAGGGATGGGGGGGTGTCTAGTAACGCTAACAACACATCATGATCGATCTTTTGCACCCCCTTTGAAACAGTTTGTTTATACTGAGACAAGTCTTATTGGATCCCGATATGCAACCTCTGATCAGGTCATCCGAGCCGCACAGATGTTTGCGGATAATCGGATCAATCATGTTGTCCGTGACACAGTTGGGCTTGATGAAGTCCCGGCGATACATGCACAACTTCGTGCAGGCGAGACGTTCGGAACAACGATGCTAACTCCTCGCTGAGTCAGCGCGGGCGGAGCATATAGCCGGTACATACTTACCTGAGTTATACAATAACACACAGTATGAGGGGAGATGAAACCAGTGTTAGATGATGTCTCAGTCATTGATTTATCGACATTTGTAACAGGTGGGTTCTCTTCGCTGATGCTCGCAGCACAAGGCGCAGACGTAATAAAAATTGAACGACCTGACGTGGGTGATGATATTCGTCATTCCGGTCCGCCATTCATTAACGGGGAATCCCCATATTATTGGACTGTTAATTATGATAAGCGGAGTATTGAGCTCAATTTAAAAACTGAACCTGGGAAGATGGCGTTATATGATCTTGTTGAGGCAGCAGATGTCGTTATCCAGAATTTTCGACCTGGTACAGCAGACCGACTTGATATTGCATATGATGATCTCACAAAATATAATGATAGTCTCATATATTGCGATATCTCTGCGTTCGGTAACACAGGACCTTGGAGTGAACGACCTGGATACGACTTGCTCGTTCAGGGACTGAGTGGTATTATGTCAGTCACCGGTGAGGCTGATAGTAATCCAGCTAAAGTTGGGCTCCCGCAGACAGATCTCATTACTGGTATGTGGGCAGCCTTCGGTATTATGGGGGCATTATATCGACGTGAACGGACAAATGAAGGTGAGTATATTGAGCTTGGAATGCTGGACGCAACGCTACCATGGCTCACGAAGCAGGCTGGAAAAGTATTCGCGGATGAAACCCCAGAACGGATGGGCACACAAGACCCTGTGCTTGCTCCATATCAAACTCTTAAAACTGCTGATGGGTATATCAATATCGCCTGTTTGAATGAAAAGCTGTGGCAGGCTCTTTGTGATGCGATTGAACGACCAGATCTCAGCGAAAATAAGCGATTTGAGACAAATGCCGACCGAGTCGAGAATATGGACGCTCTTGCAGTAGAACTTGAAACAGCATTATCCGAGCGGACCACTGATGAGTGGATGACAGTCTTCACTGATGTAGGGGTCCCTGCCGGTCCTGTCCAGACTGTTGCAGATGCGCTCTCTAACGAGCAGACTGATGCCCGTGGAATGATTAACACAATTACTGACGGTAATCGTGAGATTCCAGTCATCGAACACCCATTAAATTTCAAAAACGCTCAGTCTGGATTCGATGCTCCACCGCCTAAACTTGGCGAGCACACCAATGAGGTATTCGCTGAACTCGGATATACTGAACAGAAACTCGAACACCTCCGCAAAAAGGGTGTCTTTGGTAACAATGATTCTGAATAAACAATTGAAATGTATAACCGCAGCTGCGACCACAGTCGCTATCGGAGTTAGTGTTAGTATTGGTGTTGGTGTTGGTGTTGGTACTGGTACTAACATTCATCACACCGGTCGTTCAGTCTGCTGTGGTATCGACGTGTGTCTGTTCCAGTGGAGTCATCAACACGGAATAGTGATACAATGAATATATCACATATCGATACTGATGACCCTTGGAGTGTCACAGAGAAAGATCTCCGTAAAGAAATACGGAGCCTGCGCGAAGCAGGTGAATCAGCAGCTGTTGCAACTGTTATGGCTGTTGAGGGTTCAGCATATCGTCGCCCAGGAGCGAAGATGTTAATCTCAGCAGACCAGCGTAATTATGGTGCAGTCACGGCTGGATGTCTTGAGGACATGGTCCTTGATATTGGGCATGATGTCATCGAGACAAATGAACCACGCATCGAGGTGTTTGATCTTATGGAGAATAATAACGAGGCATGGGGACTTGGTCTGGGATGTAATGGTATTATTGAGTTATTTGTTGAGCCATTAGACGCAAGCTGGGATTATCCACTCGCCACAGTAGCCGATAACGACCCGGTAACCGTCCTCACTGTCATTGATTCTGAGGGCTCTCTGCCGAGGGGAAGTCGTACCGTAATTACGGATAATGCCCAGCGAAACGTTAAGACTCGTCGCAAGATACCTAGTGCATTGATTGAATCAGTCGATGATAAAATCGCCAGTGTTCACTCTACGAATCAAACGTACGTGGCTCAATTGGATGAAACGCGCGTATTAATTGATGGATTGATACCCACTGATGACCTGCTCATATTCGGTGGACAAAGAGATATTACACCGGTGACTCAACTCGCCAATCAAGTCGGATTTCGAACTCATGTGCACTCTGGACGTGGAGCGATTGATGAATCATCAATCCCAATAGCAGACAGTGTTACTACTGGACACCCAACTGAGATTGCTACTCATGTTAACACTGATGAAACTACGTACGTCATTGTAATGTCACATAATCTACTTGATGATAAATTAGCTGTTGAGACGCTGCTTCGTGAGACTGAGGTGCCACATATCGGGATCATGGGTCCAAATGAGCGTTTTGAAGAGCTACGAGAGTCACTCATGAAAGACGGTCTGCAACTCACAGCAGCGGATCTTGATCGGATCTCAGCTCCGGTTGGACTCGACCTTGGTGGCGGTGAGCCAGTCGAGATTGCACTCAGCATTGTAAGTGAGGCTCTCGCGGTGAGTAATGACCGCACAGGCGGACAACTGTGTGAGCAAGCAGGATATATCCATTCACGGATAGGTCAAAAAGGTAATTCGGAGTAAAGTTTATACAGACAATTTCACTATTAGTCTGCATACAAATGGTATGTGCACGACTAACATCCCTCATTCAGTATCAACAAAAACAGTTGGGTGAAAATCAATGAAACCCGCTGCATTCGAGTATCATCTCCCAGATAGTGTTTCAGAAGCGACGAGATTGCTTGCTGAGCTCCCAGAAGCAGAACTTATGGCAGGTAATCAATCACTTGGGATTGCAATGTCAAATCGAGTCGCTACCCCAGATCACATCATCGATATAAATGGGCTTACAGAACTTGATTATCTTGATATTGGTGATAAGAAGATTGAGATCGGTGCGATGGTCAGACATCGCGACATGGAGAAGTCATCAGCACTGACAGAGGCGTTCCCAATTTTATCTATCTCTGCAGGGAAGATAGCCGGACCTGTGGTCCGTAATCGCGGCACGCTTGGTGGAAGCATTGGTGAAGCTGACCCTGGCGGTAATTACCCTTCGGTACTTGTAGCAATGGGTGGTGAAATTGAGTTACTATCTACGGATCACACCCGAACTGTTGATGCTACGGACTACTTTACTGCGGATACGACAGATAGCATCAACGAGAATGAACTCATCAAGTGTGCTCGATTTTCAAAGAAACCGTTCCCAAGTCACCGAACAGGAATGGCATTCTTGCGAAAGAAAGAAGCTGCACAATCGTGGCCAATCGTGAGTGTTGCAAGCGCTGTCAGAGTCGCTGATCCGACTCATCAAAATCCAGTTATCGAAGAGGCTCGCGTTGGCTATGCGAATGCTTCTGATGTCCCACTCAGACTGCAAAGCGTTGAGGCTGCAATTGAGGGTGAACCGATTTCAGAGCAAACACTTCGCACCGCCGGTGAACGTGCCTACGATGAGGTGCAACCTCAGAGTGAACTCCATGCCGATAAGACGTATAAACGAGAGTTGGCTTGCGAACTGACTAAACGAGTCTTTCGACGGTCATACGACCGTGCGACTGCTGAGCCAATTGTTGTATAAATGCCTGATAACAGCTATGAGTATCATATCAACGATGTCCTCAGCAAAGACAAATTTATATCATCTCATTCGTAGTAAATAACATGATATATTATGAGCATTGACAAAAATAAAGCAGTTGACGAACGTCCGACGCGGGAAGTATCGATCACAGTGAATGGTGAAGAAATAACCTCAGAAATCGAGCCACGGATCAAACTCTCCGATTTTCTCCGGTATCACGCTAACCTCAATGGTGTTCGAGTCGGGTGTGAACATGGTGCTTGTGGTGCTTGCACGGTCAGTGTTAATGGCGACCTTGTCAAGAGTTGCTTAATGTATGCAGTACAGACTGACGGCGATGAAATCCTTACCGTTGAAGGACTGTCTGAAAATGGCTCGTTACATCCTGTTCAGCAGGCTTTTCATGAATCACATGCGCTTCAATGTGGATTTTGCACCAGCGGATTTGTTATGTCAACATATGACTTACTTACAGATAATCCCAGTCCATCTCGTGAGCAGACAAAAAAACACCTTTCTTCGAACATCTGTCGATGTACAGGATATCAAAATATCTATGAGGCTGTTGATCGAGCAGCCGAGAACATATCCGATGATGAGTCATTGAAACTGGAGGATAATTAATGTCACAACCAGACACCACCACAGGCGATGTTACCGACACTGCCAGTGATACTGAGAAATTTGTCGGAAAGGGATTAAATCGCGTCGAGGATCATCGTATCCTTACTGGTCGTGCAGAATATATCCATGATATAGCGCCAGACAACTCAGTAAGTATGGGTTTCTTGCGGAGTGCGCATGCACGCGCTGATATTGTGAATATCGACGTCAGTGCTGCCGAAGCACATCCTGATTGTCGTCTTATATTAACCGGTGAAGATATTGCTGCAGAATATCATCCAATGCCTTGTGGGCTTAATGGTATTTCAGAATGGGCATTACCGAAAGAAACGGTCAATTTTGTTGGTGAACCAGTTGCATTGGTCATTGCACATAATCGATATATCGTTGAGGATTTGATCGATCTGATTGATGTAGAATATGAAATTAAAGAACCAGTCATTGACTCACGTGACGCGTGTCAGGATAACATAGTCATCCATGATGAACTTGGCACGAACGTTCCTGATAGTGAATGTTTGCACTTTGGCGAGGTGAAAGATGCCTTCGAGTCGGCTGACAATGTCATCGAAAATCAATACTCATGGGGGCGCATTTCTGGAGTCCCACTTGAGACGGCTGGGGTCGTCGCCGAATACGATACTGAGACTGACAGCTTCCATATTGACTGCAATATTCAGCTTCACACGTTGGTCGATGACACAATTTATGAGCCATTGGGGTATGACCCAGATGATGTGATTTTAAATGTTCCACCAGATGTTGGTGGGAGCTATGGGACAAAAATCGCCCTTCATCGCTACTGCACGCTTGCTGCGATTGCGAGTCAACAACTCGATGGAACTCCAGTAAAATATGTTGAAGACCGAATTGAGAACATGAAAGGNGGAGATATGCATTCTTCAGACCGAGAGTACTCATTTCGAATTGCCTTTGACGATGATGGCATAATTCAGGGTATTGATGTGAATTTCACCGATGACTTTGGTGCATACCCACGATATCCGGTTAATCAGACATTAAAACCACTCACGAACGTCACGAATACATACGATATCGATCATGTGCGGTATGAATATGAGTTGGTATTAACTAATAAGACATCACAAACAGCTTACCGTGGATTCGGTGTTCCACAGCATCTGTACGCTCTCGAAATGGCTGTTGATGAGGCTGCTCGAGAGATTGAGATGGATCCATATGAATTTCGCCAGCGGAATCTGGTTCAGCCAGAGCAGATGCCACATAAACTCCCAACAAAGAATATGTATGACTCTGGGGACTTCCCAGCAGCGCTCACTCGGATTAAAGAACTTGTTGAAGATGAAGAGCAAACAGAGGGCGGACTTCTTGATCCTGATATTATTGAACAGCGTCAAGCTGAAGGGAAATACCGAGGTGTTAGTTATACAGTCCATGTTGAACCCGGTGTGAGCGGTGCCGACTGGACCAACCGTCAGCGTTCAGATCGTGAGCAACTCTCTGAGCGTGAAATGGACGATGTGGAAGAACTCCCTGAGCACCTTCGATGTGAGATAGAGGATGACGGTCGCTTGTTAGTGTATCTCGCTGCAGATTCCTCTGGACAGGGGCATCAAACAATCATCAAACAGTTATTATCGGACAAACTTGGATTGATACCAAGTGATATTGAGGTTGATTATCTTGATAGTGTCGAAGCACCCACAGAGTATGGTGCAGCCGCTTCACGAATGGCAGTAATGCTCTCGGGTGCTGCTGCTGGTCTCGCCGATGCGCTTTCGTCTAATCTTGAAAACCTGGCTGCTGAGTATTGGAACGTATCAAAAGAGGAAGTAAGCTATCACGACGGTGGTGTCGAGATCATCAGCGAGGAAAAACATCTCACAATGGCAGATCTTGCTGACATAGCATCAGAGCGTGATGATGATGCACCCCTCACCAATGCCTCCTATGATTATCAACATCCTGTCTATGATAACGAAGAATATGAAGAGGCATTCACTAATAAATATCCTGTATATCCAACAGCAGCGTTCGCGGCGAACGCCCCGATTGTCGAGGTTGATACACAAACCGGCAATGTGGAGGTGCTGAAGTTCTACTCATTACGGGACTGTGGAACCCAGATTAATCCAACAATCGTTGAAGGACAGGCTCACGGCGGCATCGCCCAGGGGATTGGCGCAACACTACTGGAAGAATTTGTATATGATGATGCTGGGCAACCGCAATCAACAACACTTTGTGATTATCTGCTTCCTTCGACACAGAATGTCCCAGAGATTGAAATGGAACATACTGAAACTCCATCACCATTCACCGAAACGGGAGCAAAAGGCACCGGCGAAGGAGGGATGATTGATGGACCACCTGCGATTGCCACGGCAATTAATCGCGCGTTAGAGCCATTTGACATCGTGGTTGACCGTGTGCCGGCTACATCTAACCGTATCCGTGAATGGGTTCGCGAAAGCGATACGAGTTCGTGAACTCACCCGGGGTCACATCCACATCACCATCACCATCATCATCAAAGCCCCGGGGCAGTCGCCTCGACCGACCGTACATCCGCAGACAAAATAAGGGATTATCCAATTATATCAGATGGAGTATTGATGTCGTACACCACGCCTGGATCATCAGTTTCAACGAGTGCTGTATCCCCTGTTTCAAATAGTATCGATCGTCCTCCGGTGTCTCCCTGTTGCTCAGTCAGCGAATCGAAGTGTTTTCGATCGAATAACACTGGATTCCCTCGTTGTCCCATGTATGCAGACGCCAGTGCTGATCGTGAGTGACACTCGTATGTTGCGATTAATGCCTGTACGCTTGATACTGAGACGTTTGGCATATCCCCAAGTGCAATAATCACAGCATCAGCTTCGCTTTGAACTGCTGTCTGAGTCCCTATCTTAACTGACGTGCCCTGCCCAGTCTCATATTCATTATTCACTCGAAACGAAACAGATAGATCCGATAGCACTTCTCGGATCCGATCAGCGTCATGTCCGAGGACGACGGTTGTGGATAAATCAGCCGCAAGCAGTGTCTTTGCGGCTTGTCGGATAACCAAGCCCCCGTTTATCGACTGAACGAGTTTGTTCTTCTCACCGAAACGTGAACTCATGCCAGCAGCAAGTAACACTGCCTGCACGTCTGAGTTCTGCTCCGATTCATTCGGTGGCGAAATGACCGGGAATGGATCATTATTCATATTGTTTCTTGATAAATACTGATGTGACTTGAATAAACAGAAATATCGAGTGAGTGTTAATAACCCTATCGACGAAA
>P_A23_Liq_3_FmtDRAFT_1000340_pt1 | contig 9943 bp, 13 predicted proteins | sample PonA233FremontCA_FD_10237 | JGI IMG/M metagenome (IMG submission 10237)
GGCGCCGCCCTCGGGGGCCGTCACGAGGCCGGCGACCGCGCCGGGGGTCGCGTCCGCGCTGGTCGATTCGGGTGGCCGGTCCGCCGGCATCAGGGCTCCCCGAGAAGCGTCGTGTCGTCCGGCTTCAGCCATTCGCGGTGCGCGTAGTAGAGCGCGGCGACCGGAGGCGCGGGGAGCGCGGCCAGCGCGTAGATCCACTTGAAGACGCCCAGGTCGGCGACGCGTCGCTCGGCGAGCGAGAGCGCGTCGAGCAGGATCGTTGCGGTCGCCAGGGGCGCGAGCAGGTAGCTGTGCGCGAAGGCGACGGCCGGTCCAACCGGGGTCGCAGGCGTCAGCAGCGCCCAGTCGACCGCGTACAGGACCGTCCACGCTCCGACGGTCGCCGCTATCGCGGCGAGCCACGGTCCGTCGAAGCGGCGGTCCGAGCCCCCCGTCGGACCGCCGTCGGCCGGGTCGCGGTCGGGCGGCTCCGTCTCCGATTCGGCGCGCGTGTTCACGCCCGATCTGGGCGCCGAACGCTAATCAACACCGGGGTCGACCGCCGCGGCGCGGTCACTCGCCGAAGGTCCCCGCCGTCAAGTACCGCTCGCCGCTGTCCCAGAAGACGGTGACGACGAGGGGTTCCTCGCCGACGAACGCGCCGCTCTCGCGCAGTTCGGCCGCGACGACCTTCGCCGCGAGGTTCGACGCGCCCGACGACTGGCCGACGAGGATCCCCTCCTCGCGAGCGAGCCTGCGGCACTCGGTCTCGGCGTCGCCGAGTTCGACCGTGTGGACCTCGTCGATCAGGTCCACCTCGAGGTTCGGCGAGACGAAGCCCGGCCCCATCCCCTGGAAGTCGTCGGCGCTCGGCTCCTCGCCCGAGAGGACGGCGTTGTCCGCGGGCTCGACGGCGTCGATCCGGACGTCCGGGAACGCCTCTCGGAGACGGCGGCCGATCCCGGTGATCGTCCCGCCGGTGCCGACCCCGGCGACCAGGGCGTCGACGGTGCGGTCGCCCACCTGATCGAGTATCTCCGGGCCGGTCGTCTCGTAGTGCGCGCGGGGGTTGGCGGAGTTCTCGAACTGGCGGAGCTGGACGGTGTTCGGCTCCGCCTCCAGCTCGTCGGCGCGGTCCTTCGCGTCGGAGATGTCGCCGTCGACGAGCTCGACGGTGGCGCCGTACGCCCGCATGAGTCGGCGGCGCTCGATCGATTTCCCTTCGGGCATCACGAGGGTGACGTCGTAGTCGCGCGCCGCGCCGACCATCGCGAGGCCGATGCCGGTGTTGCCCGACGTGGGCTCGACGATGCGGTCGCCCCGCTCGATCTCGCCCGCCTCCTCGGCGGCCTCGACCATGTACAGCGCGGGGCGGTCCTTCGCCGAGCCGCCCGGGTTGCGGGACTCGACCTTCGCCGCGACCGTCGTCCCCGCGGGCGCGTCGACCCGCACCAGCGGCGAGCCGAGCGTCGACAGGATGTCGTCGTCCATTACCCGAACCGAGGCGGTCGTGACCCAAAGGCCCCGCGGACTCCGGCAATCGATGTCGCCCGCGGCTGGGGCTTCGGGGGTGTCAGCAGTCGGTCTGTAGCCGAGGACAGAAATCAGGTGTGTCTGCGAACTCGACGAGGTGTCGTCGACGGACCCGAAGCGAATGTGCTCTTGCCACCGACGCGCCGTTTACGTGCCTCCGTGATCTATCGATCCCAATGACTCTCGAAACGCTCGCGCCCGCGGACGACCTCGACGCGGACGCGTTCGACGACTCGGTTCTCGACGCGCTCGCGGCGGACGACTACGTGTTCAAAGTGTGGGGCGGCGACTGGTGTATCGACTGCCAGCGACAGCTCCCCGAGTTCGGTGCCGCGCTCGCCGCCGCCGGCGTCCCGGACGACCGCATCGAGTCGTTCCCGGTGACGAAGGGCCCGGACGGGAAGGAGGGCGAACTCGTCGAGGCGTACGAGATCGGGCTTATCCCCACCGTCGTCGTCGAGTCGCCCGAGGGCGAGGAGGTCGCGCGGTTCGTCGAGGAGGAGGCCGTCTCCATCGCTGAGTACCTCGCGGACCGGCTCGCGGACGTCGAAGCGACGGCCTGAGTCGACGTTCGGGGCCGCGACANGGACTCANCCGTCTTCNGCGTTCACGTCGCCGGCGTAGTAGAGCGCGGCCATCACGACGCCCATCGTGACCGCCTGAACCGTCGTCGACGCGCCGAGAGCGACGCCGACCGCGAGCACCGACGCCGTCACCACGGCGCCGGTGAAGAGGGCGTAGCGCAGCCGCGAGAGGCCGCGCGCCCAGTCGTCGGCCCGGCGGTACAACTGTCGGGGACCAGCCATATGCCGTGGTCTCGCGCGCGGATCAAGTACCTTCGGGTGGGCGCCTATCGCCGAGTCCGCGCGCCGGGGCGAGGCCGACCGCTCAAGTCGGTGCGGCGTCGACCCCGAGCATGGCACGCGTCACGGTCTGGAACGAGTACCGGCACGAGCGCGAGAGCGACGCAGTCGCCGAGGTGTACCCCGACGGCATCCACGCCGTCGTCGCCGACGCGCTCCGCGAGGGGGGCCACGAGGTCCGCACCGCGACCCTCGATGAGGGACCGGAGCACGGGCTCACTGAAGCGGTCTTGGACGACACCGACGTGCTCGTCTGGTGGGGCCACGCCGCTCACGACGAGGTGCGCGACGCGGTCGTCGACCGCGTCCACGAGCGCGTCCTCGACGGGATGGGCCTCCTCGTCCTCCACTCCGCCCACTACTCGAAGATATTCAGGCGGCTGATGGGGACCAGCTGCTCGCTGAAGTGGCGTGAGGCCGCCGAGCGCGAACGGCTCTGGGCGATCGAGCCGAGCCACCCGATCGCGGACGGGATCGGCGAGGCGATCGAACTCGACGAGACGGAGATGTACGGCGAGCGGTTCGACGTGCCGGCGCCGGACACGCTCGTCTTCACCTCCTGGTTCGAGGGCGGCGAGACGTTCCGCTCCGGCTGCTGTTACCGCCGCGGGAACGGGCGGGTGTTCTACTTCCGGCCCGGTCACGAGACGTACCCGATCTACTACGACGAGGACGTCCGACGGGTGCTCCGGAACGCGGTCGGCTGGGCGGAGCCTGGCGACGGGCCGACGCCCGAGTTCGGCAACGCGGACCCGAGAGAAGAGATCGACACGAGCGACGACCGGACCGTTCACTGAGGAGAATCGTCGAACGGGCGCGTCGTCGAACGGACGCGTCGTCGGACGGACGCGTCGTCGGCCTGGCGCATCGTCGGGCGAGAACGCCGTCAGCCACCCGCTGTCAGGCCACGTCGCGCAGTCGCATGAACGCGTTCATCATGGCCGATTCGGCTTTCCTGAGGTGTTCGGACGCGGTGCTCGGCGAGGCGCCGATCCGCTCGGCGACATCCGAGACGGACGCCGCGCGCGGGGACTCGTAGTAGCCGCACTCGACGGCGGCCGCGACCGCGTCGAACTGCCGGTCGGTCAGTCCCGGGTCGAAGAGGTGCTTGCGCCAGTCGTACTCGCCGATGCGGAGGACCTCGCTTTCGATCCGCTCCGGGAGCGCGGCGAGGCCCTCCCGGAGCGGCTCGTGATCCCCGAGGATCGTCAGCCTCGCGACGCCGCTCGGACGGAAGTCGATCGGCGGGACCACGACGATGCCGGTCCGCCGGAGCGACCCGAACATCGCGTCGTCGACGGCGTCGCGCCGTTGCGTGAGGAAGACGTAGTAGCCCGTCCCGTCGATCCGGGTGACCTCGAACTCCCGGATGCGGTCGACTGACCGCAGCGCGTCGACGTACACGTCGATGTCCCCTTCCACGTAGAACAGGAAGGTGTCGGCNGTCTCGTCGAAGAGGCTGCCGTGAAGGAGCACGTCCCGACCGATGGCGTCCGACTCGTCGACCAGTCGGTGCATCGGATGCATGAGTTCCGGCGGGTACCGGAGTTCGAGGCGCAGATACTTCACGGCGGACAATGACGACGGCGGTTTTATAAATATCCGTACTGAGCCGGCAGAAGCCTCGGGTCGTGCGCTCGCGTCTCTTCCGGTATGTCGACAGAGCTGCTGCGCGAGCGCGACGACGAGGAGACGGCGGACGCGTTTTCGTCCGTCCGCGGGCTGATCACGGGGCGTGAGAGCCACCTGAACGCCCCCGCGGCGAGGGTCCGACCCGACGCGGTTCAGGAAGCGCTCTCCACGCTGCGAGACGAGGCGGGGTACGACCACCTCGCCTGCGTCACGGCACAGGAGTACGAGAACCGGTACGAGTCGATCTACCACCTGCGCTCCTACGACGACCCGACCCGAGAGCTCAGCGTCGTGGTTCCCACCGACAAGGAGGACCCGGTCTCGGAGTCCGCCGCGTCCGTGTTCCGCACCGCGGACTGGCACGAGCGCGAGGCGTACGACCTCGTCGGGATCGAGTACGACGACCACCCGGACCTCCGCCGGATCCTGCTCCCCGAGACGTGGCAGGGGCACCCCCTGTCGATGGACTACGATAAGGATCAGCCGCAGATCGCCGCCCTCTCCGAGAACGAGCCGATCGAACCCGGGTCGTCGACCGCGACCGGCAGCGACACCATGCTGCTCAACATCGGGCCGCACCACCCCGCGACCCACGGCGTCTTACACCTCCAGGTCACCCTCGACGGCGAAACGGTCGTCGGCGTGGAGCCCGACATCGGCTACATCCACCGCTGCGAGGAGCAGATGGCGCAGTCCGGGACGTACCGTCACCAGATCATGCCGTACCCCGACCGCTGGGACTGGGGCGGCGCGGGGCTGCTCAACGAGTGGGCGTACGCCCGGGTCGCCGAGGACCTCGCCGACATCGAGGTGCCAGAGTACGCGCACGTCGTCCGCACCATGGCCGCGGAGTTCAGCCGGATCCTCTCGCACATGCTGGCGATGGGCGCGTACGCGCTCGACGTGATCGGCGACTTCACGGCGACGTTCATGTACGCCATACAGGAGCGCGAGCGCGTTCAGGACATCGTCGAGGAGCTGACGGGCCAGCGGCTGATGTTCAACTACTTCCGGCTCGGCGGCGTCGCGTGGGACCTCCCCGAACCCCGTGAGGAGTTCCTGCGGAGCGTCCGCGAGTACCTNGACGGCCTCCCGCGCCGCATCGAGGAGTACCACGACCTCCTGACCCGGAACGAGATCCTCCAGCTCCGCACAGTGGACACGGGAACCCTCCCGCCGGAGGTCGCGAAGAGCTACGGCGCGACCGGCCCCGTCGTCCGCGGCTCGGGGGTCGACTACGACCTCCGCCGCGACGACCCGTACGGCTACTACGACGAGCTCGACTGGGATGTGGTGACCGAAGACGGCTGCGACAACTACAGTCGCCTGCTCGTCCGGATGGGCGAAGTCGAGGAGTCCGCGAAGATCATCGAGCAGTGCGTCGACCTGCTCGAAGACTGGCCCGAGGACGAGCGGACCGTTCAGGCGAACGTCCCGCGGACGATCCGGCCGGCCGACGACACGGAGATCTACCGGGCCGTCGAGGGCGCCAAGGGCGAACTCGGCATCTACATCCGCGCCGACGGCACCGACAAGCCCGCCCGGTTCAAAATCCGCGGGCCCTCGTTCTCGAACCTCCAGACGCTGCCGGAGATGGCCGAGGGGGAGTCGATACCGGACCTGATCGCCGCGCTCGGCAGTCTCGACACGATCATGGGAGAAGTCGACCGCTGAGGCGGCGCGGCGAGCCGGCGGCTCATCGGTGTAGGACGACCGCCGCTACGGCGCGGACGTTGAAAGGCGACCGCCTCGCGCGAACGCGAGACGACCGGTTGTGTCGCGCGCCGGCGGCCGGTCGAGTAGCAGTCGACCGCGGGCGTATTTAAACCCTCGTCCACGGAGTCGCAAGCGGACGGCCGACGCGCCCGGTCACTCCGGCCGGTGGACCTCGCCGTCGCGCGAGTCGGCGTCCTTCCGACGGACCGCGGCGGCCGCGTTGTTCGCGTCGTAGCCGAAGAACACGTCCTTCGCGTACGTCTCGGCGACCTCAGTCGCGTGGATCAGGTCGTCGACGTCGACCTCGACCGCGTACAGTTCCAGCGAGAACGGCGTCTCCGGCGGCGCGCCGTGGAGGGAGTAGTCGCCGCCGAGCATCGAGCGGAACCCCCGCGCGATGGTCTCCAGCCAGTAGGTCGTCGCGTACTCGGTGTCGTACAGCGGGACGACGAACTCGTCGACGTGGGCGGCGAGGCGGTCGATGTCGAGGCCGGCCCGCTCGTAGAGGTGGTCGGGGTACGGGTCGGGGTACAGCGTCAGCAGGAGCCGGCCGGGGACCAGATCGGCCGCTTCGGCGACGAAGTCGGTTATCACGTCCGCGCGCCAGTCGGCGAACTCCTCGCGATCGCTCTCGGCGAACAGACGCTCACAGCGGTCGCAGTGACAGAACCCCTCGCGGGGGAACCCCACGTCGTCGAGGCGCACGTCCTCGTTCTCGGCGGCGCAGTCCGCGATGATCTCCAAGAGTCCCTCGCGGTACTCCGGGTGTGTCGGGCAGATGTACGCCCAGTCGAAGTAGTCGCGGTCGCGGGTCGCCGGCTCGCCGCGCTCGTCGACCGGGACGAGGTCGTCGTCCTCGCTCGCGGCCGCGTTGTCGCCGAAGCACGACACCATGTTCACGGCGTCCGGCAGGGGCTCGGCCGCCCGCCCCGTGACGTCTTTCACCTCGTAGAAGCCGAGGTCGAACGGCTCCATCGCGACCTCGTCGGCGTTGCGCGTGACGACCCCGTACATGGAGTCACATACGTGACTGGTCGGTAAAAGCGGACGGTATCGGGGTGGTCGATCGGTGAGGCGAGTCGACGCGGAGTCTAATTCGACGTGCCGTGCGGCGAGTGGTGTGACGAGCGCGGCGTCGAGCGGAGAGCGCGAGCGCGGCGTCTCGCGGTTACTCCACTTCGACCGGCTGTTTGTCGCCGGCGAACAGGAAGTACGCGAGCGCGACGAGCGACAGGACGAGGACGAGCTTGGCTTTCTTGCTCATACCTGCCGGTTGGAACGGTGGGCGCTAAAACCTACCGGACCGAGAACAGGTCGCCCCGAATAGGTCGGAACAAGACAGGTCGCCCCGAGTAGGACGGACCGAAAACAGGCTGCCCCGAGCGGAGCGACCCGCGGCGCCGGCCGTCTCAGACGTCGATGTGATCGGCGATGTCGGACCGCAGGATCGTCGCGCAGTAGTCGCAGCGCACGCCGTCGGCGACCACGTCGAACCGCGTCTCGACCGGCTCGCCGGCGTTGGTGATACAGTTGCGGTTCGGACAGGAGAGCACGCCGGTGACGCCGTCGGGACGGGTGACCCGGTTCTTCTCGACGACCTCGAAGTCGCGGACGATGTTGATCGTCGCCTCGGGCGCGATGAGCGAGAGCACGTCGACCTCCGACTGCGACAGCTCCCGGTCCTCGACCTTCACGATGTCCTTGCGGCCGAGCCGGTCGGAGGGGACGTTCATCCCGACGGAGACGCCCAACCCCTCGGAGCCGTCGATGCCTAAGATTGCGAGGACGTTCAGCGCCTGGCCCCCCTCGACGTGGTCGATAACGGTGCCGTCGCGGATCTTCGAGACGCGCAGCTCGTGATCGCTCATCGACCCACCTCCGTCCCCTCGTCGCCGTCGGGGTTCGCGTTCTCCAACAGGGTGTCGAGCAGCGCCATCCGCACCGGGATCCCGTTGTGCGCCTGCTCGAAGTAGCGGGCGTGGTCGGTCTCGTCGACGTCGGGCGCGATCTCGTCGACGCGCGGGAGCGGATGCATCACGGTGAGGTCGTCGGGGGCGTCCGCCAGCGTCTCGGCATCGATCTGGTACTCGCCCGCGACGCGGTGGTACTCGTTCTCGTCCGGGAACCGTTCCTTCTGGATCCGGGTGACGTACAGCACGTCGAGCTCGTCGAGGATGGGTTCGAGATCGTCGTGTTCGCGGATCTGCGCGCCCGTCTCGTGGAGGTCGAAGCGCACGGAGCGCGGGAGCCGCAGCGACTCGGGGCTGATGAAGTGCTGGTTGGCGTCGAACTCCGTCAGCGCGGCCGCCAGCGAGTGGACCGTCCGGCCGTACTTCAGGTCGCCCATGACCCCGATCGTGAGGTCGTCGAGCCCGTGGTCCTCGCGGATCGTGTGGAGGTCGAGGAGCGTCTGGGAGGGGTGTTGTCCGGCGCCGTCGCCCGCGTTGACGACCGGCACGTCGACGCGCTCCCCGGCGAGCGTCGCGGCACCCTCGCTGGGGTGGCGGAGGACGAGGGCGTCCGCGTACCCCTCGATGACGCGGACGGTGTCGGACAGCGACTCCCCCTTCGAGACGGACGAGGAGTCGACGTCGCCCATGTCGATGGTGTTCATCCCGAGGCGCTTGGCCGCGCTGTCGAAGCTCATCCGGGTCCGCGTGCTCGGCTCGAAGAAGCAGAGCGCGAGCACGCGGCCGGCGTGCCGGTCCGCGTAGGCGGCGGGGTCGTCGGCGACCGCCCGGGCCCGGTCGAGTACGGCCTCGATGTCATCCCGCGAGAGCTGGGTCGCGGTGATGAGGTGGTCCTGTCGCATCGTCAGAGATGGGTGTCGGCAGTATCTTGAATCCCTCGGCTCGGGGCGCAGCGCGGGTGTTCACGGACGTGCGTACCCGCTCGGGTCGCCGTTTCGATATCCGCAACGCGCCCCGAACCGGTCCGGGATCGGCGCGACAGAGTCGAAGACTCGCCGCCGTGCCGGCCCCTCGCCGCCGTACATAAGCCGCCGCGGACCGAAGCGGATCGCATGGCAGACAACGACCCGGCCGACCTGCTCCCGAACGACCGCGTGAAGCAGGCGGCCCTCGACGGCGAGGTGACGCAGCTCCACCGCGGGAACCGATACGGCGAAGAGGGCGACACCTTCGAGATCGACGGCGTCGCCTTCGAACTGGTCGAGGTGACCGAGCGCACGCTCGGCGACATGACCGACGAGGACGCGAAGCGCGAGGGGTCGCCGTCGCTGTCGGCGTACAAGGAGCGAATGGTCCGCGCCCACGGCGGCAACTTCGAGTGGGACGACGACGCCGACGTGGTCAGACACCGGTTCGAGCGCGCCGAGTAGGACCGGAGATGATGAGGTAGTTCAGTCGTCGTCCGCGGCCGCGCCGTCGCCCGCCGCGGTCGCCGCGTCGTCCTCGATGCTCGGCGGGTACTTCCCGCGGTCGAGCTTCAGATCGGACTGCGGGCGGGCCATACAGGTGAGCGCGTACCGCTCGGCTTCCTCGTCGGAGAGGCCGCGAGCCGCGGGCTGTGTCACCTCGCCCTCGACGATCTCGGCGGAGCAGGCGAGACACATCCCGACGCGGCAGGAGTACTCCTGAGCGATCCCCTCCTCGAAGCAGGCGCTGAGGATCGTCTCCGTGTCGGCCACCTCGATCGTCTCGTCGGTGCCGACGAACTCGACGGTGTACTCTGTCATGGCGCGGAGTACCCGCCGACCGGTCAAAAAGGGTTCCCTCTATCCCGTCGCCGGCGCGGGGACGGAAGCGAGCGCTCGGTCGCTACGCGGCGGCGTCCGAGCGCTCGTTCCGCCTGTCACGAACGGTCCGCGCCACGACTAACACGCCGACGGCGACGAGGAAGTCTCGACCGATCGATCCGAACACGTCGACCCACAGGCGCAGGATCTGCGGGTCGGCCGCGAAGGTCCCCGACCACAGCAGGGTCCTGAGCGAGTGGGGAGCGACTCCGACGTACTGTCCCGCGAGCCCGCCGATGAGCGCGCCCGCGAAGAGCGCGAGTANCGACCGGCCGGTCAGTGGAATCCGCGAGCCGGGAGCGATAAGCGCGTAGAACGCGACGAACAGAAGCCCCGGCACCACGAGGTAGGTTCCGGCGACGTCGACCACGAGGTCGAGCGGCGTTCGGGCGGTCACCGGCTGTCCCTCCCGTATCGCGTACTGGCGGGACCGAGTCACGGCTTCGAGGAACACCACTCCCGC
>P_A23_Liq_3_FmtDRAFT_1000341_pt1 | contig 9914 bp, 12 predicted proteins | sample PonA233FremontCA_FD_10237 | JGI IMG/M metagenome (IMG submission 10237)
GAGCCAGTGGCACGACGAACTGCTCGCACACACCGACTTGGACGACGACCAGATCGGGGAGTACCACGGCGGGCGGAAGGAGATCCGGCCGGTGACGATCACCACCTACCAGACCGCCGGGATGGACCGCCACCGCTCACTGTTCGACTCTCGGGAGTGGGGACTCCTGTTGTTCGACGAGTGTCACCGCCTCCCGTCGGACGTGTTCCGTCGGACCGCGGACCTCCAGAGCCGTCACCGGCTCGGGACGACCGCCTCGGCCGTCCGCGAGGACGACCGCGAGGAAGAGATCTTCACCCTGATCGGCCCGCCGATCGGCACCGACTGGGGGGCGTTGTTCGAGGCCGGCCACGTCGTCGAGCCGGAGGTGGAGATCAGGTACGTCCCGTGGGACACGGCCGCGGAGAACGAGTTTGCGGCCGCCGACCGCCGAGAGCAACGTCAGATCGCGGCGACGAACCCCGCGAAGATCGACGCCGTCCGCCGGCTCCGCGAGCAACACGGGGACGCCCGGACCCTGATCTTCGTCGACTACCTCGACCAGGGCCGGGATCTGGAGGCCGCGCTGGGTGTGCCGTTCGTCTCCGGGGAGACCCGTCACCACGAACGCGAACGGCTGTTCGAGCAGTTCCGACAGGGGGAACGGGAGTCGTTGATCGTCTCCCGGATCGCAGACGAGGGGTTGGACCTCCCGAACGCGGAGTTGGCGATCGTCGCCTCCGGGCTGGGTGGGAGCCGCCGACAGGGCACCCAACGCGCCGGGCGGACGATGCGCCCGTCCGGGTCGGCGGTCGTCTACGTCCTCGCCACCCGTGGGACGACCGAAGAGGAGTTCGCCCGCCGCCGGATGCAACACCTCTCCGAGAAGGGGATTCGCGTGCGGGAGCGGACGGTCGACTGAACAGAGGTAGCGTGTCGGAGCGAGCCCGGAGTTGAAGTGTGGTCCCGAACCAACTGAGTCCGTGAGCGAGACAGCGAACACAGCCGGTGGCGAGACTGGTGCCGTGACCCGTGTCTCCACTTCGGGTGAGACGAGAGTCCCAGAAGCGGTCCGCGAGCAGCTCGGGATCGAGCCGGGCGACCGTATCGTCTGGTGCGTCTCGGACGACGGAGCCGACCTGCGGATCGTCGAATCGGATGCGACAGCGAGAGGGAGTGCGCTTCCAGACGACGTGTCCGACGCGGAACGCCGAGCGGTCGCAGACGAGATGGACCGTCAGGTTCGCGAACGTCGCCACGGCGAGTGGGACCCTGCCGAGGTCGACACGGATGGCAGAGAGTGAGGGGTCGGTCTACACCGTCGACGCGGTCGCGATGAACCGTCGGCTGGTCGGTAGAGAACCGGAACGCGTCCGAGAGATCTTCGACCGGGCAGCCGCGGGTCTCGATCGAGTCGAGACGACTCCGACGCAGATCGGAGAGGTCGCTGCGACCTTCGCCGGGGACGGAGAGATCGCCGGCGTCGAACTCCAGTTGTCTCCGCGTGAGGCCGTTCGCCAGCTTCTCGACGGTCCTGTCACCGTTCCACGGCTGGGTCGTGGTGTCCTCGTCCGGCTCGGTCGACTGTTGGAACTGTACTCACTCCACGACGCGATTCTGGTCGCCACACACCGGAGCCGCGGTACCGACGGAGTCGTCACCAACGACGCCGAGGTCGAGACGTTCGACACCGACGAAGTCGTCTGAGACTGATCACCGACTGCGACCGATGTCGTGTCGCGGAGCTCGACTTCACGACGACACCGACACGACAGACACAGTGGCTCGACGAGTTACCGCGGTCGCGCGACGACTGCGAGGTGGTCGTCGTGGTACGGCTCCAACCGCGTCTCGGCGAGAACCTCGAACGTCTCTCGCAGTTCCGCACACACCTCTTCGAACACGGCCTCCGGTTCCCGGGCAACGTCCTCACTGCGGGCCTTCACCGCGAGCACCAGTCGGCCGTCGTCCGCGAGGAACTGGGCGTTCCGAGCGGCGACGGCCGCCTGCCCCCGCGTCGCCACGTCTTGGACGATCGCGTCGACACCCGACTCGACGACGTGTGTGTACGTCGCCGGCTCGCGGGCGTCCTTCAGGAGCGGGAACAGTCGCGGGCGGGTCTCACACACGTCGAGTAGATCCCGAACCGGGCGCGGGGCGAACTCCACGGCGTAGGTGCGGCCGGCGAAGTCCGCGACGTGGCCGACGGTCGTCCCGTTCGCGGCACCCAGATAGAGGACGTTGTCGTCGCCTGCCAACCCGGTGTCGAGCCCCGACTCGATCGTCGCCGCCAGCTTCGATCGGTGGGGGTCCCACGCTCGCCAGGGGCCGTCCGTCGGCTCGCCGTACACTGGCTCCCCGCGTGTCGCGAGCGACTGCTCGCCGTCGAACGTTCGACGCTGGACACCGTCCGGGAGGGCCCGATCCGAGTTACCGGCGTCACTCACCGTCGCCACCCCGGCGGGCACGGATCGTCGCCATCCGATCGTCCAGTTCTTCCTCCAGTTCCGGGCGACGGTCGCCACTGTAGTGGTCGACACGCGCGGCGATGGTGAGTTTCCCGGCGAGCGCGCGGGCAGCAGAGCCACGCTCTGCGGGGTGGGTGTTGCGGACGTAGTCGTGGGTGTAGATCACGCCGTGTTTGGGTGAGGGTGCGTTCCCGCGGAGGTGTGCGAACAGGGCGTCTTCGGCACCCAACACCTGGAGTGTGCCAGAGGGTTTCTTCGCGAGCGGCTCCAACCCGCCGGCGAGCGAACAGAGTCGCGCGGCCAGTGTCGGCCCCGCCATCGCGGCGAGATTCGGCGCGACGACCGGTGTGTGGTCCTCGACGTACGTCTCCAGTCGGTCTGCCTCGTCGGCCAACGTGGCGACTCGCTCGGCCAACGCGACGACACGCGTCTCTGCGGGGCCGTCCGGATCGCGGTCGGCCACCGACCGAGCGTACGCGACCCCGGCGTCGCTGGTGTCTGTCTCGGTGTCCACGTCGAGTTCGAACAGACTCCCACCCCACTCGGCGACGCGTTCTGCGAGTTCGTTGGCCGTCCGCCGAGCGTCGTCGGCGGCACGGATCGCGTGGATCAGCTGTTGGTCGTCCGCCCGTTCGCGTTCGCGCACGGTCTCGCGAGCGGCCGACAGCGTCGCCTCCCGCAGTGCCGCCTCGTACTCCTCCTCGCCGTCGACGAACCCCGTCTCGACGGCCACCGTCGGCCAGTCGTCGGGCGTCGCCGCCGACTCCTCGCGTACCCGGTCGGCGAGATCGCCGTCCCCGACGGGGCCCTCGGCGGCGAACCAAGCGTCCCCCGCCGTGGCAGTGTCGTCGTCTGCCGTGTCGTCCGTCACGCTCGCTGTGAGCGGGCGACGCCAGTAATCGTTGTCGACTGTGTCTCGTCGGTGACCCGTCGGTGGCGGTACTACTCGACTCAGTCGTCTGCGGCCGCCGCTACTCCACCGTGATCGATTTCGGTCCCGAGCAGGTCGAGGAACTGCGCGATCCACTCCGGGTGATCGGGCCACGCCTGGCCGGTGACGAGGTTCCCGTCGGTGACGACGTCGTCCGTCCAGGAACAGCCCGCTGCCTCGACTTCCGGCTGGAGCGCGGGGTAAGCGGTCGCCTCGTAGCCGTCGAGGACGCCCGCGGCCGCGAGAATCTGTGGCCCGTGACACAGTGCCGCGACCGGCTTGTCCGTCTCGAAGAAGTGCCGGACGGCCTCGATCACCGCGTCGTAGCCGCGGAGGTACTCCGGCGCACGCCCGCCGGGGACGACGAGCCCGTCGTAGTCCGCGGGGTCGATGTCTGCGAGTGTGGCGTTCAGTTCGAAGTCGTGGCCGCGTTCTTCGAGGTACGTCTGGTCGCCGCGGAAGTCGTGGATCGCGGTCTTGACCGTCTCGCCCGCCTCTCGCTCGGGACAGACGGCGTGGACCTCGTGGCCGACCGCCTGGAGCGCCTGGAACGGGACCACGATCTCGTAGTCTTCGCCGAAGTCGCCGACGATCATCAGCAGTTTGCTGGCTGCCATACGCGACCACTCTGTGCGAGACGAGATAGTGGTACCGGCCGTTGCGGCGGGACACCCTCCACGACCGACGACGACTCAACCTCGACCGACGACGACCCAGCCTCGGCCGACGACACGACCGAACGGACACTGTGGGGTGTGTTCTCACGACGTTCACGTCGGCGAAGCGCATATGCTGCTCGGCGTCGTAGCTCTGCCAATGAGATCAGACGACACTGGTGACCGCGGAATCACCAGGAACACGACCGTTGTCGCACTCGCCGTCGCGGCAGTGTTGCTCGCCGGCGTCGCGGGTGTGACGCTGGCAGCCTCCGCGCCGCCCAGTGGCGACGAGATTCTCGACGACGCCGAACAACAGTACGACGTAGCCGAGTCGGTCGTCGGGGCAGCAGACGTGACTGTCAGTAACGACACGGAGACGCGCAGCTACGAGGTGTCGTTCGCCGCCACCGAGGACAACGAGTCTCGCGCCTCGGTGACCGGCGACAACGGGACGTACGTCGTCGGGACGAACGGCACCGTCGGCTGGGTCCACGACGAGGCGACCGGGCTGACGAGGGTGTACGACGAGTCCGACGCGGAGCCGACCGACGAGATGGAGGCGGAACGCGAGGCGTGGGCCGAGAACCACTCGTGGGACGACACCCGCGAGGCGTTGTACGACTGGTCCGAGGAGAACGCCACCGCCGAGCGGATCGGCACCGAAACCGTCGACGGGACCGAGACGTACGTCGTCAGAGTGACCCCCGCAGACGACACCGAGGGGACGGCGACAGTGTGGGTCGCGACCGAGGAGTCGACCGTGCTCCGGCAGGAACTGACCGGGCCGAACGGGACAGTGACCGTCGACGTGACGGAGACAACGTTCAACGCGAGCGTCGCAGACAGCACGTTCCAACCGCCGGGTGAGACGGCCCCGTCGGTCGGCGAGCAGGTCGAGTCGTTCGACCAACTCCAGGAGACCACCGACGCGACGCTGCCGACGGTGACCGACGAGCGGTTCGACTTCGACCGTGGGTCGGTCGTCGCCTACGGTGGTGAGGCGGCCACCGTCCAGCGGTACACCGGGGCGGCGAACCTGACGGTCGTGACGACCTCCTCCGAGCAGACACTCAACGCGGCCGACGCGGAGAACGCGACGGAGACGACCGTCGCCGGCACGACCGTCTCGGTGACGGACACCGAGGAGGGGGTCGCCGTCTGGTGGAGCGAGGGTGACGTGCGCCACGGTGTGGTCGCCGACCTCGACCGCGACGCGGTCGTCGAGATCGCGGCCGGACTGATCGACGGCTGACACGGTCGTCGCTCGCCAGCGTCGACCTGTCGGCACGCCACGACAACCGTTCTCGACCTTCCGAAAGACGTAATCGCTCCACGGGAGACGTTCGGGTGTGACGACCGACACGGACGCCTACGACCTGCTCACCCGGCGGACGACCGAGGTGATCACCGACGAGGAGCTCCGCGAACTCGCGGCCGACCCGGAGGGGAAGCGCGCGTACGTCGGCTACGAGCCGTCCGGTGTCCTCCACCTGGGCCACATGTTGACGGCGAACAAGCTGCTCGACCTCCAGGCGGCCGGGATGGAGGTCGTCGTCTTACTGGCCGACGTCCACGCCTACCTCAACGGGAAGGGGAGCTTCGAGGAGATCCGCGAGACGGGCGAGCGGATGCGCGAGCAGTTCCTCGCGTACGGGCTCGACGAGGACCAGACGGAGTTCGTCTACGGCTCGTCGTTCCAGACGGACGAGGAGTACGTGCTCGACCTCCACGAACTGGAGCTGTCGGCGACGCTCAACCGCGCACAGCGCGCGATGGCGGAGATCCAGGGCGGCGAGACGGCGAAGGTGAGCCACGTCGTCTACCCGTTGATGCAGGCGTTGGACATCGAGTACCTCGATCTGGACCTGGCGATCGGGGGGCTCGACCAACGGAAGGTCCACGTGCTCCACCGCGAGGAGATCGAGACGCTGGGGTACGACTCGCGGCCGTGTCTCCACACGCCGATCCTCGCAGACCTCGGGACCGGCGTCGGGAAGATGTCCTCCTCGTCGGGCGTGACGATCTCGATGGAAGACTCCGCCGAGGCGATCGAGGAGAAGGTCAACGACGCCTACTGCCCGCCGACACGCGACCCCGACCCGACGGACGACGGCGAGGAACGAGAGAATCCCGTGTTGGAGTTGTTCCAGTACCACGTGTTCCCGCGGTTCGAGACCGTCGAGATCGAACGCCCCGACGAGTACGGTGGCAACCTGACGTACGACGACTACGAGGCGCTCGCCGAGGCGTTGGAGTCCGGCGACCTCCACCCCGCGGACGCGAAGCCGGCGCTGGCGTCGTACCTAGACGAGCTGATCGCGCCCGGCAGAGCGAAGATCGACGGCGCAGAGTGACACGTTCCTCGTTGTCACGCCAACCCGAACTGTGCCATCAGCCCGTCGAGGAGTCCCTTGACGACCAAGCCGACTCCGGAGAGTGTGAGCGCGATCCCGCCCGCGATGACCAACGACTCCAACGCGATGAGGGCGACTCCGACGACAGCGAACAACACACCGACGATCCCGACCCGTCCCAATCTGCCGATCATATCTGTTTTCGGTGACCCCCGTAGAAAAAGAGTGTGAGTTCTCAGCGAGATGTCTACACAGCTTTTGGCTCAGAGGACAAGAACCCGAGCAATTTGTGTTGAACTAACGTAAAGGGGAATATGCGATGTCAGAAGAAAGCGCAAGACACGATCGAAGTGACGTAACAGGTACAAGACGAACCATTCTGCGGAGCTTCGGTGGACTAGTATCGTTAGGCGGTGTGAGTGGCGTCGTCTCAGCCTCGAAGGGTCAACAGAGCGAGTACAACGGGCTCTACGAATTTCCGTCAGTAGTGGACGAGTACGAGCGGTACCAGAGTCGTGGTCAGGTTGACCGAGCTCGAGATCTTCTAGATGAAAACAACATCGGCTATGGGTACACGTCGGCAGTCCCAGTTGAGACCGAAGAGGGAATCAAGAGTCAGACCACGAACTCGGGGGGTCCGTACGCTCAGGACAGTTCATCAGTAGCACCGCAAGATCTCTGGGAGAAGAGTAGCGCTAGTATCAGCATCAACACTACTAAGATCGGTGAAGAGAGCGTAGACGGGTATTCTGGGAAGCTCCCACGATTCAGGGTCCGACTAGACCTGACGCTCACGAACGGAAACGTAGTTACTCCACAGACCGCGGGACCGAAAGACGTGCCGGCGATCTCGTTTGAGGGTAGCCACTGGCTCACTCAGACACAGTCGTCTTCGCGACCACCGGGCTCAATCGGCGAGGGAGGGGGAGTGGAGAGTAGTAGTATGAAGTCTGACCACTTCCGTTGGCGATTCAACGAACCACGCGCACCCTTCGTCGATAATGGCTTCGTTCACTTCTTCTCTGGAGAAATGCACATGCACCCTAACGCAGAGGGTATCAGCCAGGTGTTCGGGAACTATTCACACGCTTGGAACAATTCTACTGGAGTCACAATAAATAATATCTTCATTGGACTGGGTGTATTTAGTATTGGAACGAACTTCGCCGCCGACAACTGGGAGATCTCAACGGACTCACTAAATGTGACACCTTAGTGGCTTCAGAGTAGGCTTTTTATTCTCTCTCTGCCTCCAATTCTCATGGGTAAGAAGACTCGTAGAACGATACGCAGAGGATTTGCAGCGTTAGTAGTAGTCTTGGTTCCAGTTGTCGCTGATGCCGGTACAGGTGAATTGACCGGAGTGAGTCAGTACACTGGGTTGACCGCTCACTACGCTGGAGTAGCGTACCTATTGGTGAGCGCTGGATACCAACTCTTCTGCTATTTGGAAGCCGGGCCAAGTCAGTGACGCCGGTGCCCATGTCACTGATTACGCTCCGCCTCGCGCAGGCTGACAACGCAACCAACAGTCCGAATACGCTCCACCGGCTTTATGACCAGAGCGGGCCAACGGCGGACGATGAGCGACGGTGAGTCCAACGGTCGCAAGAACCTCCGTATGCCCGACGAGGACCAGGTGTTCGCAGAGGTAACCACGATGCTCGGGGCGAACCGAATCAAGGTTCGGTGTGCAGACGGAGAAGAACGGACCGCCCGCATCCCCGGTCGGATGCAGAAACGGACGTGGATTCGCGAGGACGATGTCGTGCTCGTCGAGCCGTGGGACTGGCAAGACGAGAAGGGGGACGTGGTCCACCGCTACGAGAAGGCCGACGCCGACCAGCTCCGCGACGAAGGACACATCCGGTGACCGAACCGCCCGGCGTGGCACCGTTCTGTCCTCGACACGCCCGTCTCGACGCCCGGGACTCTCCGGTGGATCGGTGCCTGGTACCGAGCCACACACAACCGTCGAAAGCCGCCGCTCCCGACGGAGTAAAGCCGTTGGCGACCGTACGAAACGTGTGGACACGACAGACATCCGTCCGGCGTTAGAACGGTTCGAGGGGACGGACGCGCAGCGGCGTGTCGTCGCCCGACAGGCGCGCGACCTGGCCGACTCCGGCCGACTCGCGACCGACCGCGGTGCCGAGCCGACGGTCGACGCCATCGTAGACGACCTCGCGGACGCGCCCGACGACTCCGACGTGGTCGAGCGGTGGAACTGGTGGATCGGCTCGTTGGAGACCGCCTACGGCGGCTACGAGCGGTTCGGCGTCCAGACGGTCGGCGACGAACACGACGTGAACGCCTGACTGGCGACTGGTCGACCCGTCCGTACTCGGCTGTCCGCATCCGCCACCGCTTTGCACCGATCGACACAACCAGTGACCGATGAGTGACCGTTCGCTCGTGTCGTCGGTCGTTCTCGACCGCGAGTCGCTGCCCGACCGCGAGTCGTTGCCGCGGTACGTCGCCCCGTTGCCGGCGTGGTTGGAAGACCTCGGCTTCCGGCTGGTCGTCCCGATCGTCGTGATCAACCTCCTCGGGACGGCGTTCGGCTTCTGGTACTACGGGTTCCACCCGCTCCCGTTGTCCGACCCGACGATTGTCTGGCAGTTCGCCGGCACGCCGCCGGCGATGTGGGCGTTCGTCCCGGACAGCCCGGTCGCGACGGGGTTCGTCGCGATCGCGCTCGGACTGTGGTGGCTGGGTCGGCCCAGCGAGTACTGGAACGCACTGGCGTTCTTCGGTTGTTGGAAACTGGGGCTGTGGACGCCGTTCACTCTCGTAGCGTTCGCGGACGGCTTCCTCGCGACGACCGCGCTCCCGATGTACGCCTTCCTGTTCGTCTCGCACCTGGGGATGGCTGTCGAGGCGTTCCTACTCTACCGAATCTCCGAGTTCCCCCGCTGGCCCGTCGCGGTCGCACTCGGCTGGTACGCGCTCAACGACCTCGTCGACTACTTCGTCCCCGTCGTCGGCACCCCACACCACACACTGATCCCGGCGCAGGCGCGGCTCTCGGACGCTGTCGGATTCACCCACCCCTCGCCCCAACACGAGATCGCCGCCGCGGGCGCGGTCGCACTGACGATCACCGCGACACTGCTGGTGGTCGCGACCAGACGAGCGAAGCGAGCGGCGTGACGCCGCTCGGGGTGACCCGGACGGCTAAGTCGCTCCCGTGGTTCGTTCCCCTCGTGAGCCACTACGACACGGTCGCGCAACTCCCGTTCGTCGTCGACTCCGTCGGTCTCGAACGACGGGCGCGCGACACGTCTTCGGGGTTCGAGCGAGTGACGACCACGGTCCACCTCCGTGGCGACGGGTTCCACGGCCGCGGCGAGGATGTCTCCTACGACACCGAAGACCACGACGCGCTGTACGAGGACCCCTCGACGAGCACCGAGGCAGTCACGTTCACCGAACTGGCGGGTGAGTGGACGTTCGGGGAGTTCTCGGCACGGCTCGACGAGATCGACCTGTTCCCGACCGGCGGCCCGGAGCGCCCGGCGAG
>P_A23_Liq_3_FmtDRAFT_1000342_pt1 | contig 9905 bp, 8 predicted proteins | sample PonA233FremontCA_FD_10237 | JGI IMG/M metagenome (IMG submission 10237)
GAGCCGATATCAATAATGCCCTCGCGCTCCTCGCTGAGGTATTGGCCGATCCCATCGAGCGACTGCACGCAGTCGAAGATGATTTTGTCGATTTTCTCGTCGGCGATCCGTTGGGTATCCCCGCTCGGGTTCATTTTGCCGCTAGTGCCGCCCTCGGCTGCGAGTGCGGTCTTGATCTCAGGAATCGACCTGATGAGTGCCCCGATGAGGTCGGTGACCTCGGTTCTCGTCTCCTGTCTGAGTTCGGTGGTTGGACTCATACCCTATCTATCACCAAGCAGTTACGAATAAGTACTGAATAGGATTGTTTATGTTTGATTTTGACTGATAAAAATTTGAGTCGACAATCCCCGTGAGTTGAGCCCGCTCAAACTGGTCTGTTGACTGTTCCCGTCGGTGTCGCTTCAATCGAAACACCAATGTCGTAGCTGTCGTGCCGACCGATAGTTGATCCGTCCGTTTCAAGGGGTATCAACCGCTTTTTTGACGCCCTGCTGCCAGCCATTCCCGAACAGTTTCGGCGACAATGAATAGATGGCTCTGTTGAAATCCTTAGTGAGTTACAGGTTCAGTCGGTAGCGTGGGTCGATGCAGACCCTCCCAAAGTCTCGGTTGCTTCGGTTTGTCGAGGAAGCCTTTCAGTTAGCGCAACGTGCCGTAGCTCGATACTCCTCGAAGTTCTCGAAGCAACGCTATACGCACCATCAGCACATCGTTCTCCTATGTCTCAAAGCACGAAAGGATACGACGTATCGAACACTTCTCGACGAACTCATCGAGATGCCCCGTATTCGGGACGCGATCAATCTCACTGAACTGCCTGCCCCATCAACACTGTGCAAAGCGTTCGATAGACTCGATATGGCCGTCTGGCGAGTGCTTCTCTATCTCTCTGCTTCACTGCTCCCGACCAACGGTGTCGCGGGGATCGATGCCTCGGGCTTCGACTGGAGTCACGCTTCAAAACACTACACGAAACGGGCTGAGCTTACGATTCAGCAGCTTAAAGTGACACTGTTGGTCGATACGAGAGTAAACGCAATCCTCGATTTACACGTGACAACGACACGAAAACACGATAGCCAGATCGCTCCGTCGTTGATCAAGCGCAACCCGAGACTATCGACATCCTGCTCGGTGACAAAGGGTGCGACGATCAGAAAATCAGACGACTTGCCCGTCAACACGAGGTTCGGCCACTGATCAAGCACCGTGAGTTCACGCTCCACAAGGCATGGAACGCACGCTTTGACGCAGATCTCTACGGCCAGCGGAGTCAATCTGAGACCGTCAATTCGACACTCAAGCGAAAGTACGGTGCGTTCGTCCGATCACGATGCTGGTGGAAACAGTTTCGTGAACTCACTATCGCTTGTCTCGTTCATAATCTCGACCGGTCGCTCTGAACGGTCTATACAGATGAGATACCTACCGCACAATATTATCTGCTGACTATCCAGCTGGCAATCCAAACACAGTGGCAGAAAGGGGTAGACATCTATGATGTGGTTTGCCCGACGCATTTGCGTGGGCAACTTCGGTTCTACTTGTTCGTTCCCTGCATTATGAGGCGTGCCGTCACAAGGTCTCGTTCTGAGGCCCTGAGGAATCCCTTCGTGAAGCCTGCACTGAACATTGTGTCGGCGAGAGCATCTCCTTTTTCCGGTGCCTCCTCACTGTTTACAACAGTGGCGAAGCGAGAGGTATGGGAATTCCCTGTTGCGGCGTCAAACGTCAGATGCCACCGGTACCGTCTCGTGAACCGGTCAGTTCCCAAGTACAGGTTCGAGTCGGCGTTGCCATCGTCAGCCGGAACGACGTCTCCAGAGTGAGAGACAAGAGAGCCCAAGTTCCAGTCGTGCTCGACTGTTAGGGAGGCATTTTTCCACCCGCTCCTCGCCTCATAGTTCGATCCTGGGATAAGTTGATACTTGGTAACGAGGGCGTAGCGATCTGTCGATTCGAGGTCGAGAATCGACGCGGACTGCCGAACGGTACCGTACGTCTTGCTTCCCGCCGTCGTCGTGTCGGTGGCCACAACGGGGCTGTTCCGTTGACCTATCGAAGGTACTGACTCCTCGGCGTACGTGGCTGGTGGAATGGAGGGTTTGTCGGCAACCCGGCTGGCTCCGAGAGCGCCAACAGCCCCGGCGCTAGCGGCCAGTCCGAGAAGCGAACGACGTTTCATCGTTCTGAGGGAATCTCTCTCAGATTAAACATCTGTTGATATTTCTAAAGCTTACGCATCAAATAGCCTCGATTGTCCGACATAGCCAATATACAATTTTCATCGACCGGCTGTTTCAGGCGAGAATGTGTCTGAAGAATAGGATTTCAACAAGGCCGAATAGATCTGTCTGTCAGAAGGTGGAAGCTATAGCTCGCCGAGCGTGGTGGAATTACGTATCAACGCTCTCCTGCTACCTCATATGTGGCGCTTTCTATGACACGTTCTCCCAACTTGAGTGGTTTTACCCAAGAGTAGCGATGTCATGAGTCACTTCTACCATTTGTGCTTCACCGACAGCGGTGGGGTAGCTCAAAGTGGTCGTGATTATCAGTGTAATCACGGCCAATAGTGGAGGAAGTCTCATCTCCGATATTCCTACGATATAGGAGTTCTATTCACCAATCACCGAATCTGAGTCAATAATAAATTGTATGTTGCTATACCAAAATCGCAACCTTGGAAGTTGAGACTACAGCGGGTTTAGCAGGGCTGTGATGTGTGAATTTGACCTATTCGGTCAGCGGAAACCGCTCCAGATAGCTCTCCAAGCAGCCATTATTATCATGTATCCAGCCATATGCGAGAATTTTCGAGACCTCCAGCAGCGTAGCCACTCAGACGGCACGCCAACCCGAACAGAGTACCTCACTACCCGATTCCTGTCTCCTTCTTCAACAGCGTCAGCGTGTTGTCCGCTGTAATCACCGGTGAGTGCTCATACTCGCCAGTCAACTCGACCTGTACGAGCAGATCGACAGCCCGCCAGATCGAGTACAGCAGACACGCAAACGCGAAGTAGAAGAATCGGAGCCCGAAGTTCTTCGACGTCGTCGCCGCCATGAACCGCTTTATCGATCTGTAGCCGCTCTCGATTTCCCACCTGTAGCCGTACTCCGTAAGGTGTCCGCTCCCCTGATTCGTCATAAACACCGAATACTGACGGTGATCGTCGTGTTCGGAGTCCTCTTTCCGGCGGTAGATCAGCGTCGTCTTGTGCCACTCGTTCTTGCCGAGGTGGAGCTTCCGGTCGGTCTCGTAGCGGTCTTGGTCGCGCTGAAGCAACCGCTTCGCCTGAGCCTTCTCGCTGGTCTGCATCCGCTTCGGCACGACATACGACAAGCCACGCTGGCTGAGCATCTCCAGGACGTGCTGACTATCGAACTCTCGGTCCATCAGCACGTTATCGACGTGGACGAGCTCTTCAGCCGAATCCAGCAAATCCCCGACGATCTCCTCGCGTGACTCGCCTTTCCGTACCGGGCGGGCATCAAGCACGAGCGGAACGGCGTTGCCGACCAACTGGACTGTCGCCCATTGGTAGGCGTACTCGTCGGTGTTCTCTTTCGTTCCGATGATTTCGTCCTCGTGACCCGTGCGGTCGCCTGTGAATGGGTCGGCTTCGGTGATGTCGATGGCGACGATCCCTGCGCGGAAGAACTCCTCCATCTCTGCGACCTCGTTGATGAGTTGCCGAATTGACTGTCGGTACATCTCTCGAACCTCCGGTATCGAGAGGTTGCGAATGTGGTCACGATGAGCGTGCCCGAGTGGTGTCCGCTCCCGAGTCGATTCGTAGACGAAACTGCGAGCCCCCTCATTTGCAGCGAGACTCTCACGAAGTCCGAGATATGTCTGCAGGCCCCAGTAGGCGTTCTCGTGGATTGCACAGCCCTCGCCACGGCCCAGCGAGAACGCCGGGAAAACGATGCGGCTGACGTGGTCAGTGATCTTCTCTGCCTGCTTCAACGTGGTTTGATCACCCGGGTCTGACTCACCAGACTCGTTCCCGTGGTATTGGAGCTTTCGTGCCGGCTCACGCGGAACCGCGACACCCGCATTCTGGGCTTTGATGAGGATAGTTCGAGCCGCCGCCTCGACTGTTTCCCTGAGGTCAGCAGTGAACCGGTCGTGCCAGCTTCGCCACAGTGTTGACTGGTNCGGAATCGACTCGAAGCCCAGTTGTTCGCAGAGTTCAGGGTGGTTCTTGAGGTAACTGACGAGTGCTGTTTCATGCTCCCATTTATGAAGTTCTTTCAGTACGAACACGCGAAGAAGGGTTTCCATATCATAGTATGTCGAATTCTCATAGCAGTCGTGAGATTCGAATCGGAAGTAGGTTAGTGGAAGTTCACAGACGAACTGCTCAACCGAGTCGTGACTCGGATGAGTAAACCAGACCTCTGAAACGACTCGGACATCCGATTCCAGCGCGGTGAGAGAGGCACGGTCGTACAGCGGCGTCGAATTGTATGCGGGCCAGTCTGTGTACGGCTGACGAGCTATCTGCCGAAAGGTAATCTGGCGAGATCTGAGTGTCGGTGCCACTAAGAGATGCTGGCAAATACATAAATAAGAACCCGTCTATCCGAATGATTTTCCACGTATGGATCGTCAACTACTACATATATTGATTACGCAGTTTGCTTGTTTGCTATCTCCACGAACGCATCCTCGATGGTACCTTGATCGACATCAAATGAACGAATAGTCGCTCCAGTTTCTTCAAGCACATCAAGGGTACGATAGCGGAGGTCGCGAGGGCACGTTACAACAAGATCTCCACCCGCTTGGGACACACGCTCGACCCCGTCGATCTTCCGGATAGCGGTTAGCGCAGTGTCACCACCGTCAGTCTCTATTCGAAGATGACTTTCGACCCCGGCCATGTCGCGGAGTTCTTTCGGTGTACCCTCAGCGATAAGATGGCCCTCGGCGAGCAGACCTACTCGATCACAGACACGCTCGACTTGGTCGAGAACGTGACTCGAGAAGAAGACAGTCGCCCCGCGCTCTCGTTCGGTGGTGACGACCTCCCGCACGAGTCGTACTCCGTAGGGGTCGAGCCCGGAAAAGGGCTCGTCCAGAATGAGCAGGTCTGGCTCGCCAGCAATCGCCATCGCGAGGCCGAGACGTTGGCGCATCCCTTTCGAATAGCCACCAGCACGCTGGTCAACTGCGTCACCGAGACCGACACGTCCAAGAACCGTCTCGGGATCACCGCTCGCGTCGTTCGCATCGAGGATGTACTCGACGTGTTCACGGCCGGAAAGCGAACCATAGACCCCGAACTGATCGGGGAGAATACCAGTTCGTGCGTGGATCGTACTGGCATCCTGGCGGGCATCCATCCCGAGAACGATTGCCGTTCCTGTAGAGGGTCGCGTATAATCCATCAGCATATCGATGGTCGTTGATTTGCCAGCGCCGTTCGGGCCGAGGAACCCGTACACTTCACCGTCCTCGACAGAGAGGTCGAGGTCGGAAACAACGGGTTGACCATCGTAGCGTTTTGTGAGCCCTGACGTTTTGATTGCAGTCATCGCACTCGGAGGGGGCTACTCGCCGACTGTAACATCGGAATATCGTTCTGGAGAACCATACCAGCGGTTCGTAGAATACCTGTAAAAACATTTGGAACGACTGTCCTTTTCAAATCTATGCTTATTAAACGTCGTCCAGACAGAAGCGAAGTCGCAGTGGACTGTTTCGGGAGTATTACATCAATACAATGACGACCCAGTATCGATGCCCTCCACCTCCGTCATGCGGACCGAATTCCGGCGCTATCTCCGCGGGAAGACACCGTGGATTATCGGGTTGTGCTTCGTCCTGGTGAGCGGATTGCCGACGCAACCGGACGCAGACGTTGTCCAGGTTCTCGGTGATGCAGTCGTGTTCGTAGATGCCCAAGTTGCCGTTGCGGTCACCGTGCCATTCGCTGCGGCCGCGCTCGGCTTTCGATCGATTATCGGCGAACGTGAGAACGGAACCGCTCGGGTACTTATCGGGACCCAGCTTACTCGACGTCAATTCGTTCTCGGCAAAACACTCGGCCGTAGCGCAGCTCTCGCCGTCCCAATTGTCGCTGGAACCATCGTCATCGTCGGCTCCGATGTCTTCCAATATGGCCGTTTCTCGGTCCCACTACTGGTCGGACTACTACTCATTTCCCTCGTCTATGTGTTTGCATGGGTCGGGGTGACAGTGGGGCTATCGGCTGCAAGTTCGTCAACGGCTCGTGCTGCCGTAATCGTCTTCGGTGTAACGCTCTTTCTCGGTGGTTTCTGGAACTCCCTCACGCTCCCATTCCTCTGGCAGTTTGTAACCGGCTCCGCACCGAGCAACCAGATGGCAAATCCGGCAGCCTTCGAGGCTGCAAAGTGGCTCTCGCTTCCGAGCGCGTACTACGCCCTTACTGACTGGTTTCTCGGCGGGCCTGTCGGGCCCACGAGTGCAGCTTCCCAGGTCTCCGATGCTCTTAGAAGAACTGGTCAGGCCACATCAGCGGATCCAGTGATTCCTCTATGGACTGCCCTTATAATCGCCTCTGCGTGGCCGGCGATAGCTCTGTGGAGCGGTACAGCGGTCTTTCGACGGAATGATCTCGCCCCAGCCAGCGAGACGGGAATTCTTCAGAAGCTCTGGAATCGATCCCCGTCACACCTCCTGTTGGGTCGGTTTCCATTCAAATGGATACCCGGCCAGAACGGTGTCGTTGATTCATTACCTGGGTCGTGGCAGCCAGTAGCTCGCCGCGAGTTCCGTCGTCTCGTTCGAACACCTGGCGTGTGGGTGCTCGGCGGTCTCGTTCTCGGTACTGGCGTTTTGAGCCTCTCCCCGACCACGCTCGTTCAGGACTCGCTTGGTGCCCGTGTCCCGCTGGCAGGGCTTCAGACGCCTATCGCTTTGATGGGCGGTGTTGGTATCCTCTTTGGCACTTTCCGGACGGTCACACGCGAACGCGATACTGGGAGCATCCGGGTGACTGCAGGCACCGCGGCCTCACGGACAAATACCCTTGTTGGTCTCGTTCTCGGCCGTGCGAGCGCGTTCGCCGTTCCAATCGTCGGTGCTGTTCTTGGGACCTGTCTTGTTGCAATCCCTCGATACGGGCTGGTTCCCTTTGGTACGCTTGCCGGCTTTCTGGCAGTTACTCTCGTCTTTGTTGGCTGTATGGCTGGACTCGGCGTTGCAATCTCAACAGTCATACGGAGCCAATCCATTGCCGGAACAGTGATTCTCGTGTTCACCGGGCTTCATTTTGCGTGGTTCCCAATATCGAACGCACTCTACAGTGCTGCCACTGGTACGAGTGTCGACGGGTTCGCTCCACCGGACAATCCGATATTCGTGTTCGTACGCTGGCTCCCACCGCTCCGACTGTTCAATGTCGTTACAAACCCGATTCTCGGGGTCCCGAATTCGGCAGCATCAGCGGCCGGCGTTATCAACGATTTGCAGGAGAACGTGTTCTCGAATATCGTGGTCGTACAATCAGCCTATGGCTCGAACGTACCTGTGTGGTACCTGCATCCAACAGTTGCGTTCGTCGAGCTCATCCTCTGGTGTGTCATCCCGTTCGGGGTTGCACTCGTCCTCTATCAGTATCGTAGTGTTGACTAACCGCGACAGTATGTACATAGCAAACAGATACTGGGTGCGGGGAGATCAAGGTTGCTGTAGCTCAATTCTCTGTCTTATATCTGCGCTCGCAGCTTTACCAAGCAACTGGTTCAGTCACCATCTCACTAAATAGGACTCGTGATGGCAATATCGTGTGCATTAGGCGTATCAGTCTCAACTACTGCGCAACCTCTGGTTGCACCACAGGTTCGGAAGGTAGAGAAAAACTACAAAGAACCGCTGTTCAGAAACGCTCAGTATCGAATTATTCCTCAGTCACGCGTTGCTATCCAATCTAATGCGATTTTATTTCGAGGATTTGATGAGAAACAGCCTGAAACACCGCGAAAACTCCATGCCAGCGGCTACACAACAACGCTCTCTCAGCGAGATCAGTAGAGATCCGGTGGATCAAGCCAGTGTTTAACGAACTCAATTAATGAGGTCATGAGGAAATCAGAAAACGGAAGCATCGTTTCCAAGCGATCGATGACGGAATACTCGAAGAACTCACCGGGAAAGACCGGAATCGGTTCTACCGGGCGAGCGAAGTCTTTCAAATCATCAACAAGCCGATCGACCAACTCTGAACCACTGAGCAGAGAGGGCTTGAGGCATATGCATTGAGATGACCGGGCTCAACTACTGTCAGCCCTCGTCCTGCGCGAGGTCATTCGTCGCTGAGTTCCGAAAGCCGAGCCTTGATTTCCTCGGCATCCGCCTCAGAGAGCGCCTCAACACCGAACCGAACGAGTAGCGGGTAGAAGTGGCGGTTCTTCTTGAACTCGTCTTGGCCCGCCTTGCGGAGCTTTAGCTGGGACTCGAGGTAGGTATCCTCCATCTCGTCGAGGACATCGTCTGGAATATAGATCGTTCGCCCATTCCACTCGTCCTTGATGTTTGTCTTCGTTTTGCTCGTTTCGTTCGTTTCACTCGGTGAAGTCGATTCGATCGTTTCGGTCGATGAACTGGTTTCCACTGTTTCACTCACCCCACTCGTTTCGCTGGAATCAGCCTCGTCGCCCTCCTCTTCGTAGTTGCCCTCGATGCCGGAAGCATCACCCCAGCCGTCGCTCATGCTTCCACCTCCTCAGGTGCGGTCTTCTCAAACGTCTCGTCGAACAGGTCGGCAATCTCGTTGAACAGGTCGCGTGCATCCTCGACGCGCTGGTTCTCCTTACCGAAGCCAAAGACGGACACCCCCTCGCCAATCGACTGAGAGAGGTCGGTTCGCTTCGGGATCTCGAACACAGGGAGGGAGTACGCCGACTTGATCTCCTCAATGGTGTCACGGTGTTCGGCGTTTTGTTCGACCCGATTGCAGACGATTGCCAGGCGGTTGATGTCACCGTATGCCTGTTCGAGGGAACTCAACTGCTTCGCGAAAATCTGGAGGCTGTTAGCGTTGAGTTTCTCGGGAATGACGGGGATGACGACATTGCCGGTTGCGACAAGAGCGTTATCGGTAAGCACGTTCAGGGAAGGCGGCGTATCGACGATGATGTAGTCGTAGTCCGCGTCGAGTTCGTTGAGCGTCATCTCTAATCGTTCTCGACTCTTCGGGGCTTCAAGCAACGTCTGGATATTCTTGTTGTTCGCGAGCTTCTCACTAGCGGGGAGGATATCGAATTCCTCGTGCTCTACGAGGATGTCATTCACCGACTCCATTTGATCGAAGTCGAGGACATCGAAAAGCGTTGTCCGCTCGGTATCATAGTACAACTCGTCGTAGCCAAGCGAGCAGGTGAGCCCACCGTGATAGTCGATATCGACTAGAAGAACGTTGTACCCACGGGCCGAAAGTGCGCCGCCAGTGTGGATAACATCAGTCGTCTTCCCTGCGCCTCCTTTCTGATTTGCTACGGTGATTCGTGCGGTATTGGTGTCGGTCATTTGCTTTGTATGCTTTGTTGTGTTCGTTTTGCTCGTTCTGTTCGTTTCGTTCGGTGAGGGTGTTTCATTCACTGAGAGGACTACTACGGTGTTAAAACCAAGTGTTCGTTTCACTCATTGAACCCAACTCATTCATTCCGATCACCTTGTTCGTTATATTCGTTTTATTCGTTCTACTCGTTTTATTTGTTCAACTCGTTCCAAGGGAGCCGACAGTTTCTGTAGAGCGGGACAGTCGTGGATAGTCTAGGTTCGACTGTTCGTCAAGGATAGCCTCGAAGATTTCGTCAACAGAGAGCAACAACAACAGGGATTATTTTCATAGGGAGCCGTTGTTCGAACATGGTCTCACGCGAAAATCTACGAACTGTGATCTCCG
>P_A23_Liq_3_FmtDRAFT_1000343_pt1 | contig 9892 bp, 4 predicted proteins | sample PonA233FremontCA_FD_10237 | JGI IMG/M metagenome (IMG submission 10237)
GAGACTTTCCCGGCGTTAGAGTAGAAACAGAACAAGGAGGAATCCAGTCGGTATCCGTTGGCCTCGCAGAAAAGGTTGTTCTCTTTGGACAGCCAGAGTATAAAGATAATGGATCGATAAATGGGGACGCCTCTGCTGGCGAACTCGTTTCCATCGCCTCACCACTTGAAGCAGAGACATTCTTTGGGGAGAGCGAACTCGCTGATGGAATGCAGGAAGCACTACAGAATGGTGCAAACCTTGAGTTCCTTCGGGCAGTAGCTCCCCCACGACGTGAGGTCACAGGTGAAACACAGGGTGCTGCGACTGGTACACTTGAAAATACTGAGATTGTTGAGGACGTGTCTACCATTACATTTGATGATGATGGAACAAGCCTCGATGTTGAGTTTCGGTATACTCCCGGCCCATCTCAGCCCACGGAGTCGGATACAGTTCATATCAATCCTTTGACAGGAGAGTATGCGGCTAAGGCTGACCCAACAACTGACTTTGCTGTTGATTACGAGCATATTGATTACGAGTATGCGTTCAATGAGAATGCAGTGCTCAATTATGTGAATGAGAATGAAACTGGTGTCTTCTTTGCACTTAGTGACTCTGACACAGTTTCCTCACAGCTCGCCACAGTTGTCTCGACACTTCGAGATAACTATCAGCTTGTTTCAGGATTTGCACTCGCTGAACCGAACGATTCGCGTGTGCTCGATACAACCGAAACAACTGACACAAATGGTGGGGCCGAGCCCCGTTACAATACTGGTACCTATGGCACTGATGCGAATCAGTCAGTTTCCAGTAACTCGTTCTTCAAGCCTGCCCCTGCTCGACTTGATGGCTCCCCAACCAAAACGATTGGTGGTGGCCTTGCAGGATTGTATGCTGGCAACCCGATTGACGACGCGGTGTACAACGAAGTTGTACAAGGATATAACAACCTTGAGCAAGGCCTTAACAAGACTGAGGCCGGAGACCTGAGAGATGTTGACCTGATCCCTGTCCGAGATGGTGGATCGGTTCGTGTCAAAGGAAACCGAGCAACAAACTTCAGTGAGGCTGGAACTGCTGCCGCCGACTTCTTCACCCGTCGTATCACAGACCGAGTTATTCTTGTTATCAAACAGGTTGGTGACGCAATCCTTGGTCTGATTAATAATGAAGAAACTCGAACCGAGGCTGAGAATGCAATCGCCCGAGAACTTGGATCACTCGCCCAAGAAGGTCTTATCAGAGACAACGAAGGCGATGAGACAAACTATGTGGTCGATGTATTTGAGAGCAGCACAGATACTAATGAGGTAAAGGTCAACGTGAGCTTCACACCATTCGGAATTGTGAAGAAGGTTGATGCCTCGATTACGGTGAACGTATAGGAGTGATAATTTATGCCAACAGATCCATATAACGAGAACGCGACAGGTAGAACGAATATTGATGACTCGAAGGAGGTCGGGCCAAACTGTAAGCTCGAAATTCCTTCTGGGACTGAAATTCCTGTGGAGAATGTTTCGTTCTCCGAGGAAGTAGACACGTCTGAGGTTCAGTACACAACCGGCTTCTCGAAGGATATCGCTGTCACTGGTGTCACATATAGTGGCTCCTTTGACATTCCCGGTAACGCGAGCAATGTTCGAGACAAGGGATGGGAAAATGCTGCGGAGAGTTCGACAAATCTCCCAAAACATGTATCAAACCTTGTTATCAAGGATGGGAACAAGACGTACACCTTCCAAGATGTGCTACTGAACAGTCACTCGAAGGATATTCCGTCCGATGACAGGACTTCTACATCCTTTGATTTCATGGCCCAACAGATGTTCTCAAATAGCGGCGGCGCGTAAACGAACGTAACACACTACTGACCCGAGTGATTCACGGCCACTCATTTGACACGAATCCTCCGTCCTTACCCGAGGACGTTAAAACACACCACTATTATTGAGGAAGTAGCGTCAAGTTATTTTTCGTGGTAGGAAATCCACCAACTGGAGAAACTACAACTATGCAAGAAACAGAAGCGATGGACTTTTATCAGCGAATCGTTGAAGGAAAGAAAAGCGGTACGGAGATCAGTCTCCAAATTGAGAGTGGACATACACTCACAGATGTTGTGATGTCCCCAATCGATAAGAAAACATTGGCTGGAGTTATTGAACGCCTTCCAGAAGAAATGTTTGAGGCGGTTGACGAAGCAGAAGGAGATGCTGAGGAAGCCCAAGAAAGTATGGAGGGAGACCTCAGTGCAGTGACAGAAGATACTGTCGAGGCTTTTGAGGATCTTCTCAAAAAATCCTTGAGTCATCCGAAGCTCACGAATAGTCAGATGGCTGACATTATCAATGCACTCAACTTTGAGATGCTATTTGAGCTTGGGACAAAGGTGATTGATATGTCGGTCGAGCAGACTGGTGAGATTCAGGATTTTCACGAACAAGAATAGGACAAGCCCTCTGGCAAACTGTTTCCTCTGGTGCATCACCATTCTCTGTCATTGATGAAGAAACTGGACAAAAGCGACAAGCTTTTGCCGATGAATTGACACAAGGTCAGTTATACTTTGTGTTTCATGCAAAACAAGAGCGTGAAAAGATGAAACAAGAGAAAGCTGATCGGAAAAGACAGAAGCAACAAATGAAGCAAAACTTCTAACTCACAACTTGTACACACTGTGACCCAACATGGCTAAACTTAGTGCCCAAATATTTGGTAAGGACTCAGGATTAGGCGACACCCTTAACGACATTTCTAAAGCTGTTAAGACAGCGGGTAAGGGTGTTGATGATCTTGGTGATAAACTTGTCAAAAGTCTTACACCATCGAGCAAGGCTGCATCGAGCGCACTTGATGACTTGGATGAGTCCACCCGTGAACAGGTTAAGTCTATTGCAACAGCGATTCAGGGTGTTGATAGCTACGGTGATGAAACCTCTAAGGCAGGACGCTCTACTCGTGGGATGGCTTCTGGTGTCAACAGTCTTGACAGCGAACTAAAAAAGATTGTCGCAAGCAGTAAGCTTTCTGCTTCACAAGTCGATAATCTTTCAGACCAAGCACAACAGGCACTTCTTTCTACACAAGCGTTGTCTGGTTCTGTCAAAGGTCTGTCAGGTAGCCAGACGAAGGCTGCTGCCACATCCCGAGCCGCAGCCTCAGGTATTGACGAAATGGGGGACGAGGCGGGACAAGCAACAGGCCAACTTGTTGGGGCAGCGAGTGCATCTGAACTTCTTTCACTACAAAGTAGTGCCCTTTCAGTTAACTTTGGCGCATTTACTATTGCCTTGAGGAACCTTACAACGCAAGTTCCACTATTAGTGGCAACACTTGGAAACCTTGGATCAGCACTCACAGGGGTTGGTGCAGCCGTAGGTGGTGTCGGCCTTGGTGGATTAGCAGTTACTATCGGAGGAGTCTTAGCGAAGGCTCGTGAGGGTGGGGCAAACCTTACTGATCTTGAGAGTGTGATGAACTCCTTGGATCAGACAGCAGAACAGTTGCAACAATCTTTCATCGAAGCAATTAATCCTCTTGTTGAGACACGGGGTGCTATCGAACTATTTGATAGCGTAATGGAGGGATTGATGACAACCATTAATTCAGTGAGTACAGCTATCTCTGCTGCCTTTGAAGGAGGTGAGGCAGTAGAAACTAATCGCAATCTCCAGAGCCTTTCAGATACATTGAGCGGCATTGGCGGCTCCTTTTTACGGAATATTGATGCGATAAATGCTGCACTTGGAAACCTTGTGTTACGACTTGGTGGAGACCTTCAATCAGCAGCAAAAGCAGTCTTTCAAGGATTACCCGGAGTAATTAAAAGGGTAACAGATATTACAGAAGAGCTTGGAACAATTATTGCAGAATCTTCTGGAGAGTTTGGTCAATTTGTTGACAATCTCTCACAGCTTGGACGAGTAGTTGCTGCTGGTGTTTTGCCAGTACTCAATGAGTTCTTCGGTGTCATTGGAAAGGTTGCTGACAGTCTCATTCTCACTGATGACGAAATAAGAAATGCAACTGGTGCGACAGATAATCTTGGTGCTGCTGCTGCAAATGCTCGTGATCAGTTATCAGGATTCCGAATAGAGACGATTGCATCAGCAGCAAAATCTTTGGCACTAATTCTTGCACTGAATCGTCTTGCAGGCATCTTTGGTGCAATTATCACACCAATTGCAGCAGCAACAGCATCCTTGACAAACTTCTTCCTTGCTGCAAAGAGTCAGGGAGCATTTGCTGGATTCCTGCTTACTATTAATCGACTTGGTAGTGTTATTTCAAATAATATTGGCGGAGTTGGACGACTTTCGACCGCATTTAGTACACTACTTCCACCACTCGGTGAATCAACGTCGGTGACGGGTGCCCTAATTAGAAGATTGTATGCTACCAGTGAGGCCGAGGATGAGGCCGCCGAAGAAGGAGTGAGCCTTGCTGCTGCAATGCGTGCAGCAGCTTCCTCAATGGATGAAGTTGAAGATGAGGCTACATCAGCAACAGTGTCTATTGCTGGACTGAAGACAACAATGTCTTCACTCGTTCCATCATTTTTGTTAACTGAGGAACTTTCTGACGATCTTTCACAAAGTTTCGGTAGGTTGGGAAGTAAAGCAGCTATTTCTCAAACATTTTCTTCGCTTTCAACAAGATTAATTAACTTAGGTTCAGTTTTTCAACCACTTGGAACAGCAATACAAGCCTTCCAAGTTCAGTTATCAAGTAGTGGAAGCTTTATACAGGCTTATAGTGGTTTTCTTGCTACATTACGCTCTCAAGTAGCCTCTACAACGTTTAGTATGGTTGGATTTGGTAGTGCTTTAAGAGGTGTTGGGAGAGATCTACAAACCATTGGAAGTGATTCAGCAAGTACAACATTTAGTCTTCTTGATAGTTTAACAAATAGAATGGCTAACAGCTTTGACAGGGCTGGAATGAGTATTATATCTTTCTCTGGAAGACTACGGCGGGGGAAGGGTATTACTTCTGGTTTTATTGGAGTTTTAGGAACATTAAAAACAAAGTTAGCTTCTTCATTAACTGAGCCTCTCATTCCAGCAGGGGGAAAGTTTGACCAATTTAGCAACCGTGTTGGAAACAGATTAGGAACAACATTTGACAATGTGAAAGGACATATCAAAAAAGCATTAACTGAGCCTCTCATTCCAGCAGGGGGAAGGTTTGATCAATTTAGTTCTCGTGTTGGTAGTACATTATATGATGGATTAACGAATCCTCTCATTCCAGCAGGGGGAAGGTTTGACCAATTTAGCAACCGTGTTGGAAATAAGTTAGGAGCAACGTTTAACAATCTAAAGGGACATATCAAAAAAGGATTAACTGAGCCTCTTATTCCAGCAGGGGGAAGGTTTGACCAATTTAGCAGGCGTGTTGGAAATAAATTAGGAGCAACATTTAACAATCTAAAGGGACGTATCAAAAAAGGATTAACTGAGCCTCTTATTCCAGCAGGGGGAAGGTTTGACCAATTTAGCAACCGTGTTGGAAATAAAATTAAATCAGGATTAGGAAATGCCTTTGATTCGGTAAAAGATTCAGCAACCGTAGCCAAATCTTCATTTAAATCTCTTGGAAATGTTACAGGAAATCTACTACTTGGAAATATTTCTCCACTTATTAGTAAACTAAGTATTCTTAACAGCGGATTTATAGCGAATGGCCTATCAGCATTGTTTAATAGTAGTGCTATTTCTACTCTTAATTCGATGCTGGCTAAACAATCTGGCATCGTTGGAGTATTAGGTAGAGCACTCGGAGCATTGCGTGCTCAATATATAATTACTGGGAGTGTTATGACTGCTGTTCAGGGTGCCCTTAGCGTATTAGTTGGAGCAAATAGCTTAGCAACTGCATCAGAAATAGCGCACGCTGCCGCAGTACAACTGCTCACACTTGCATTTAGTGGACTTGTAACGATTGGGGGAGTGCTTCTATCAGTTCTTACATCTATTGCAACAATTGCTGGTATTTTGGCAGGTGTGTTCCTGATTGTTGTGGCAGTTGTTGGCACTGCTGCGGCGGCCCTCATGGCACTTGGAAGCTCTGGTAAAAGTGCCCAAGAATTGATTGATGGATTAGTTTCAAAACTCCGAGAAATCGGAAGCACAGTCATGCCACTCGTTGTGTCTGCTGGTAATGCTATGACAGATGTGTTCAACTCAATCATGGCAGTTGGTGACACACTTACTGGGGGACTGAAGGAAATTGGTGTCGCGTTAGGATTGATCAACGAAGACGCTGGTGACGGTGGCATGATGGCAATGCTTGGCAATGCTGTGGATATGATCAAGCCTGTGATCGACCAAATTGGCGAGCTTGCAAGAACTATTGGAAGTTACCTGACAGGAAAGATTACACAGGCAACTGATGCAATAGTCGGCTTTATTGAAGGAAATAATATTGCAGGAAAGATTCAGGCTCTTGTCAGTAACTTTAAGTCTCTTTCTGGCCCAATAAAGAGTTTTGCTAACACAGTAATTACGGCTGTAAAACCTGTCTTTAACAATATTATTTCCTCTGCACAACAAGTTACTTCTGCGATATTTGGAATCTTTTCCAGTGGTGAGGGCGGCGGGCTGGGCGGATTTGTGGACATGCTATTCAATATTGGAAATATCCTTATCAACTCTGTGAAGGCTGGCTTCAAGATTCTTGGAGCCGTTATCTCATCACTTGCACCAGTTGTGAGCTTTGTTGTTGATATTATTACTGGCGCACTTGTTGGTGTAATAGGAATCATTGGATCTGTTATCGATATATTTGGTGCATTGTTATCTGGAATATTCGGTTCAAGTGACGAGGGTGGTGGAATATTTGAAACACTTGGGTCGATGGTCGGCCCGGTTATTTCAGGGATCAAGGCATTTGGATCAGTGTTAGAAGGAATTATGGGGGTTGCATCAGCGATCTTCGGCCCTCTGTTGAGTGGCCTCGCATCAGTTGGCTCCTTCATTGTTGATCTTATTATCCCATATGTGAATTACCTTGGAGATGTCATTGGGTTTGTCTTTGGGACTGCTGCCATGATTGTTGGCGGATTCATTGACACCATTGTTGGAATATTTAGTGGTGCCTTTGGATTCATATCAAAAATATTAAACGGCAACATAGTTGCTGCATTTATGGGACTTGGTAATGGAATTGTTGAGTTCTTTGCTGGCATTTTCGGATTCCTGAAAAACAGAATTGTTTCATTTGCAACGATTGTCTATGATCTCATTGAAGGTATCCTGACTACAATATTTGATGCCTTCACAAGTCTGCCGAGTGCCTTAGCTGGCATCTTTACAGATATTGCGACTGGAATCGTGGGAGCTATTGGAAATGCACTTGGAATGGCTAAATTTAATATCCCAGAATTGGAAATTGCAGGCAAAACCATCATGGAAGAAAAGACCTTCTCACTTGGTGGAGGGGGAGACAGTGGTGGGGGTGGAGGAGCCCAATCAATTCTTGCTTCAAATGAGGAGGATGAAGCAAATATTAGCGACTCACAAATGGGCAAAGAAGACCTTGCCTCTGGTGGAGGAATACTCAAAAATGTTGGCGGGATGGCATCAGATACCATGTCAGGAAAGATGGAAGGTTCAAGTGGAGATGTAAATGTTAATGAAGGAGACAGTACAAACATCTTCAATCAGACAATCTCCGCCGAGCCTGAGGATGAGGTACAGATCGGTAGAATTGCTGAGGATGCGATGTCTGAGGCAAACTCCTTCAAACGTCGTCAGGAGGGTAGTCAATAATGTCAATATCTAATGCATTCGACGATCAAACTGATTTTGAGATTAACACAATTGCATACGAGGATGATGGAAATGGGCCACCTAACATCAACTTTGAATATGCTCGCCCATCAATTAGTGTAGACAACAAGGGACGTTTTGTCACCCACGAGGTCGTTGGTGGGACGACTGTAAGGCAGAAAATAGGTGAAGAGCCAAGAGAATTGTCAATCACTGGAGTTGTGAAGGGTGAAAGTATGGCGAAGGCAATCGATTCCCTCAGGGATGCAGAGGCCGGTACAATTGTCTGTAATAGGTTGCCGGGAGGAAGTATGGACGCACAGTTTGCATCAATGTCAACCTCACCCATCGATGATGGTGGTGGCGTTACTATCGAGGATGGGAAATTTTTATATACCTTCGACATGAAGGTTATAGAGGTGAACCGACGATGATTGGCGAGTCAAAGTTTATTAAGGACAAGCTTGAGGTTACCATGCAAATCGGTGGAAACGACTGGGATCTTGTGGAAGCAAAGGTAACACTCAGTCGAAACATTGCCCCAAACTTTGTTCGAATTAAAAAGATGGCCCCAGCAGAAGGGACATCATTTAGCCGTGTTGAAGACCTCATTGGTGAAGGATTTTCACTCTCTGTTGAAAATGAAGTTAGTTTATACAGGGATGGGCCTCCCGGTGAATACAAAAGCACACTATTTGAGGGAACAGTTGCAAATATTAGTTCACTTGGCACTGGCGTTTATGAAGCAGTAATCTACGATCCATCTCAGCAGGCACTCAATCAGACGGAAAATGGTGGCTCTGTGATGAATCAAACAGTAGAGCTAAGTAATCCAACAGTTAACTATGACGAGTTGTCTGATCCAGTGATTCGCTATGCTAATGCTGGAAGTGAAACAACATTTAAACCAGAAGGCCTTGTCTATCGTGCGAGCGAAGCCCTCGAACAGGTTCTTGAAGAAACAGAACTTCGTGGAGCAAATGACACTGAAGATATTGAAATACAACTCAAGGAAAAGGGCAAACTCGTTGGCGGATCTCGTGGCCAATTTCGTGGGGCAATAGACAACTTTGTCAAATTCGATAGCACGAATGTCACAATCGGAGAAGCTCTACAAAAAATTGCTAACAAGACAAAATCCTTTTGGTGGTTTGATCGAACAGGGACATTCTATTTTGGTGTGCCCGATGCAAATGTTTATTATCCTGAATTAATTACAGACAGTAGTGCAGGGATTACAACACCACCATACCAATCTATTAAAGTTATTGGATCAGATGTCGCCTCATCGAACGGATATTCAAAAGGAGAACTCAATCCAGATGAGGAGGTCGTCGTCGGTGGAAATATTACACTCTCTGGTTCAGAGCCACAATTGGATAGGGGAGAGGAGGCAGAAAACCTACAGTTCGGTGGAAGTGGGACAATACTCAACAAACCGACATTTACATATCGTAATCAGGAGATCATCACAGAACAGCAAGCCATTAACACACTTGAAAAGTTGGCGCAAGACTTAGGCGAGCAATATGCTAACGGAAAGCTTACAACTGTTGGATTTCCTGAACCAAGTTTGTTTGATGTAATAGTTCTTCCCCACGCGAATGAGAATCTTCGAGATGTTGGCAATTATAATGAACGTCTGCCAATGGGTGGTAGTATATTTAGTGTATACAAGGTTGAACACATGATTAATCCAAGTGACGGGTTTGTCTCACGATTTCATGTTGCTGGCACGACTGCACCCGCTTCTGTAAAACTTACACAAGATGACTTTGTACAAAATCCGGGTGTGAGTGATGCTGTTGAAAAGGAGGGTGAAGAATTTAAGGGAGTCGCCGAGCCTCAAACAACTGAAGAAGTTCTCCAGACGGCTGGTTCAAATGCCATTGAGCAAATACAAAAAGCTCAAGAAAGCGGAACTGCTATCGCACAATTAGAAAATAATGGCAACCTTGGAGTAGAAGACTTGAAAGATTCTCCGAAGAAGGCAGTACAAATTGCATCAGAAAATGGGTTGCTCGAAAAAGAGGAAGAGGAACCTGTTACTTCTGTAAGGGGTTCGAACGGTTCAGATGAATTAACAGAAAGAGAGCGAAGATTAATAGATGGAACAGCAGGACTCGGGG
>P_A23_Liq_3_FmtDRAFT_1000344_pt1 | contig 9886 bp, 10 predicted proteins | sample PonA233FremontCA_FD_10237 | JGI IMG/M metagenome (IMG submission 10237)
GAGCCGATCACGGAGGAACTGCCCATCGAGTACGCGGTCGAACTCAACCGGCTGGTCGAACTCGAAATGGAGGGCTCGCTCGGATGAGTGTTCAGGTTCCAACCACACTCTCCGAGGAGACGATCGAAGAGATCTCCGCGGCACGCGACGAGCCCGAGTGGCTCCTCGACCAGCGACTTGCCGCGCTTGCGGCACTCGACGAGGTTGACCTCCCGGATGTCATCCAGACACCGGGCCGTCGCTGGACCGATCTCGCATCGCTTGACTTCGAGTCGCTGGTCGATCCCGACAACCAGTCGGATACGACCGCACGCAGCGATGCCGAGGGCGCGACCGTCCTTTCTTTCGAGGATGCTCTCGCGGAGCACGAGGAGCTTGTCAAGGAGCACTTCGGGTCGATTGTCGATCCCGAGCGCAACTACCTCACCGCGCTGTCGGCCGCGCTGTTCACCACCGGCACCGTCGTCTACGTGCCGGAGGGTGTCGACGCCGCCGACGTGACGATCCGCGCGGAGATGAACTCCCGGTCGCTGTTCAGCCACACGTTGGTCATCACCGAGCAGTCGGCGTCGGCGACAATCCTCGAATCGATCACCTCCGGCGACAGCGCGCCCGTTGACTCCGAGGCCGAGGGTCGCTACTTCAGCAACATCGTCGAAGTCGTTGCCGGCGAGAACAGCTACGTCCAGTACGGCTCGCTGCAGAATCTCGATGAGGACACCTACCACGTGACCCTCAAACACGGCGAGACCGACACCTACGCCACCGCTGACTGGATCGAGGGCAACATCGGCTCACGACTCACCCGATCGGATGTCGAAACCACCCTCGCTGGCGAGGCCTCTGAGAGCAAGATCGTCGGTGCGTTCTTTGGCCACGAGGATCAACATCTCGACATCAACGCCCGCGTCTGGCACGAAAACGAGAACACGACCGCCGATCTCGTCACCCGTGGCGTTCTCGACGACGTTGCACGCTCGGTGTACGAGGGCGTCCAAGATGTCGGCGAAGACGCGTGGAACACGAACTCCTATCAGCGTGAGAACACGCTCATGTTGTCTGATGAGTCAGAGGCCGACGCCTCGCCGAAGCTGATCATCAACAACCACGACACCGAGGCCAGCCACTCGGCGACCGTCGGACAGGTCGATGCAGAGGACATGCTGTATATGACCTCTCGGTCGATCGACCCGAACACGGCCCGCAACATGCTTGTTGAGGGCTTTTTCGTGCCGGTGTTCGAGGAGATCGATGTCGAGGAGTTCCGTGACGACCTCTCAGAGCTGATCGTCGCCCGGCTCGACTAACCACCACACCCGAAACTGTCAATCACGTACTGACAGCGTGGCTTTGGGGTGTTATCACAGCACCCATCATGGGTGGCTGTTGACGCTGAAAAGGGAAAGCTGTAAGTTTGCCCGCTGACCAGATATCGGTATGCGATTATCGGCTGTACGGGGCGACAACCAATGAGTTTACAACAGCGGGTCGATTCCGATCAGCAGCTCGCACGATTGCTACAGATCGGTATCGTGCTTGAGCAGGTGACCGAATCCCGTGCCAACAACCATCGCGAGTCGTTACCGGAGCCAGATGCGGCGTTGGAGTCGTTGCTGGCCGAGACCGCCGAGCGATCTGCGGCCCGCCGTGACCGACTTACCACGCTTATCTCTGGCCTTGCAGCCGACAGCATCCCGTTCAATGAGATCAACGCGCTTGTCGATGCCAGCTACGGGCAGACAAAACCGGATGACTTCGATGGGGTGCTTTACGACCAACTCTGCAACGAAGAAACAGGCTACAAGTTCTACGAGGATATGATCGACGCGATTGAAGCCAGCGAAACCACATTCACCGTCGACAGAACGCATCTGTTGTCGGTGCTTCGAGAGCTTCGAGATGCCGAACGCGACGCCGTCGAAACAATCACCGCGGTTATGGAGCAACGCGAATGAGCCCGACCCAACTAGCTGTGACCGTCCCCACCGAACCGGAGTCCAACCCATGAATACGGCTGCCCAATACCTCAAGGCGATCTACCTCATCCAACAGGAGGACAACAGCCCTGCCGCCACGGGTCGAGTCGCCGAGATGCTTGATGTCAGCCCCGCCAGCGCAAACGAGATGATCGGCAAACTCGAAGCTCGTGGCCTTGCCGAACACGAGAAGTACAAGGGTGTCTCGCTAACCGACGATGGGATCGTCCAAGCGCGTGACGCGCTACAGACCTACTGCATCATCGAGCGGTTCCTGATCAACGTGCTTGATGTCGAGGAGTTCCGCGAAGAGGCCCGCGAACTTGAGCCGGTCATCGACGGCACCGTCGCCGAGCGATTGGATACCATCATCGATCGCCGACCTGAGTGTCCTGACTGCTTTGACCCGGAACGTGACGCCTGCAGTTGTCTTGATGTTGAACCGCTCGAAGAGGCTACAGCCGACTGACACATCTGGGTCGGTTGTGGTCTCTTGTCGTGAGCCACTGTTTTCCGTTCTGGCGCACTCGCTGTGTGTATGCCAACAATCGAAGCGACCTACATCGAGAACCGCCACCGAATCCAACCCAACCACACCAACAACTACGAGACAGCCCACGGTGGCAACGTGATGAAATGGATGGATCAGACCGGCGCGCTGTCAGCGATGCGCTTTGCTGGCGAAACCTGTGTCACCGCCAGCATCAACCAGATGAACTTTGAGCGGCCGATCCCCGAGGGTGATACCGCAGTTATCGAAGCCTACGTTTTCGACCATGGCGACACGAGCATCAAGGTTCGACTCCGCGCGTTCCGTGAAGATCCCTGTACCGGACAGCGAGAGCTTACCACTACAAGCATCTTTGTTTTCGTTGCCATCGGTGACGATGGCTCACCAACGACAGTACCGACACTGCAGGTTGAATCGGCCCGCGATACGGAGCTACGACAGGACGCCCGCGACTGGGCGGCTGAAACCTAACGCAGTCGGTCGCGGATGGTAACGGTTTCCCCGCAGCGTGGGCACTCATACACATCGCAGTCGGTTTTCTCGTGGATGATCCACTGACCGGTCGGTGCGGCGTGATACTCACAGCCCTGACAGAATAAAACGGTCTTCTGTTCGGCCGTCGTCTGCGTTGTAGAGGGCAGTTGGTTCATACAACTGTGTAGGCGTTCAACGGCTAAAACACTGTTTGCGATGATTGTTCGGCCGGTATCACGGTTCTGACCACAACAGAGCAGCTGTCGTCCAACAGCCCACTCACAGTGCGTCCCAGGCGTGGTCGATAACGGCTTTTATATCCTCCTCGGTCTCAGTAGCTGACTCCGGTGACTGATCGCGTGTGTGCGTTGGCATCGTTCGGTATCAGCCTGTAGACGCATGCGGATAAATACCAGTCAGACAGCTGTCATTCGGCCTGCACGGTTATGCGATTTTAGCACACGGCCGGGGTACATATAATATTTGAGCAGTCAAATACAGGGTGATGGCAGAATTCACCCTCTACGATCGACCAGACTGTCCGTACTCGAAACGTGTTCGTCGCGTACTTGAGGTGCTGTCCGTCGACTACGAGGAGATCATCGTCCCGGATGCAAAAAACGAGCGTGAGGAGCTTGAATCCGCCACCGGACAACGCGGGATTCCCGCTCTTGTCAACGACGAGCTACCGGACGGCTACATCGCTGACAGCGGCGAGATCTCGGCGTATCTCAAAGATCACTACAACTGATCCTCTCATCGCCGCGAGAGTCGGTCACCGACCGAGCGGAACCGGTAACCGTCTACCGTTCTGAGTGTACGTATGGTGCGTTCGTTGCGAGACCCTCCGCCCGATAGCCATGTGTGGCCAGGCCGCTCGGCCACGTTGGGAGCACCGCTTTGGTCGCTGCTCCCGGCCATCGTCGTCGCCGGGCCGACACAGATGGGTGCCAGATGAGTCAGTCTGGACGCGATCGGGCTGTCAACGTCACCGAAGGCGCGCTGTTGAAGCCGCTGGTCATTCTTTCGGTGCCGATCGTGTTCACGAACCTCCTGCAGGTCGGCTACAATCTCGCGGATACCTTCTGGGTTGGTCGGCTCGGCCAGCCGGCGGTGTCGGCACTGTCGTTTTCGTGGGCGATCGTTTTTCTCGTGATCAGCCTCTCGCTTGGTTTTTCGATCGCAGGGACGGTGTTGGTCGCCCAAAACAAGGGTGCGGGTAACACCGATCGTGTCAGCCATGTCGCCGGACAGACGATCTCGCTTGTTGTCGCCGTCTCGATGCTGTTTTCGGTGTTTGGGTATCTCCTCGCGCCGACGCTGCTGCAGTTGGTTGGTGCGGTGCCGGGGGCAACCGAGTACGCCATGGCCGTCGACTACACCCGGACGATGTTTCTCGGTATCCCGTTTGTCTTCAGCTTCTTTGTCTTCCAATCGCTGCTGCAAGGGTGGGGTGACACCCGCACGCCGCTGTATCTGATGGCCCTCGGCGTCGGGCTCAACGTTATCGCCGACCCGTTTTTCATTCTCGGCTTTCAGGATAACGTTCTGTTTGCGTGGGTCGGGCTCGAATCGCTGGAGGCGACGCTGTTCGGGCTCACCGGGTTCACCGGTTTCGGCGTGCAGGGTGCGGCCATCGCAACGATTCTGACCCGCGGGATCGGCGCGGTTATCGGGATCTGGTTGTTGCTTTCCGGGCGGGTCGGTATCGAACTCGGCCGTGCTGACTTCCTCCCGGAGCGCGAGACGATCAGGAAGCTCGTCCGGATCGGCGTTCCAGCCAGCCTTGAGGTCAGCACCAAGGCCCTCAGCGTGACGATCCTCACCGCGCTGGTGGCGATCACGAGTGTCGAGGCTGTCGCCGCCTACGGCATCGGCACCCGGGTCACCTCGATGGTTGTTCTTCCCGCTCTTGGCTTGGCTCGCGGTGTCGAAACCGTTGTCGGGCAAAACCTCGGGGCGAATCAGCGTGCCCGCGCGATCGACGGTGTTCGAGCCGCTCTCGGCCTTGTTGTCGCCGCCTTCGCGGTTCTCAGCGTGGTGGTCTACGTCCTCGCCGGTGCTGTCATCGATCTCTTTGTGACCGGCACCGGCTCGGTGACGGTGATCGCCGTCGGGGCTGAGTATCTCCGGGTTGTCGGAGCCACCTACGTTTTTCTCGGCGGTTTCTACGTGATTCAGGGTGGTTTCCGCGGCAGCGGTCGCACCCGGCTGGCACTCCTGTTTGCGTTTCTCGGCTACATCGTGCTCCGATCGCTGATCGCCTACGTTTTTGCGGTGCCGCTTGGTTGGGGGGCGACCGGGATCTGGTACGGCGAGGCTGGCTCAAACGTGTTGATGGCGGCGGCGGTTGGCGCGTATTTCCTGCGTGGCACGTGGACAGGTCGGGTTGTCGACGACGATGGGGCGGATGCATCCGCGACGGCGTCGATGTCGCCGTCAGAATCGGTTTCTGATACCGACTGAAACCCGCGTCGGGTAATAGACGGTTACGACAGCGATCAGTAGATCAACTCATCGTTGTTGTCGATCATATACAGTGCGCGGGCGGCGATGTTAACCGCGTGATCGCCGACGCGTTCGAGATCCCGGATCGTCAACAGGAGCCGCGAGACATCCTCCATGAACGTCTCGATCTCCTCGTCGGCCATCTCTTCGCCCTCGATCAGCTCCCGGACGACGGTGTCGCTGGCGATCTCACACTCCTCATCAAGCTCGTCATCGCGGTCGTTGACCGCATAACAGAGCTCACGATCCTCCTCAGCGTAGGCGGCCATTGAGTCCGCCAACATCTCTAGGGTCATCTCGCCGAGGCCCTGAATGTCGACACTCGGGAAGACATCGTCATCGGCGGCTTCAGCATACTCCCCAAGGTTGGTTGCGAGATCGGCGATGCGTTCGAGATCGGTGATGATCTTAAACGAGGCGGCGATAAATCGGAGATCGCCCGCAACAGGCTGTTGGAGGGCGATCAGATCCGTACACTGCTGTTCGAGATCCAGGTACAGTTGGTTGATCTCGTTGTCGCCCTCGATCACCGTCCGGGCGAGTGATTCGTCGTTTGTTTCCAGGGCGGTCAGCCCCATCTCCAGTCGCTCAGCGACGGTTTCGCTCATCGCGACCACATCCTCACGCAGTTCCGCAAGTTCTGATTGATACTCGTTGCGTGGCATACCAGCAAGGGTGGGTGCTGACGGGAAAGGACTTTCTCTCGGTTTCAGTACAGCAGTTTGGCATCGCTGTCGATCATATACAGCGCGCGGGCGGCGATGTTGACCGCGTGGTCGCCAACGCGCTCGATATCGCGGACGGTAAGCAGTGCCCGTGTTGTTCGATCGACCGTGGCCGCGGGTTCTCGCTCGTCGTGGCTGTCAGTCGTCCGTTCGGCGATAAGCTCTCGAATGAGCCGTCTGTTGGCTGTCTCACAGTCTTCATCTAACCCGGTGTCGGTTTCGGCGACCGCCCGGCAGGCGTCGCTGGTCTCGGTTTCGTATGCGTTGACGGCACTTGCGACCATCTCGCCGGCGGTCATCCCAAGCGTTCTGATATCGATCGTGTCATGGATCTCGGCGGCGCCGTACTCGGTTCGGCTGGCGAGATTCACCGCGAGATCCGCGATGCGTTCGAGATCGGTGAGAATCTTAAACGAGGCGGTGATCAATCGGAGATCGCCCGCGACGGGCTGTCGACGGGCGATCAGTGTCGTACACTCCTGTTCGAGCGCAAGATACCGGCTGTTGATCTCGTCGTCCTGTCGGACAAGCTGGTCGGCTCGCCGGGTGTCGCCGGTGGCCATGGCGACGACCGCGTCTTCATATCGCTCCAGTACGGTTTCGGCCAATAGGACAACGTCGGTACGAAGGGTGGTAAGCCGCTCGTCGTACTGGGTTCGCGCCATCCAGGGTCAGCCGAACTTGCCGGTGATGTAGTCCTCAACGCGTTGGCTCTCGGGGTTTTCGAAGATCTTCTCGGTGTCGTCGTACTCGATGAGCTCCCCGCCGGTGAGAAACACCGCGGTCTGATCGGAGATGCGGGCGGCCTGCTGCATGTTGTGGGTAACGATGACGACGGTGTACTCTTTGGCGAGCTCCTCGACGAGATCCTCGATCTTCGAGGTGGCGATCGGATCAAGCGCGGAGGCCGGCTCGTCCATCAGGATCACGTCGGGATCGACCGCGAGACAGCGGGCGATACAGAGTCGCTGTTGTTGCCCACCCGAGAGCCCGAGGGCGTTGTCATCGAGGCGGTCGTTGACCTCATCCCATAGTGCGGCCTGTTTGAGCGCGCGCTCGACAAGCTCGGTTTCGGCTTCGGTGTCATCGCGGCCGAACAGCCGGGCGAGCAGCCCCTTTTCGATCTCACCGTGTTTTCGTGGCCCATAGGAGATGTTTTCACGGATCGATTTCGGGAACGGGTTTGGTGACTGAAAGACCATCCCGATCCGCTTGCGCAACTCGACGAGGTTGGCGTCCGGATGGTAGATCTGGGTACCGTCGACCTCAACGGAGCCCTCGACGCGGGCGGCCTTGATCCGGTCGTTCATCCGGTTCAGACAGCGGAGAAACGTTGATTTCCCACAGCCGGAGGGGCCGATCAGTGCCGTCACCGACTCCTCGGGGATATCCATCGATACATCCTTCAGCGCGTGATCATCGCCGTACCACACGTTGATATCCTCCACTGAGAGCTTTGTCTCACCAGCCGCGCGGTACTCCGTCCACGCATCACGGGCTTGCTCGTCGCTTTCGCCCGCTGTCGTTGTTGCTGCTGTGCTCCCAGTGTCCGGGGTTATATCTGTTTCACTCATAGTTTAGCTTCCTCCTGAAGTAGGTTCGTGCGGTAATGCCGATGGCATAAAACGTCAGAACGACCGAGAGGAGAACTGCTGCGGAGGCCCATCCCATCTGTGGTGAGCCCGACACCCCAGCGGCGATCACGGCCCAGACCTGCGTCGGCAGCGATGCCGATGCGGCGAGCAACTGATCGTTGATAATAAACGGTGGTTCGGCCACAAACTGGAATCCTTGCAGCACGTTCACCGATTCGGTTGCGTTCAGCGTCGACCCCAACACGAGGATCAGCGGCGCGGTTTCGCCGGCGATCCGGCCGATCCCGAGGATCCCGCCGGTGATCACCCCCGGCATCGCGGCTGGCAGGACGACGCTTTTGATCGTTTCCCATTGGGAGACACCGAGGGCCGCACTCGCATCACGATACTCGTCGGGTACAGCCTTGATTGATTCTCGGCTAGTGATCAACACCAAGGGCAACAACATAAATCCTAACACCAACATCCCGGCCAGCAGCGACTCATTTCCGCCGAGCCGGGGGATGATGAACGCGGCTCCAAACAGCCCGAAAACAATACTCGGCGTACTCCACAGGGCATTTGTGGCGATCTCGACAACCGCGGTGAACCGGCCCTGTTCGGCGTACTCGGTAAGGAACACCGCCGCACCGATCCCAAGCGGGACGGCAAACAGCGTCGCGCCGATCACAAGCCAGACGGTGCCGACGACGGCGGGCATAATCCCACCGGGTTCCGCCCCAAGCGGGATATACGGCTGGAGGAGCATCGGCCACGAGAGCGTCCCCTCGGTTGTCACCGACACGCCAAGTACGGTGAACCCGGATCCGGTGGTGAGGACATGCAGGCCAAGCAGGGCGATAAAGCCTGCCGCCCCGGTGAGCCCGAGGATCGTTTCCTCGCCGAGCAGTCGATTCTGGGGTGTTTCGGTTGTGGTACGCCGTGCGTACGCACTCACCCCGGCTGTAAGCCCACAGGCGAGGGTCGCGAACAGTGCGCCGACCGCAACGAGATCAACCCCGGCGATACCCGGTGTCTGCCCGGTGACCGGCTGGAGGAGGAGTGCCGCTGTCAACACGGCAAGCCCGCCGAAGACACCCAGCGTAACCAGCGGCGCGCTAGCCTGCGTTCGGTCGGCGATCGACCCGGTGTTGGTTGCGACGCCAACGATAGGCAACGCGGCGAGGCCAAGTGCGGCAAGCGTGCCGGCCACGACAACGCCGACGCCGACGACCGATCCCAGCGGAATGCCAGCCGGTGTCGGCCCCACAAGGAGGACGCCCCCGGTGAGCACGGCTATCCCTGCGACCGCGATCGGAACGAGCTGTCGGACTGACTCGGCGCGGGGGAACGCCGCACCGACGTTGCGAAGCGATCCGTAGTTTCTGAACAGCGCGATCGACATGATCAACGCCACAAGCGTGAGCATCACCGCACCGACCTCCGCGCTTGGGGTGATCGTGATCGCGGTCTCTCTCGGGATGAGATCCCGATTTTGGAGGATCTGGTAGTTGAAGCCGTATTCGATCGGATTACCCGTGATGAGCACGGTAGTGGTCACCGCCGCCACCGCCCCGAGAACCGCAAGCGGGGCGACCTGGGTCACCAGCTGAACCGTCCGGTTCCACTCGCCGCCGCTCCGGCTGCGAGCAAACTCCGTAGCAAGCGCCAACAACGGCACCAGCAGTACCAACACGGTAAGCGCGCTCGCTGTCAGCCCGCGGGTCGCGTAGGTGGCTCCACGCGTGAGCACGAACAACACGATCGACACCATCGTTACAACCATCAACAGGGCGTTGAGGTTGATGATCAGAAACGCGCCATACTCTCGCCCCGGCGCGCCAAACCCGGCTCGGCATTTGGCCGCTGCCCACGCGGAGATGAGCGCCCCAGCCGCGGCAAACAGCGGGATGACAACACCGCCGGTAAACCCGCCGTCGAGCGTTTCCGGGTTCCACTGCCAGCCGACCCCGATGGCCGCCGTTGCCACAACGACCCCGAGTGTGCCAACGACGAACCCGACCGGGATCGTTGAGCCAAGATCCTCACGCGGGACGATGGTGAGCACCGCCAGCCCGACACCGACGACAGCCGGAAACACCAGCCACGCGATCGACT
>P_A23_Liq_3_FmtDRAFT_1000345_pt1 | contig 9884 bp, 5 predicted proteins | sample PonA233FremontCA_FD_10237 | JGI IMG/M metagenome (IMG submission 10237)
CGACTTCGACGCTGCCCACCTGACGCCGGTCCACGACTACGTGAGCCACCTCGCTTACGCGGTTCGCGGCTCCGATGTGCGACACACGATCTGTGACGGCGAGGTACTCATGGAAGACCGCGAGGTACAGACGCTGGACGAGGCGGCGGTCAGAGAACGAGCGAGCGAGCACGCCGCCGAGTTGATCGCTCGCGCTGAATAGGTGCTAGCAGCTTCGCTACTGTTATATTGGCGTTATGTCATTTCAGGCTTATTGCTCATTGTCTCACTAAAGAGGTGTTCAAACAGCTTGTTTTCTGCTGCCCGCAGATGCTGTGTAAATGTTGTCTGTGTGATATCCATCATTTCGGCGACCTCCTCGCCGCTGTGGGTTCGTGGCCACTCAAAGTACCCCGCAAAGTAGGCCGTCTGTGCGGCTTCGCGTTGGCGATCGGTCAACGTTGCTTCGAGCTGTGTTCGGAACTCAGCCTCGGTTTGGACATTCTGTTCGCGTTCGATCTTCGCGACCAGTGTTAGGCCGTCGTATGCTGACTGCAGTGCATCAACGACACTTCGAATATCGTTTGAACTGGCCAGCTGTGCGACCAGCTGCCCGCTTGTTCCAGTGATCGATAGCGATTCAATACTTGCACCGTACTGTGCCAGTGTGGCGACGATCGCAGTACCGTCATCGACCAGCTGAAACAAATGACAGTCCTCGTTCGTACAGACGTGCTGAACCTCCTCAATGTGGGGTGCCTCACTCGCATACTCGCCGACCGCTTCAGGTGTCGTCTCGGTGACCGCAACATACTGGCGACGTTGCCCGTCGCCGTCGACAGCGATGTGTTCTAACTCTACGGTACAATCCAGCTGTGCCCCGAGAGTAGCTAGCGGCTCGGTAATCCCGTTCAGCTGGAAGGTGAGTTCGGTTATCTTGTCTGAGGTAAGGGTTTGTTTTTGCTCAGCAGCGTTTATCGCGTCGGCAACCGTTTGACCGAGTTCGGCGAAGAGTTGCGCTGGCAGCAGGTCAGCCGTCTCAGCGTCAACCGTTTCGATGACGAGCACGCCATACTCAGCATCGTGGTACACTAACGGGATGACGATCGCATGCGGGTCACCATCCTGTTTTTCGGTATGGTGATCGACCGCAGCGGTGACCGGCTTCCCGTTTTCGAGCGCGTCGTCTACCGGTTCCGGTGTTGTTTCACAGAGGGTTTCGATGTGTTCATCCAGTGTGGCCGTATCGGTTCCAGCCCACGCTCTCGGTGAGACCGCTTCATCGACAACCCCTCGACCTCCGATCCATGCCGCATGAAACCGGTCTCCACCAACGAACTGCTCACAGACGGCGTGTTCGATCTCTTCGCGGGTTGACGCCGAAGCAATCTCACGGTTAACATCCCGTAACAGCTTATTGGTCGTATTCAACAGTTCTAACCGCTCGTTTTGCTCGGCGATACGAACCTCTCGCTGCTTGCGGTCTGTGATGTCTCGTTCAACGGCAACATACTGCTCAACTATGCCGTCATCATCGGTAATTGGAGCGATAGTGGTATCGGCCCAACAGCGTTCGCCGGATTTCCGCTGGTTGGTAAGTTCACCATCCCAAACGTTCCCGGAGGAAATCTGGCTCCACAACTCCTCGTAGAAGGCCTCGTCGTGCTCGTCGGACTGCCAGATCCGGGGGTTCTTGCCGATCACCTCCTCGGGTGTATACCCTGTTACCGACTCAACAGCCGGATTCGCGTACTCAATTGTCCCATCGGGGGTGGTGAGGAAGATCGCGTGCCCAGCGTGTTCGATCGCCTTTCGGAACGACCGGAGTTGGTCGTTGGCTCGCTGAAGCTCTCGTTTGATCGATGTTTCCTCATCGACGTACTTTGAGAGGTAATAGACAGTCAACACCGCCAATCCGCTCACGACCAACCCGGGGAGTTCTTCAAGTCCGGTTCGACCAGTTTGCATCGTCAACAGTTGCCGAAGTGCCATGAACGACAACATGAGTGTCAGAAAGCCAAACCGGCGGTCGTTGCTACGCGAGAGCAACAGCAACGAGTAGCCCGCTCCGAGCAGTCGCAGCGCGACCGACACAAGTAGAATCAGGTTCATGCTTGCCCTCCCGGCCGCTTGCGTGACTCTCGGCCGATCTCACTGACTGTTTGTCGGTGCAACCAGTGCATGTACGCGCCTTGCGTGTCGCCCTTGATAAACAGCGGTGCTCACGACGCTTTCAGCGGGCGCGACTGATAGACTGCCTGCAACCGGCAGTTCCCCCGGTTCCAAACAGTATTGGTATCACCATTATCCGGGTATCAGACCGCAATCGGTCGGGCAAACAGTATTGGTACAACACTCTCAACGGGTGTCGCCGTACATCTACGTGTATGATCGACGCAACTGAGACGGCCCCTCGGGGGCCGACCGACGGGGTTGCACAATGAGTACCGCTGACGGTGACGTGCTTCCCGGCATCCCGAATGTCGACCGTGATGATCTTGATGCGATGGTCGACGCCGAGACAACCGACCCACGCGAGGAGCTCGCCAAGGTTGACGCCGACACCGACCTCGGAATCGAGATGGCCGAGGACGCAAAACGCGTCTCACGTGGTGAGCTTTCAGCCGACGACTACTGGGGAAAATACGACGCGGCTGCCGCCGCCGAGTTCGGCGACGCCTATCGTGAGACGCCGAACCCTGCGGTGGATGCTGGCGACCAGACCATCTCGACAGGTGCTGCTGAGTCAATGCAGTGTGCGGTCGCTTCGATGGACACAGTAGCCGCCGAGACCGCACAAACCAACGACAGCGAGGGCGGTATCGGTGCTGGCGACGAGAAGTGGGGGATGGTGATCGACCTCCAGAAGTGTGTTGGCTGTGATTCCTGTACGGTCGCCTGCAAGGCCGAAAATCGGACACCGCCGGGCGTGTCGTACAATGTCGTGATGGAGGAAGAACACGGTGAGTTCCCCAATACGACCCGGACGAACGTCCCCAAACCGTGTCAGCAGTGTGAGAATCCACCTTGTGTACAGGTGTGTCCGGTCTCGGCGACCTACAAGATGGACGACGGCGTGGTCAACATCGATTACGACCGCTGTATCGGCTGTCGATACTGCATGATCGCCTGCCCGTACGGCTCGCGGCATTTCGATTTCGGCGAGAGCTACGACGACGAGGTTGACGAGGCCGGCGAGATCACCAGCCCGGAGTACGGTGTCGATCGCGGCAAACGCGAGGAGAACAAATCACCCATCGGCAACGTCCGGAAATGCAGCTTCTGCACCCACCGGTTGGAACGCGGTGAGGAGCCAGCCTGTGTTGAGACCTGCATCGGCGACGCTCGGAACATGGGCGATCTTGACGACCCCGACAGTGAGGTAGCCGAGATGGCCGACTCAGACCGGGCGTTCCAACTGAAAGAGGACGAAGGAACTGATCCGAACGTCTACTACCTCAAATAGACCAATGGCAACACGCACAACACCATCAGACGTTGATCTCGGCTTCGAGAGTGACCGGTTTCGCCGCATCTGGTATGGGTTCATCGCCGTGTTACTCGGAGCCGGCGCGGTCGCACTGTACGTACGACTCACACAGGGGCTTACGAGCACCAATCTGACAAGTATCGTCCCATGGGGCGCGTGGGTCGCCTTCTATATCTACTTCGTTGGGCTTTCGGCTGGTGCGTTCCTTGTCAGTACACTTGGAACGGTCTTTGGGTTAGCGGGGCTTGATCGAATCAGCCGTGACGCGCTGTTTGTCTCGATCGTCAGTATGGCTGTTGCCCTTCTATTCATTTGGGTCGATCTCGGCCGGATGGATCGGATGTATTTCCCATTTATCTGGCGGCAGTTCAGTTCCGCCCTTTCGTGGGAAATCCATGCCTACGTGTTGTATATGGGCGCTATCGGCAGCAGCCTGTATTTTTCGATGCGGACAGATCTGGCACGCCTTGCAGCCAACAGCTCGGGACTTCGAGAACGGTTCTACAAGCTACTGACGCTGTCCCGCGATGAGACGACAGCCGCCGCCGAGCGGTTCGACCAGCGGTGGCTCAAACGGATCGGGATCGCCGGGATTCCGCTCTCACTGTTTTTCGTTGTCGGTGGCGAAGGGGTGCTTTTCGCAGTTGCCTCAGCCCGACCCTACTGGAACAGTGGCCTGTTCCCGGTGATATTCGTCGTCTCTGCGCTGCTGGCCGGCACCGCGTTCATGCTACTGCTGTATGTGCTTCGAACGCGGCTTCTCGACGGAGCGACGATCGATCGTGATCTTGTCGATCGGATGGGAACGCTGCTTATCGGGCTCATCATCGCTGATATCGCCATTACAGCGATCGAGCTACTGATCTCAGTCGTCAGCTTCCATGCTGCGGTGATCGAGACATGGCAGGTCATCATGTTCGGTGAGATGTCGTGGTCGTTCTGGTGGTTCATGATCGGGGCTGCGTGGCTGTTCCCCCTGGTCTTGTTAACAAACGAGTCGTGGCGGCGACAGCCGAAGATCGCAGTTGTTGCCGCGCTGAGTATCGCTATGGGTGTGGTTGGGGTTCGGTTCAATCTCGTCGTGCCGGCCCAGATCCTCCCGGTAATAGAGGGACTCCCACATGGATCGTACTTCCCAACAGCAGTCGAATGGGTCTCAAGTTTCGGCATCATGGGTGTCGGACTGCTCCTGTATACGATCGGGGCAGAGACACTCCCATTGACACCACTAACTGAATCCGAGAGTGATACACAATGAGCGCTGATAAATCAGACGACGACGGCGTCTCCATTTCACGCCGCGACCTCGTCAAGGCCGTTGGTAGTATCGGAACTATCGCAGCCGCAAGCAACGTGGCTGTTGATGCAGATGTAGAGGACTTCTGGACGGACGAGAACCAACATTACGTTGGCGACGACTACGGTGAGTACAACGCAAGCGACGTGATCCACACGACCTGTGGCCAGTGTAACAGCTTCTGCCCGGTCAAGGTGCGGCTCGCAGACACCAGCGGCACCGGCGAGTATAGCTCGCTGATTCGCAAGCTTGCGGGCAACCCCTACTCGTTCCTCACCACTGAGCCGTTCGGACAGGTTCCGTACAACAGCGACCCCGAAGATGTCGCCATGGGCGATCTGGAGGGCTCCGGCGATGTCGACACCGACCGTTGGTCGTTGTCTGGCGGGCGCATCTGCCTGAAGGGACAGGCCGGTATCCAAACAGCATTCGACAGCTACCGCGTCCGCAAACCGATGAAGCGTGTCGGGCCTCGCGGTTCCGGCGAGTGGGAGACAATCTCGTGGGAACAGGCGATCGAGGAGATCGTCGACGGTGACGATGAGCTTGGTCACCCGGGACTGCGAGAGATGTGGGCGCATGCTCCAGAAGACGAGGTGATGAGCGACTGGGAGGCCGTCCAAGACGGCGCGATGGCGAAATCGGCCTTTGATGAAAAGTGGGGTGACAAACTCATTGACACAGATCACCCTGATCTGGGCCCGAAAGCAAACCAGATCGTTGACATCGGCGGCTTCCGCCGAAACTTCATCCGCACGCGACTCTGGAAACAGGGGTTGGGCTCAACCAACAGCTTCCATCATGCCGGAACCTGCGGCCTTTCGAGTGTGATCGGAAATGTTCGGTCGTACAACGCACCAAAGAAACGGCAGTACCCCGACATCGACGAGGCCGAATACATCCTCGTGTGGGGGACGAACCCAATGGTCGCCAACAAGGGGCCGACGTGGCTCGCGCCGAAACTGACCAATGCGATCCAAGACGGCCTCCGGATGGATGTCGTCGACCCCCGGCTTTCGAAGACCGCGGAAAAAGCCGACACGTGGGTGCCGGTTGATCCCGGTGCTGACGGCGCGCTCGCCATGGGGATGGCCCGGTGGATTATCGACCATGACCGTCACGACCTCTCCTATCTCCAAAACCCATCGCAGGCGGCCGCTGGAGCCGATAACGAACCGACCTGGAGCGACGCGACCCACCTCGTGATGGTCGAGGAGGACGGTGGCCCGAAAGCGACCGCGGCTGACCTCGGTCTCGTCGCCCAAAACGCCGAGAACGCAGATGACTACGTGGTCGTTGACGCNGCATCGGGTGANCCACGCCCGGCCAGCGAGGTCGACACGGCTGTCCTCGATGTCGACGTGACGGTCAACGGCACAGGCGTCGAAAGCGTCTGGAGTCAGTATCGCGCCCGTGTGTTCGAACACACCGTTGCGGAGTACGCCGAAATGGCGGGTGTCTCAACCGAGACCATCACCGAGATCGCCGACGAGTTCACCAGCCACGGCAAGAAGGCGGCGATTATGCAGTACCGCGGATCGGCAAAACACACAAACGGTTTCCACAACACCCGAGCGATTGCGACGCTCCAACACCTCATCGGCAACTACGACTGGAAGGGTGGCCAGATCACCCCGTATGCGGGGTACAACACAATGTCGGGCCGCTACCAGCTTGGCAGCGTGCCCGATGCAAACGGGTCATGGGGGATTCCACTGACACGCGGTGGTGTCAACTATGAAGAGACCACGCTGTTTGATCGCGACGACGGCTATCCGGCACAACGGCCGTGGTTCCCTGTCTCGCCGGCCCAGCAAACCCAGGAGATCTACGGCAGTGCCGCCGACGAGTATCCGTATGGGATCAACGCCCTGTTCATCAGGCCATACTCAAACAACCACGTAATGGCCGTCGCTGGCGGCGACCAGATCCCTGAGATCNTACAGGACACCGACACGATCCCGCTTGTGGTCGCCTCAGACACGGTCATTGGCGAGACGAGCAAACACGCCGATTACATCCTCCCCGAGCCAACCTATCTCGAACGCTGGGAAAACTTCGGTACCTATCCGAACAAGCGGCTGGCCGACGAAAAGATCAGCCAACCCGCCGTCTCGGTCGTCCCTGATGCCCGGCCGTTTGAGGACGTGCTCATCGACATCTGGAAGGAAATGGAGCTTCCCGGCGTCGGTGAGGCGTCGATCCCCGATTCCGACGGCGAGTTGTGGCCGCTCGACCAGGCAGAGGACTTCTATCTCAAACTGGCGGCCAATATCGCCTACTCGCGGGAGCCGGTTGCTGATGCCACCGCTGACGAACAGGATGTGTTCCGCGAGAGCCATCAAAACGGCCTCGGCGAGACGTTTGACCTCAGTCGTTGGAAGCAAGCGGTCACCGATGATGAATGGCGAAAGGTCGTCACGGTTCTCAACCGCGGCGGTCGCTTTGAGGAACCGGCCGAGGATTATGAGACTGCGTTCCGCCAGCAGGGCCACGATTACGATTACGCCGGGCGGCGCGAAGATACCAACGCCTACGATGGCGACCATCTGGAGTACAAACTTGGCGCGCGGGTGAACTTCTACAGTGATGCTACGGCGACAGGCAAACACTCCTTTACCGGCGAGCGGTTCGACCCGCTACCAAAGGTCGACGACGTGAAACATTACAACGGTGATGTCCAGGCTGCTGTGAGCAGCGACGACGATCCCGAGCGTCCACTGCGGTTGATCAACTGGAAACCACGCACCCAAGGGATGCACCGCACCCAGAACAGCCCGTGGCTCCGAGCAACCCAACCAGAAAACCCCCTGTGGATCAACCCTGATGACGCCGCACAGCGTGGTATCGAGAGCGGCGACGAGATCACGATCGACGCCGGCCGACGCCGTGTTGACGGTATTGCACGCGTCACCGGCGGGATCCGTCCCGGCGTCGTCGGTGCGGCGTGGGGCTGGGGACGAAGTGGCGATGGGGCAGCAGCGCAGACCATCGATGGCAACACCCAAGCGGCTGCTGAGGACGATGGCCACACCCCCTACGAGTTTGACCACCCGACACGTGACGATGCGGGCATTGCAAAAGGGAGAGATGCCGGCTTTGCTATCAATCACATCCAGCCACTCGATAACGAACTTGCCGATACTGGGCTGTCGGATATCGTTGGTGGGAGCAACGCCCAGTATGACGCCTTTGTCGAGGTGGAGCGGCGGTGAGTCCGATGTCCACACACGATCCTAACGACCTCGCTGCTGCGGAGTTGCCTGCCGACGACCCCGACACCCGTGTGATGGCTGTTGCCCGTGGGCGGATCTACGGGTTGCTAGCCGCAGCCTTCGATGGTGATATCGACCGGGTGGCAACAGCACTCGCCGACAACACGTTCGTTGACCTTGCCGCGGTACTCCCAACAGAACTCACAACTGAGGGCATCGCAGTTGATGACCCTGACGAGCGGGCACTAAAGATCGGATATGATAATCTGTTCGTTGTTCCTGGCGAGCACTACATCCCGCCGTTTGCCTCTGGGCACGCAACTGACCCAAGCGAGGAGTTCGAATCGGATTCACCGTACCACACGGCTGGAGAGGCTGGTGAACTACTCGGCGATCCAGCTGCCAGAATAACCCGACTGTACGATGCTGCCGGCTTCGAGCCCGACCGTGGCGATGGGATTCCAGACCACGTGGCGGCCTGCTTCGAGTTTATGAGCGCGCTCTGTCTGCAGGAGGCACGCCTCATCGATGACCCACCCGCTGCTGACCGGCTTGCTACCATCTACGAGTTACAGGCGTCAACGCTCGCCACACTCGGCTGGCTCGATCAATTCGAGGCGGCCGTCGCCGACGAGGATTCTGTTGAGGGCGTCTTCGCCGGCATCGCTCGACTCGCTCGGACGTTCACCGCGTGGGACGCCCGTGATGGTGTTCCCGCTGAGGTACCGACCACTGATCAAGACACAGATACCACCTCACAATGACAACCGATATCGCTGCTTCTGACCTGCGTGATCGCCTCCGTGCCGTCGATGACCCGGCACTTGGAACTGATATTGTTGACGCTGGCGTCCTGCTTGATGTTACAATCGCGGACGATACCGCCGAGATCGAGCTTGCTCTCGGCGCGCCGCACGCACCAGACGAGGCTGCCATCGCCAACCGAATCCGCGAGGTCGTCGGTGAGACCGGGTTAGCGTGCGAACTTTCGGCGAACGTCCCGCTCGTCGACGACCACGAAACAAGCGTCATGCCCGGCGTGCGAAACGTCATCGTGGTTGCCTCCGGCAAAGGCGGTGTCGGCAAGAGCACAGTCGCTGTGAACCTTGCTGCCGGATTAGCTGAGCGTGGTGCCGATGTTGGGCTCTTCGACGCTGATGTGTATGGGCCGAATGTCCCGCAGATGCTCGGCTCTTCGGCTGAGCCTGACGTGACCACTGTCAACGGCGAAGACCGGATCGACCCCCCAACGGCTCACGGGCTTGAACTGATGAGTGTCGGACTGATGATTGAGGAGGACGACCCCGTTGTCTGGCGCGGCCCAGTCGCCCAAAACACGCTCACAAACCTGTTCGAGGATGTCTCGTGGGGCGGGCTTGATTATCTAATCGTTGATCTCCCCCCGGGAACCGGCGACGTTCAGCTAACCATCCTCCAAAACCTACCGGTCACCGGAACGGTTGTCGTCACGACGCCGCAGTCGGTGGCGGTCGACGACGCTCGCCGCGGCGTTGAGATGTTCGCTGAATATGAGACAAACGTGTTGGGCGTCGTCGAAAACATGGGCGGCTTTGTCTGTCCTGACTGTGGGAATCGGCATGATATCTTCGGCGACGATGGCGGGCAGTCACTGGCTGCGGCTGTAGACGTGCCATATCTTGGGTCTCTCCATTGGATCCCGCAGTTCGGATGGGTGGTGATGAGGGGAACCCGATTGTTCGTCGTGAGAGTAACGACACCGCCGAAGCCTTCAAATCCCTTGCAGGGACGGTCGCAAACAAGGTCGGGATTCTGCGCCGACACCACCACCAACAACAGGCAACCGCTTCGGAATAACCCGCCCCTCGAGGCTCCCGCCGAGCCCGAACCGCCAACCACTTCGGTACCGTTTTCACCGCCTGTC
>P_A23_Liq_3_FmtDRAFT_1000346_pt1 | contig 9876 bp, 4 predicted proteins | sample PonA233FremontCA_FD_10237 | JGI IMG/M metagenome (IMG submission 10237)
GTCTTCGGACTCCTCGACGAACCGCTCCGTCCGGCGGCGTTGTCGCCGCCGGTCGGTCAGGTCGCGGGCGACGACGGCGTAGCCGCGGAACGTGTCGTCGTCGTCCTCCAGTGACGCGTACCGCACGTCGGCACAGAACTCCGACCCGTCGGCACGGACGTACCACCCCTCGTCGGAGCTCTCCCCGGCGACGCGTGCCTGTTGGAGCAGCCGTCTCGTCAGTTCTCGTCGGTCGTCGGTCAGGAGCTCCGCGACCGGCATCCCCGTGGCCGTGTCCGGGTCGTACCCGAACAACGACTCGGCACCGGTGTTCCACTGCCGGATTCGGCCGTCGCCGTCGAGAACGAGGAAGGCGTACTCGTCGAGGCTGTCGATCAACAGCCGGAGTCGTTCCCGTTCCTCCGACAGTTCGACCCGGGCCGCCTCGCGGTCGATCTCGTAGTCGATCCACCGACGCAGTAGGTCCACGAACGACTTCTCCGTCGGGGACAACGGGCTGTCGCGGGCCGAGGGACCGGCGAAACAGACCGTCCCGTGGACGCCGTCACCGGTCTGGATGGAGCCGCCGACGTACGACTCCAGCGCGAACCGTTCGTAGGCGGGGTCACCGCGCCACCCGTCTGCCGTGGCGTCGGTGACTGTCACCAGTTCGTCTCGCTCCACCGTCTTCCGGCAGTACGACTCGGGGAGTGGACACGACGCTCCGGGTTGGAGCATCTCGTGGTCTCCCTGTGCGTGAGTGACAGTCTGCGTCTCGTCCGAGCCTCCGGTCTGGATCTCGGTGAGGAAGCCGTAGGGGAGCCCGAGGTACTCCGTTCCGGCTTCGAGCAGGGCGTCGATCTTGTCCGAACGCGACAACGACTGGTCTGTCGTCACCTCGTACATCTGTCTGAACACGTCGACAGTCGCCTGTCGGCGTCGTTCCCGTTCCAGTCGGTCCGTCTCGTCGCGGACGGTACACACCAGTCGGCCGTCGTCGAGCCGTGTCAGCGACAGCTCCGCGGGGAACGTCGACCCGTCCGGTCGGGAGCCGGTGACCATCCCCTGCCACTCCCCGCTCTCCGCCAACAGTGGCATGATCTCGGTCTCGATTCGGTCCGCCTCGCCGTCGTCGTACAACACGCGCCAACTCTCGCCGAGCAGTTCCGTCCGGTCGTCGAACCCGTACATCTCGGCGTGTGTCTCGTCGGCGTAGACGTACTCCCCGTCGTCGAGGATCGCGACACCGTCGCTGGCCTCCTCGACCGCACGTTGGAACGACTCGAGTTGGCGACGACGCACCGTCCGTTCGGTCACGTCGCGGAGCACACCCGCCGTCCCCTGGAACTCGTCGTTGCCGATCGACGCGATCCGATTCTCGACGATCGTCCGGTCACCGTCTGCCGTCTGGAGTTCGAACTCCGCTGTGGTGGAGCGGTCGTCACTCGCGAGTAACTCTCGGATCTGCTCGCGCACTCGGACGATGTCCGTCTCGTCCATCCCGATCGACGGGGACTCGCCGACGGCTTCCTGTCCGTAGCCGAACTCTCGGCGTGCCGCCTCGTTGATGTAGTCGAACTGACCGTCGGCGTCGAGCGCGTACACCGGGTCGCCGACGGCTTCGAGGATCGTCTCGTAGCGTTCCAACTCTTCGATCCGTCGCCGCCGCTCGATCTCGTAGCCGACACAGTCTGCGAGCAACGCCACGAACTCTCGTTCGTCGGGGGCGAGCGGGTCGTCGCGTGGCGTGGTCGCGGAGAAGTCCACGCCGCCGTACGTCTCGTCGCCGACCGTCACCGGGGCACCGAGAGATCCGCGAGCGGTGTCTGTCGCCGCCAGTTCGGAGCCGTCACCGGCCTCGTGGCCGTTGGCCGGGCCGACGGCCGCGACGACTTCGCAGTCCGTCCCGTCGGCCCGAACGAGGCGACCGGTGTCGAGCCCGACGTACTCACACCCCAGCGAGAGGAGTCGCTCGACCGTCTCGTTGGACGACCCGTCGTCGACTGCTGCCTCGTGGAGACGGCGGACGGCCCCAGCGTCGACAGTCGCACGTGAGTAACGACTGCCGTCGCCCGTCTGTGTCTCGCCCCGCTCGGTGTCGTCCGTCTGTATTTCGCCCCTCCCGGCATTTGAACTGCCGTCAACGTCGGTGGTGGCACGTTCGAGGTGGTCCGCGACCGTCTCGACGAGCGCGACGGCCTCGTCGTCGAACCCGTCGGGAGCGTGCGTCGTGACCTCGATCGTGACCCGGTCGGCGACGGGAACGAGCAGTTCGGTCGTCGGCTCCCCGTTCGGCCGACTGTCGAGTGTCGTCTCCGTGAGCGAACTGGACGCCGAGAGTCGCCGAGAGGGGCCCGCCGGATCGCCGGGGGGACGGCTGTCGTCCACCGGCGTCCAGCCGTCGTCACCGGCTACCCAGATACGCACCGTCGGGCCGTCGAACAGAGAGCAGAGCAGGTCTCCCGTTCGCCGGGCTGCCCCCCGTCTCGTCGCCGAGCGGTAGAGTTCGTCCACCGCGCCGAGACAGTCACCGAAGTCGGAGTTGGAGGCTCGTTGGGTGGTCACAGAGTCGATTCGTTCCCCCAGTGACAAAAAGAGACCGCCCACAAACGTGTAAAGATACGCGCCAGAGTACGGAGACTGTGTTCTTTTCGAGTTGCTTTCGAGAGTGTAACGCTTATTCGGGCGGTACCGGGGACGAGACGGCCGTAAGGTGGAAGTGCCGCTGGATGGTCAGTCTCGCATGGGATCTAAGGTCGGCGTGTACGGCGAGACCGGGAGTCGGGCGTGGCGTGCCGTCTCCTCGGAGGTTGAACGGGCTGTCGGTGAGGCGACAGTTCGCGAGGTGTTGACCGAGCGAGTCGGCGGTGACGACGAGCGGGCCGCGGGGGACGACGACCGAATCGGCGTGTGTACTGGGGAGTGGTTCCTGGCGCACGGGCTCCCGGAGGGAACACACCCGGTGTTGGTCGTCGACGGGCAGGGTGACGACACGGTGGTGACGGCGACCAGTGAGGCGGCGCGGGCGCGGTACGTCGACCCCAGTGGGTCGCCGCGTCAGGTGCGGGCGATCGCCGAAGGCGCGGCGGCGAACACGGCACGGGTGCGCCGGCAGGCAGCCGCGATGGACGCCTCCCTCACCGGTATCTCGGTGTTGGACGAGGCTGGACGGTACGTCTACATGAACGACGCCCACGCGGAGATCTTCGACACGGAGCCGGCGGCGTTGGTCGGCGGGACGTGGCGACAGCTCTACGACGACGACCGGATCGACTACGTCGAGTCGGAGGTGCTCCCACAAGTGGCCGCAGACGGCGTCTGGGACGGGGAGATCGTCGGTCGGCGGGCGGACGGCTCGTCGGTGCCACAGCAGGTTCACCTGACCGAGTTGGCCGGCGGTGGGTTGGTCTGTGTGAACCGCGACATCACCGACAAACGGCGTTACCGCGACCGGTTAGCGGCGATCCGCGAACGGGTCGAGATACTGATGTTGGCCGACGACCGCGCCGGGGTGATCCAGGAGCTGATCGCCGCGGTCGACGAGATCACCGGCCGCCAGTTCGTCAGCTACTGGCGACACGACGAGACACGCGACGCGCTGGTGCCGGTCGAGATGTCTGCGGGGGCGGCGGCGTTAGACGCGAGTGTGCCGACGTTCGACCGCGGAGAGGGGGTCGCCTGGGACGCGTTCGCGGCGGGTGGGCCGGACTACCACCCGGCAGTCGACACGACCGGGGGGCGGTACGGGACAGAGGGCCCGTTCCGGTCGGCGGTGATCGCGCCCGTCGGCGACCACGGCGTGTTGGCCGTCGCCTCGGAGAGCCGAGACGACTTCACCCCCGACGAGCGGGAACTGGTGCAGATCGTGACGACACACGCCGAGACGGCGTTGACACTCCTCGACAGAGACGCACAACTGCGAGCGGCGCGGGACCGAGTCGCGGACGAACGGCGTCAGCTCCGGCAGATACTCGACCGACTCCCACAGTTCGTCTACGCGACGGACGCCGACGGCGGGTTCGTGTTGGCGAACGAGGCGGTCGCGAACGCCTGTGACACGACTGTCGAGGCGTTGGAGTCCGACGGTGACACCGGAGACCACGGGATCACGGCCGGAGTCGACCACCAGATTGCCGACCGAGAGACACCGATTCACAGCGCCGACGAGACGGTGACGACCGACGACGGCAGGCGGCTGGTGTTGGACAGTTGGCGAGCGCCGTTCGACCCGGCGAGAGGAGACGGCCGGGCGGTGTTGACCGTCTCGACGGACACCACCAACCACCGACGACAACGGAAGCTGGCGGCGCTCTACCGGATCGGCAGCCTGTTGTTGGCGGCCGACGGCCACGAGGCGGTGTACACGACTGCGGCACAGGCGACTCGGCGAGCGCTGGACGCGACCGGTGTGACGGTGTACCGGTTCGACGACAGTGGTGGGGTGCTCCGTGCCGCCGGCACGGCTGGCTCCCGGAGTCCGGCGACAGTGACACCGTCTCCGGACGGGCTGTGGAGCGCGTTCGGCGGGCGAGAGACGGTGACCGACGACACCGACGCGGGGCCGCGAATCGCCACGCCGCTCGGACGAGTCGGGTTGTTGGTCGTGACGGGGGGTGGACAGACCGACGAGGCCGTCCAGTTCGTCGAGACGGCGGCGAGAACTGTGTCGGCGGCGCTCCAGACCGCGAGACAGGGCCAACAGCTCCGCGACCTGAACGAGCGACTCCGGACCACGAACACCAGACTCCGGCAGAACGAGCGGCTCGCGATCGGGTTCCGGGAGGCACACGCCCGGCTCCGGGCGGCGGCGACCCCGCGAGCGGTGTACGAGACCGTCGCCGAGTTCGCGTCACTCACCGGCGACGAGGCGTGGGTCTCCCGGTGGGACGCGGGCGAGCGGCGGTTGGAACCGACTGTCGGTGGGACGGACGCCGGTGTCGCCGGGCCACAGGAGCCACCCTCGCCGGGTGTACGGGCGATCCGAGACGACGAGCCGGTCGTCGTCGCCGACACGACTGCCGAGACGACCTTCGAGACGTGGGCGACACGTGCGCTGACACACGGCTACCAGTCGACGTTCTCGGTCCCGATCGCGCACAACGGCGTCGTGCGGGGCTGTCTGGACGTGGCCGCGACGACCGCCGACGCGTTCGGAGACTGCACGCGTGAGAGCCTGCTCGCAGTGTGTCGAGCGGCCGCAGAACGGGTCGGACAGTTGGACGACGCGGGGCGGACAGTCGAGTTGGATCTGGCGTGTGAGACGGCCGTTCTCTTCCCCGAGCAGCCGGCCGGCTTGGGGTTGGCTGTCGAGCGCGGAGCAGTCCGGTCGGCGACGACGGTGACCGTCGAGGGGAGTGCCGACCGCGACCCGAGCGTCTACCTGACGGAGACGCCGGGGTTCGCCGATCCGGTGGTCGTCTCCGACGGGGACGGCTACACGTTCGAGGTCGACCTCGCCGACGTTCCGAGTCGTCCGGTGCGGGAGTTGATCGGGACACTCACCGGCCACGACGCCACTCTCGGTGGTGTCGAGACCGACGGCGGTGGGGAACTGCTCACCGTCCGGCTCGGAGCGGCAGAGACGCGCTCGTTCCGGCAGACGTTCGACGAGTCGGTCACTGCCTGCCGTCTCGCGGGGAAGCGACACGTCGGGGAACGGCGGTCTCCGGCCGGCGTCGTCGCCGAACTGACCGACCGACAACGGGAGGTGGTCGCCGCCGCCTACCAGCTCGGCTACTACGACCAGCCGAGACGGATCGACGGCGACGGGCTCGGCGACCGGTTCGGTGTGAGCCGGTCGACAGTACACGAACACCTGCGGACCGCCGAGCGGAAGCTGTTGGCCGGCGTGTTCGACAGGTCGGCGTGACCGGCTGCGAGCGACTCGTCCCTCACGTGTCACCCTCGGTGTGGGCACCCCCTACCAGTCAGGCGACGTGTTTCAGTGTGTAGACCCGGTTGAGAGTGTATGCCACGGACGGTAACTGAACTCGTTCGGAGACTCGAACGACGGGCGGCAGCCGCGGAGATCGTCGACGAGTCTGCGCTCCCGCCCGTGACCGACTGTGTGGACCCGGCGGCGCTCCGTGGGGTGGCGAACGACCACGGTCCGAGTGCGTCACTCCACGGCTGTCTCCGGTTCGTCTGGGGGGAGTTCGTGACGGCGCTGTACGCCGACGGGCGGGTGACCTTCACCCCGGAGGTGGAGGCACAGCCGCCGGAGGCGGTCAGACGGGACGTGTTCGAACAGTACGAGACCGAACTGGCGGCGGGGTTCGAGCGCCTGATCGACCCGGACGTTGACGGACAGTGGGCCGACGACGAGAGAGACGACCAGATCAGGGTCGACGGCGGCACTGCGGACCCACTCGGTGCGGCCGACAGGATGCGAGTGTCCGGCCAACACGTCGAGGCGTACCCCGGGGAGCTGTTCGCCGCGACGCTGGGAGAGACGGCCGGAACATCCGTCTCACAGGTCGTCGACTGTGTCGACCCCGACCGGGGGGACATCGTGTCGGTCACCGGCAGCGCTGTCACGGTCAACGAGGCAGTCGGCGATCGGCTCCTGTCGGAGTCGGGCGACGTGGGGGCGCTGGTGTCGACGACACGGCCAGGCCAGCAGTGCCGGGCGACGATCGACACCGAGTTGACCGTGTTGGACTGTGCAGGCGGCGAGCCGTCAGAGGGGGTCCAGTGTCTCGACAGTTGCGACGATATGACGACCGTCGGGACGGAGATTCTGAAGCTGATCGACGAGGAGACGGGAGCGGAGGTGTTCGGCTTCCACAATCTCTCACACCTCGCACCCGCCGCCGAGCCGGGTGATCACCTCCAGTTCCTCTCGACGCTCACGCGGACGCTCCGGCGGTGGACAGTCGGCGGTGTCCTCGTCGGGCGGCCGTTGTCGTTGAACCCACAACGGCTGGCAGAACAGGTCGACTACCACGTCGAGAGCCGACGGACCGACGACCGGGTCGAACTTCGCGTCTGTGGGAGGCGCGGCGTCGACGACGTGTGGCGACCGGTGATGTCGGACGCCGAGCCACTCGTCTGACCGTCTGGAGTACAACGTATTGTTGGGAGAGATTTACAATATTCGCTCGGGGGAGATAGCAACGGGTACACTTAAAACACCGTTCGCTTTACTACCCGCATGCACACTCGGTTGTACCGAAAACTCGTCGAAGAGTCGTCGAGCGTGGTGACGATCGTCGACGAGACGGGGGAGATCACCTACGTCAGTCCGTCTGTCGAGGACGTTCTCGGCTACGATCCGGAGGGGTTGATTGGAGAGTACGGCCACAGCTACCGTCACCCCGACGACGGCCCGTCGGTCGCCGACACGATCGAACGGGTCCGAGCCGGCGAGGACGACACAGAGACGGTCGAGATGCGAGCGCAGCGAGCGGACGGCTCGTGGTGTTGGGTCGAGGCGACCGTCCAGGATCGGGTCGACGACGACGACATCGGGGGGTTCGTAGTGCGTCTCCGGGAGATCTCCGAGCGGAGAGAACAGAACGACCAGTTTCAACGGCTCGCGCGGGAGTATCGGACGTTGTTGGAGACGGTCGACGACGGGATCTTCTTCGTCGACGTGGTGTCGTCGGGTGACGGGTGGACGTTCGAGTTCGAACGGGTGAGTCGCGCCTACGAGGACCAGACCGGACTCACGACCGACGAGATGCGCGGACGGACACCGACGGAGGTGTTCGGGGAGACGGTCGGGGAGGAGCTCGACGAGAAGTACAACCAGTGTGTAGAGGCCGGTGAGCCGATCACGTACCAGGAGGAGGTGCCCGTCGAGACCGGCGCACGGTTCTGGCAGACGAGTCTCGCGCCGGTCGTCACGGACGAGACCGTGACGAAGATCATCGGGATCACGCGAGACATCACGGACCGTGTCGGCCGAGAACGCCAGTTGGAAGACCAGAAGCAACAGCTCGACGAGTTCGCGGGGGTGGTGAGTCACGACCTCCGGAACCCGTTGGGCGTCGCACAGGGGCGGCTCGAACTGCTCGAACACGAGAGCGACAGCGAGCACCTCCCCCCGATTCGGCGGGCACTCGACCGGATGGACGAACTGATCGCGGACACGTTAGTACTCGCGCGAGAGGGGTCCGTCGTCGCGGACGAGACGACGATCCCGTTGTCGCGACTGCTCGACGGCTGTTGGAAGAGTGTCGACACTCGAGAGGCAGTGTTGGTGCTCGAGGACGACCTGACGATCCGCGGAGACCGGAGTCGGCTCCGACACGTCTTCGAGAACCTGTTCCGGAACGCGGTCGAACACGGCGGTTCGACCGTGACCGTCCGTGTCGGGCGGCTCGGAGACGACGGCTTCTACCTCGAAGACACCGGGGCGGGTGTCGACGGTGACACCGCCGAGTTGTTCGACGCCGGCTACAGTTCGGCCGACGACGGCACCGGGTTCGGGTTGACGATCGTCGAGCAGATCGCGGTGGGACACGGGTGGACCGTCGAGGCGACCGAGGGGAGCGACGGCGGCGCGCGGTTCGAGTTCGGCGACGTCGAGGTCGTCCCGGGCGACACCGGCGTCACTTTCGGGTGACACCAGGGCGGCGGACACACCCCGGACGACTCACCCCAACGGGTTCGAGTCGAGTCGGTCGAGCACGGCCAGCGTCACGACGCTCACACAGAGGAGTACGACCGCGACGGGGAAGGCGGCGTCGAGTCCGAGCGTCGTGAACGACACCCAGATCTCGACCGGGAGCGTCCGGGGGTAGTAGGCGAGCATGATCGTCGCGCCGAACTCACCCATCGCGCGGGCGAACGCGAGTGTCACACCGGCGACGACGCCGGGCCACGCCAACGGGAGCGTCACACGTCGGAACGTCGCGACCCGGCCCTCGCCGAGCGTGCGGGCGGCGTGTTCGAGACTCCGGTCGACGCTCTCGAAGGCAGCCTTCGCGGTGACGACGACGAACGGCGAGGCGACGAACGTCTGTGCCAACACGACACCGGCCAACGACCGGGTGAGCGGCACCCCACCGGCGGCCGCCAGTCGACCCAGCAGCGTCTCTGGGCCGACGACCGTGAGCAACACCATCCCGCTGACGACCGGTGGGAGGACGAGCGGCAACACGACCAACGCGGTCACCAGTGTCTGGAGCCACCCTTCGCGGCGCGCCAGCCAGTACGCGAGCGGGACACCACAGCAGACGGCCACCGTCGTCGAGACGAGGGCCGCAGTGACGGAGGTTGCCGCCGCCGCAGCTACCTCTCGGGACGCGATGCGGGCGACCACCGCCGCGGGAGACTGTGCGACCACGAGCGACACCAGCGGGAGGAGGTAGTAGGCGAACAACGCCGCTCCGAGGAGGAACGCGACCGAGAGCGTGTCGACGCCGTCAGTCGATCGTGTCTGGAACATCGCCTCTGTAACGTGGGTAGTCGTCCGGGACGGAGAACCCGTACTCTCCCAGGTACGCCCCCTCGACGTGCCGGGAGAACACCGCACGGGTCGTCGGTGACGACCGCAGCACGGTCGCGGCGTAGCTGATCGCGTCGCCCGCGACGACGGTTCCGTCCGGCAGTTCGTAGCTCGTCCGTGCGTAGCGGTCGGCGAGTGTCGGCTCCCCGAGGTTCACCGCCGGTGGGAGGGAGACGTACTCGTAGTCGCGGCCGACGGCCATGCTCCGGTAGGTGACGGCCGCGTCGATCCCGCCGGTCTCGAACTGGCCGAGGAGCTGGGTCTCCGGGTAGATCTGTTCGCGTGTCGGGATCGCGCGCCGGAGATCGCGGTCGGTGTCGTAGTAGTCGGTGGCGAGGTCGAACGCGAACAGTGTCCGGTAGCCCAACGGGTCGAGATCCGGGTCGGTCCGGCCGAGCCGCACGTCGTCCGCGAGCATCGGCTCGTACCACGCCTCGCGGCCG
>P_A23_Liq_3_FmtDRAFT_1000354_pt1 | contig 9706 bp, 11 predicted proteins | sample PonA233FremontCA_FD_10237 | JGI IMG/M metagenome (IMG submission 10237)
CGTTCATACATTAAGCATGAGGCACTTCACATGTACGATCACATCCTCTATCCAACAGACGGTAGCGAAGCCGCGGAATCGGTAATGGACCACGTTCGGACGCTTGCAAACACCTACGAGGCGACGATCCACGTCCTGTACGTCGTGACGCCCGACAGCGGCGAGGCGTCGCTCACCCTTGATAAGGACGAGCAGGGCAACTGGCGGACAGGGATGTTCAAGCGCAAAGGCGAGCCGGTCAGCACCAGTGGCATGGCCAAAGGCAGCGTCGATGTCAACGAGGTGCTCCGGGCCGAGGGTGAGGGCTACACCCAAGCGATCGCCGACGAGTTGGAGGACGACGGCTGTGACACGGTCTGCGTCTGCCGTGAGGGTAGACCGGATGCAGAGATCCTCTCGTACGCCGAGGAGAACGATATCGATATCATCGCCATGGGCACCCACGGTCGCAGTGGCGTCGAACACGCCTTCCTCGGCAGCGTGACCGAAAAGGTTGTCCGGAAATCCGAGATTCCGGTACTCACCATCCGGCAGGAAGAGTAGGTTACAGTACCCCGTTTTCTTTTGCCAGCAACGCGCCTTCGAGCGTCGCGTCATTCGTCGGCTGCCGTTGAGCAACAGCCAGTGCCTCATCGACCGGCACCGATTTCGGAAGCAGAAACTCGTTGCTGTCGAGCGTTCGCTCGGCCGCCGTAAGATCGGTTGCCAGCACGATCCCCCGGCGGTGCCGCAACAGGCCGGTCGAACACCAGAACTCCTGGAGCAGTTCGGTCTCACCAGGGGTGAAGCCGACCTCCTCTTTGAGTTCGCGGGCAGCCGCCTCGCTAAATGATTCGTCGGGCTCGACAATGCCAGCCGGGAGTTCATACTGCGTTTCCCGGATCGTCGGCCGATACTGCTCGACGAACAGCAGCTCGCCGTCGGTGACCGCCACGATCACCGTCGCCGGCGGGAGCTCCGCCCAGTAGTATCGCTTCGTCGAACCATCCGGCTGTTCGACCAGATCGTAGCCGCCCGTAAACCAGCCGGTGTCGTACTCGGCGACCGAGTCGAGAACCGGCCACTCGGGGTCGGCGAGCGTCGATAGCTCGTGGGTGTCGGTCGATCTGTCGGCATTCTCGTCGTCAGAACCGCTCACTGTTGGTCACCGTCGCTGCTGATAGTAACGCTGTAGCGATCACCCTNGTAGGTGACAAGAACGCGGTTGCCGTCGTCGCGGACGGCGTCGCCATCGAGTCGCTGGAGGGCGTCGAACTCGTCGAACGGCGAGTGGGTAAACCACGTTTTGGCGCCGCCAAGGGCGCGCTGATAGCCGGTCGATCGGCTATCATCGGCGGTCAACGCGGTTGTGAGATACGGAAACCGCCGCTCGCTGATCGCGGTGGCGTTGACCGCGGTGCCACCTTCGTCGGTCGGGGTGGCATCGACATAGTAGGCCTCGCCGCTGCCGAGATAGCTCGGGATGGCCCCGACGGCCAACAGCGCGACGACAACAAACCCCGTCAGCAACAGCGCGTTCCGCATGATCCGGCGCATACCGGCCGTAGGCGACCCCTCGGGATACCGATTTCGGGACGCCAGCGACCGCTCGAAGCGCGCGGTGGCGACCGGTTTTTTGCTGTTGGGAGTCAACAAACGGTATGGAGTTTCGCTTCGAGTTGGCACTGGCAGCCCATCTTGAAGCCACAACCGACTGGCTGATCGCCCGCCAACTCGGCGGCGCGGTCGCCACCCCCGGCGGGCGGATCATGGATCTGTGTTGTGTCCGGCCGACCGATGCCCTTGCCGACCGGGCAGCGATCACCAGCGAGACGATTCCGCCACGTGCGATCGAAAGCGACGTTGGCTCCGGGGAGGCTGTCGACTGGCGACCCGCCTTCGACTGTAGCATCGACCATGCCCGAAGCGTTGTCGACCGCGCTGTCGACTGCGGGTTTTTTGTGGTTGAACCCCACAACGGCCGGCGATATGTCCGCCAGACAACCCGGTATCCCGACTGGATCGGCTCGCTGGTCGGCATCGAAAACAAGCCCGATCTCGACCAGCCGGGCGATCTTGACCGCCAGCTTCGGGTCGACATCGCCTTGGGACTCTTCGATGCGGTGATTCTCGCAACCGAGAGCTACGTCACGCGGGCCCATCTCAACCGCCTCCCTGAACCGGTTGGCGTCTGGCGATTTGATCCCGACAACGGTGAGCGCACGGTTGTCCGCGAGCCGACGCCGCTGGCAACAGCTGAGCCAGGGATTGAGCCCACAAACGCCGAGCCGCTCCGTACGGATATCGCCGTCGTCGACGCCGAGGCGAAGGCCCGGAAGCGACAGCGGATCGCCGAACGCGTCTACGGAAAGGGGTGGCGTACGTATGACCTCCCCGCGTGTGAACACGCTGATCCGACCGAGGATGGCCGGCCGTACTGTGGCTTCTACGATCACGTCGTCGACCCGGCAACCGACTGCGGCGAGTCGTGTCCGGGCTATGAGCCGGCCGATCCGCCCGTGATTGACCACGACGCGATCCGAGATGAGCGAAGCCCGTGGGTCGCCGACCCGGACGGTATCAGTCGCTCACAGAGTGGGCTGAATCGATTCCTCTAAGAGTCATTGCCAGCGGTGTCGACGACGGTGCGACTAGTCGGCAAAGTAGCTGGTGAAAAATCCGGAAAGAAACGCCGAGATCGCCACCGAGAGCGTCACGTCGCTGAGGGTGTAGCTGTCGTCGTCGCCAGCCAGCGCGACGGTGATCGCGACACTGATTACGAGTGAGATGATCCCATTTAGGAAGTCCTTGTTGAGTCCCATACAGTAGTGATTGGCCGAGAGCAGTATAGGTTTTGTGCGACCGACTAGCTCAGATTGGTATGTCCGGGTCGTGAGACACTGATTCCAGAACAGCTTCCACCATGGCCGTGCTTGGAGACCTATGCCCACCACAACAGTTGCCGGACAGACCGCTATCGTTACCGGTGCAAGCAGCGGGATCGGCGCGGCAACCTGCCGCGGTCTCGCCGCCGCGGGAGCCACCGTTGTTCTCGCCGCGCGCAGCGAGGATCGGCTGTGTGAGCTAGCCAGCGAGATCGACGCCGACCACGGGGTTGACACGCTGGTCGTGCCGACCGACATCCGCGAGGAGGCCGCTGTCGACGCTCTCATCGAACGGACGGTCGCCGAATTCGGCGGGATCGACATCCTCGTCAACAACGCCGGGCTCGCCCGCGGGAGTGATGTCGAAACGATGTCAACCGAGGCCTACGAGACGATGCAGGACACCAACATCGACGGGATGTTTTATGCGACACGGGCGGCGATCCCCCATGTTCGGAAGCGAGACGGCCATCTCATCTTTCTTGGCAGCTTCGCCGGACAGTACCCGCGGTCGTACAACGCCGTGTATGCGGCCTCAAAATGGTGGACACGGGGGTTCGCAAAGAGTGTCGCCGCCCAGGTCGGCGACGACGGTGTCGGTGTGACCGTTGTCAACCCCGGCGCGGTTCGCACCGAGTTCGAATCCGCGGATGGCCGAGCCTTCGAGGAGATCTTTGCGGACGGCGAGGCCAGCGAACCCGAGGAGGTCGCCGAGGCGATCGTCTTTGCCGCGAGCCGAGACGGCGCAAGCGTCAGCGAGATCGATATCAACAACCGAAGCAAGTTCGCCGATGACTTCTGAGCCGACACGGGCCAATGATTAATGTTGGTGTCGGTAGTTGGACACCCCAATGCAAGCGACACCACAGCTCAGCGACGACCTGCTGCAGTGGCCGTATCTGTCCCTGTTAGCGTCGAGTGTCGCTGTCGGCGTCGTCTATCTCCTCTATCTGTTCGAGCTTGCGCCGGCGCTGATCGGGGTGGTACCGCGATCACAGCTAACCGTCCTGTTGGGACAGCTATCGGTGACGCTCTTTGGGGCGTATCTCGTCGTCATCTTCATTGACCGATCGATGGCGACACCCGATCCCGGGCAGTCGACAGCGCGATCCGACACTTCTGGCGGTGCCGGCCAACACGTTGACAGCACAGGGCAGCGTCGCGATGTCGACAACGATGGCAGCACTGGTGACAACAGCGGCGACGAGAGCAGTACCCGCGAGACCGCGATGACCCAGTTCACACAGGCGTTGGACGAACACCTCGGGATGTTATGTGCGTGGTATGTCGCCGCCAGCCCCGATTCGACAGATGAGCCACCGGCGAGTTACGACGCGCTGTTCGATGGCGACTTTGCCGAAACCATCCGGCGACTCGACTTTGCGGCCCCCTATGAGGGTGGATCATACGAGAGAACATGGATCGCTTGGAGTGCGGTGCGGCTCAGTGAGTTCCGACGCGAGACAATGGCGATTATCGATGTCCACAGCGATTCGGTCAAACCGACTGTCGGTGCGTCACTCCACACCCTTGCGAACTCCCGACTCACGAAGCGCGTGATCACCGCCGAGGAGGCCGCATTACCCGGCCACCTGCCAACCGACACCGCACTGGTACTGTTCACCGAGACCAACGGCGACGACCCACTGCACGCACATCTCGAATTGCTGGGTGAGATACTGGCGATGCATGAAACTCACAGTGCCACGTCGCTAACGCCAATTAGCGAGCGAGACTGCTGGAGCGGCGACAGTCCCAAAGCCGGCCTCGCGCGGGCACAGGCTGATAGCGACGCCGAGCGGTACTACAAGTTGTTCTGAGCGGCCGCGACGACCGGCTTACTCCGTCGTTGCCCCGGATTCAGCTGCCGCGGTATCAACCCGGGTGACCCCGGTTTTATCAATACGGTACTGCTCGCCGTCGACGGCCAGTGGCTCCGCGAAGGCCTCCTCGACCGGATAGTAGTGAGCTGTGTGTACCAGCCGCGTGAGGTCAGCTCCAAGCTCATCGGCCAACGCCAGCGCGCCCTCACGGGTCATATGTTTCGTCCCGAAGCTTCGCGGAACCCCGTCGGCGTCGTGGTGGCTCCCACCAAGCGGGTGGTGATCACAGAGCGCGGCCGGCACGATGGCATCGGCGAGAAACAGGGCAGGATCCCGGAGTTGCCGACGGGAGTCGGCAGGGACATCGTAGCTGGTGTCACCCGACAGCGAGAGCTTGGCACCTGTCTCGGGGTCGACGACGACAAGCCCGAAACAGAGCAGCGGCGGGTGTTCGACCGGCACCAGTGTGAGTTCAAGTCCACAGATCTCAATCGATTCCAGTGGCGTCACGTCGTGGACTGATACTCGGTCAAGATAATCGTATTTTCGGCGGATCGTCTCGGCGACCGATTCGTTGGTTTTGGGGTCGACCTCGTTGGCGGCGTAAACGGGTAGCTCATCGAAAACGCGGTAGGCGTTGCCGAGGCCGTCGAGATGATCAAAATGAATGTGGGTGACGACCGCGGCGTCGGGCAGTGGCACAGACTGACTGAGAAACTGCTGGCGGAAATCCGGGCTCAGATCGACAAGAATCGACTCGTCGGTGCGTTCGTTCTCGATGTGGACCGAAAACCGGCTGCGTTCGATACCACGAGCGCGGGCCGCAACACAGGTCGCACAGTCACAGCCGACGGTCGGCGTCCCCGTCGTGTCGCCGGTACCAAGGAGGGTGACACGCATGCTCATCGGGGAATCTACTGGGGTGGTGTTTCGGCGTCGTCGGTGGGAGCTGTCCCGTCCGTACTGTCGTGGTCGTGATCATGCTCGCTGTGACCGTGGTCATCGTGGTCATCAGCACTGCCGGTGAGTGCCGCGCCGTCACCGTCGATCATGTCCATGTTCTTGAGGTTGTCACGCTCCTCGAAGTCCTCAACGGCAGCGATCAGATCGGCTTGGGTGAGTTCGGTTCGCTCCTCGGTCAGTGCTTCAAGCACGGCCTCCCGCAGCACCATCCGGAGGTCGCTGCCGGTCAACCCCTCGGTGTGTTCGGCGATCACCGTGGGATCGAAGCCATCGATCTCCATGGGCTGGGTGATGACCTCGAGAATATCCGAGCGCATCCCGCGGTCGGGTTTCGGAAAGTTGACGATCTCATCGAACCGTCGCCACGCCGCGGCGTCCAACTGGTCGGGGTGGTTGGTCGCGCCGATCAACAGGACATCATCACGGATCAACGAGATGTCGTCGATCGATTTCAGCAGGGTGTTGACCGCCCGTTTCAGCGCGGCGTGTTCGTCGCTGCGGCGGGTTTTGGCGACCGAATCGAACTCGTCGATAAAGAGAATACACGGCGAGAGCCGCTTTGCGACCTCAAAGGTCTTTTCGACGTTTTTGGCCGTTTCGCCGAGATACTGGCTGGTGATCATCGAGAGTTTGACCTCGACGAAGGGGAGCCCGAGTTCGTGAGCTAGCGCGCGAGAGATCGTCGTCTTCCCGGTGCCCGGCGGGCCGACAAACAGTAGTTTGCCGATCTCGCGCAACCCGATCGAGGCGAGATAATCGCGGTGTTCGATCGCCTTGACGATCTTCTGGATCTCCGCTTCCTGATCGGTCGTGAGCACGAGGTCGTTGAGGGTCATCTCGATCTCCTCGGGGGCACGCACCGAGACGAGATCAAGCATCTCGGCGTCGTCGTCCTCATCGAAATACTGCGACAGCAGGGCGTCGATCCAGACGCGGTCGGCTTGGATCGGGCGCGTGTTCTCACGGGCCTCGTCGTAGGTGACCGAGACGCCATCCTCGGCCTCGGCGGTGGAGGCGATCGTGGGGTTTGTCGCTAACTGCTCGTCGTTGGCGCGTTCGAGATACCACTCCACAGCCATCTCCGGTTGGGTCAACGAGATCTCGCCGGAGAAGTCATCACGCTGAGTAAACAGCAGCCCGGAGACGGCCTCCCACGGGCGTTCGACGCCGGTGGCCGTTCTCGCAGTTGATTCGGTCACCGTCAGCGGGCGGGCGATCTCACCCGGGGGGGCTGGGTCGTCGGCTGTCGATGCGTCGCTCTCGTCGGCATCGTCAGCCGTGTCGGTATCAGTCCAAAACACCTGCCGGAAGCGTGGCGGGAGATCATTCTCGTCTAACGAGCGCCTCTCGTTGTAGACGTGGGTTGTCAGGAGAAACTCAACAACGGTCAACGCCGGGTCACTCATCCCACGTAGTTTCTAGCTAAGTTCGCTTAAGACCGTCGAAGCAACCAACCGGTATCGCGGCGGTCATCACGGCACACACGATCTCACCGAAAGGGCGGGACGCTCTCGCTGTCTCACCCGAGCCGATCGCTAAGTTCCAACCGTCCAAGCCATGTAAGCAGATTCGGGGCGAACGGATAGGCCCACGCACTGCCGAAGATCGCCTTGAATGTCGCGGCGATGCTGAAAACGATCGTCAACAGACTCCCAACACCGGCTAAAAAGAGCAACACGCCGCCGACGATAGCAAACAGGGTCGCTAACGGCTCCGGCAACAACGAGACAGACACCGTTTGGCCGGTGGTGGTTGTCAGGTCGTCGGCACCCAACACAAACAACACGATGCCGACAGTCGCGACACCGAACACAGAGAGATGCCAGTTCAACGCGTTGCGGGCATTAGCCCGTGTGAACTGGTGTGAGGAGAGCAGATACACGACGGCAGCAATCATGATCCCGATCCCGAAAAAGCCGGTGAGCAAGGTAATCGGGTGAATAAAGATACCCAACACGGAGCGTTCAGCGAGCAGTTCAGGGCCATCAGGCGAGTTGGGCGGTGACATCGGTTACGTCGTTGGCGGACATACTCACAGCCCCGGTATCAAATCACTGGATCCGAACCGCCGACGAAGCCACCGAACAAGTCGTTCGACAACGAGGATTCCAACACTGATCAACAGTAGGTCAAGCGCTGTGCCCCAAAACACGATGTCGCTGGTTGCCGACCCCACATCAAGACCAACGATCGTAAGCACGGCCCCAAGAGCTACCAACAACAGTGTCAACTGGAGGCCGGCAAGCGCAAGCGTCCGAACCCCGGCGGTATCGCGCATCGTCAGGAACCCACGCGTCGAGAGCCGATCTAGCGGTGAATCGCTCGCCAGCAGGCGTTCGCCGGCCGGCGACAGCGGCCACTCGGTCTCGGGGTGGTTGATGTAGTAGAGCGTAATCGATTCGGGGTAGGTTTCGGTGGCAACAACATCGATCGCTTGGAGCTCGGTGAGGCGGTTGCGGACGGTCGCCGTCGATACGTCGGGTTTGATCCGCGCCTGCAGCTGGCGGATCGAAAAAAACGGCCGGTCAGCGTCCACCATCGTCTCAGCGACGTGGGCCTGGGTCAGCGTATTGTCGAGGTTGCGTTCGATCCGCTCGTCGATCCACTCGGGCAGCGACGACACGGATGTGGGTTTGCCAGCGGTCATTATAAATACACCAGCGTCGTCTCCACGGCTGAAACAATCGCCGAAGCGTACTCAGTCATCGCCCATCGTTGATGCCGGGCGGGGGCCGTAGCCGCCGGCTGTGTGCCCAGCCGCCGATGCAACGGTGAGGTCGCCGGTCAGCCCATCCTCGGAGATCGAGATCGCGACTGACGCCGGACGGGCGTGGTATGTTGTGCGGTGGTTGCCGTCGGCGGCAATCTGCGTCGTTGTTGTGACGAGGCCAACGGTTTCAAGCCGGTTCAGTCGGCGGTAGATTGTGACCGTCGATGCCTCACAGCGATCGGCGATCGCCGTCGCTGTTTGTTCGCCGTCAGCCAGCGCGTCAAGAATCGACTGGGCGTAGTCGTCGGCAAGCAACGACAGTACCTCGTCGATAGCGATATCCTCTGTCAGTTCCGCAGCATGTGGTGTTCGGGAGGGCTGCATACACGCCACCCATGGCTGAGAGGGTCATAAATACGGTTGGGAATTCGGCGTCGACAAACCGGGATTTTGTCGCGGCAAATCGTCGTTTGGCGCGCGTTAAATCGCCCGACTACAATCGAATTGGGGGAAAGCGATCAGATCTGCAGCTCAGCGTTTGGCAGCTACGACGCCCCGTCACTATCGACACGACCCTGATCGAGGGCGGCCAACACGCCGCGGACATTGAGCCGCGTTTCGGCCCACCCCTTTTCTGTGCCCCAGATCTCGGTGAGATCGGTGTTTGTGACAAGGTGGTCGATAACTGCCTCGTCGTTCGCTCGCTGATCGCGCTGCCGGCGGATCGCCTCAACCCACTCGATGAGGCTGCGCTTGTAGCCATCGAGCAGCGCGACGTCGTACTCCCGCGGACCGAAGTGCGCAAAGCAGAGTGTGTCGGGTTCGAGGGACTGAATCATCGACACATCGTCGAGACAGGCCTGCACGTCGAACTGTGGCGGCGGCGAGGTGACCCGGATCTCATCGCGGGCGGCAACGTAGATACCGGCGGCGTCGCCGGTAAAGACGAGCCCGTTGGTCTCGAAGACGAGTTGGTGGGGGGCGTGGCCCGGGGCCGCATGCGCTGTCAGCGTTCGGTCGCCGAGATCGATCTCGTCGTCATCGGTGAGACCGGCGACCTGATCCGCTGGGACGGGTTTGGGCTCGGTGTAGTAGGGCCACATCTCGTCGACGGCGGTCTTCGTTCCTTCGATCAAGCGACCCGGATCGATGAGGTGGTCGACACCGCGCTCGTGTACCAGCAGCTCGGCGTCAGGAAATGCCTCGGCGAGAAAGCCCGCACCACCGGCGTGATCAAGGTGGATGTGGGTCGGTAGAATGTAGCTCAACGCGTCGATCCCGAGTTCGCCGAGGGCGTTGAGGATATACTCGCGGTTGGTGCCGATCCCGGTGTCGATGACCGCCGG
>P_A23_Liq_3_FmtDRAFT_1000356_pt1 | contig 9699 bp, 9 predicted proteins | sample PonA233FremontCA_FD_10237 | JGI IMG/M metagenome (IMG submission 10237)
GGGAACCCGTGGTCGGCGGCGGCCGTCCGCGCCGTCTCGTAGCCGCCCGCCCGTGTGTCCCGTCGGCCGAACGCCAACTGTCGGCCGGGTGTCCACACCCGGACGGCCGGGGTGTGCGTCTCGGCGGCGCGTTCGACCATCGCGCGTGTCGCGGCGCGGTCGGTCTCCCGGCTCGCCCGGCGACCGCGGTAGACGCGCACCTCGCTTGTCACGCCCTACAGTCGGCTCCGGGGCACCTAAGCGGTTCCGACACCGACCGTCCACATGGACGTGGTGTCGTTGTCGGCGTCTGTCGTCGGCCGCTACCGGCGGTTCTCGTTGTACAACTCCCCGTACCCAGCACACGACGCCGGCCACGGGATCGACCTCTACCCCGCGAGCAACGTCGGCGTCTCCCCGGTCGCCGGCAGGGTGCTCGACACCCGGACGGTGGGCTGCCCGGATCGGTCGTACGCCGCCGACACCGACCACCTGATCCTGATCGACACCGGCGCGGACGACACGGGAGCACCCGAGAGTGGCACCGGTGACGCGGTCGCGCGGGTGCTCCACGTCGACCCCGCCGTCTCGGCCGGCGATCGGGTCACCGTCGGCGACCCGTTGGGGCGGATGGTGCGGTCGGGGTTCTTCGGGCCGTGGGTCGACAACCACGTCCACGTCGACTTCCGCGACCCCGAAGACAACCTCTACCGCGCGACCGGGTCGCTCCCAGTCGCGGTCGAGACGCCGGTTGTCCCCGCGCCGTGGGACGGCACCGGCCGTGTCGTCGACACCGGCGAGACGTACGCGGTGTTGGACGCGCCGGCCCACCCCACGCCCGACGGAGAGTCGTACGCGATACTCGCGTCCGACGAAGGGGTGCCGTTGGACGGCGGGCTCCCACACTACACGGGCGGCGGTCGGCTGGACCGCACACTCGGCGACCCGGAAGCGCCGGAGCACGCGGAGCCACTGTCGTTCCTCGGGACGACAGTCGGCCACGGGAGCGGGCGGACGGTCGAGTGGACGGAGACGCGGGTGACCGTCGACGGGGAGCCGGTGACGGGGCTGTCGTTGTTCGCCTCTCGCGAGCCGGGGTTCGGCGCGAAGGTCGTCTCCCGCCCCGAGGCCGGCCAACCCAGCTTCTCAGTGGGCGAGACGGTCGCGGTGGCCGTCGAGCCCGTCGAGACCGTCGAGCGGTTGGGGTGACTCGGTCACGCCGGGTCAGTCCAGTTGGGCCGATGGGTGTTCGACTGTGGGTCGCTCAGCACCAAGAACTGCAGCACTCGCAGGAGCACCCGCAGTCCTTGCAGTACTGGAGGCAGCCAGTTACGCCTTTCTGGCAGCAGTACACCTCGCAACTACACTCCGGACAGTACCCTGTGGGGCACCCCGTGATCTCGGGTGTCGACCCGTAGGTTACGAGGCCCGACTCACCAACCGGCTCACCGTCTCTCGTCGGGTTGAGGACGGCGTGAGCAGTGTCCTGTTCTGGGTAGACCGACACGGAGAGGTACCCCTCCTCGACCTGTCTGAACGTCTTGATCACCGGAACGTGTTCCTCGCCGAACGACTCGACGCCGACGCTCTCTCCGACACCGTCTGTCGGTTCGGTCAGTGTGTCCAGGTTGTCCACTCGAGTCGCCGGAAGCACACCGTCCGCTTCCAGTTCCCGAAGCAGTTCCGTCTGGCTGTTCACCGCCCGACGCGCAGCCACTGGGTCTCGGTACTCACGCAGCAGTTCCTCACGCTCCACGTCACTCAGTGAGTCACCCGATGCGGCGGTCGCGGTCGACCCGAGACCAGCGACACCTGTGGCTGCCGCTGCACTCTTGAGCACTTTTCGTCTACTGAAGTCACCGTTGTCTTCTGCCATCGTCACCTGTGTGAACGCGACTCGGGTTGTTATTTCTTTCGCTCACTATTACTACCTATATCTTCAAATAGACTAGTATACTATCTCGTGTACTTTATACGTGTGCGAACCGGCGACTGCCTGCGGAACGTCTCGTTCGGGTGGTTCGACTCCCGTGCCCGAGCGGAGTGTCGTGAAGTCCACACGGGATCACCGTCTCCCCGACTACCGGAGTCTCTGACCCGGAACGGTCACGGTGGCCGTCGAGTCCGTCGAGACGGGGTTGCCGAGCGAGCTATCGGTGTATCTCGACCTGCTCCAGATACCCTGCAGCGACGACGACTGGCACGACCACCCAGCTGAGCAGTGATATCAACCCCGAAGTCGCGCTCGGAATCGGTGTCCCGAACAGAGAGCCGATGGTGGTGACGAATCCACTGTCAGTGCCCAACAACTGGAACAGGACGAGATACGCGTTGCTCGGGCTAGCAAGCAAGATAGACTGTGTCGTAGAGGTGGCGAGTGTTCCACCGGTGGTTGCCTGTAGGAGTTGGTCCGGCGACTGTGGGAAGAAGACGTTCCACCCGACAACTGCTACCGTGTAGTACGCAACTGTGGCGAAGAGAGCACGTCTCTGGGTCGTCGCTACCGTCGAGATGAGCACACCGACGCCGACTGTAGAGAGTGTGAGGAGGCTGGAGAGTGAGACGAGACCGAAACCGAACTGCCGACTCCCCGCGCCGAACGACTCGAGCAACACGACGACGACTGCTATCAGAACGAACCCAGCGAGAACAGCAGTCGACCGAGAGAGGAACGTCGCGACGACGAGCGCCCAGCGACGCCCCGGCACCGTGAGCAACACTCGCATCGACCCCGACTCTCTGTGTCGCGCCAACGACAGGATAGTGATCGACAGTCCAACTGCTGGAAATAGGAAGGGACTACCGAAGAACAGTACTGCGTACACTGGTGTTATCGAACCAGTCGAGAGGTACGCAGCAGTGAATACGCCCGCGAGGAGCACGAACACGGCCCCGAGAGCGACCCCAGTCCGTGACTGACGCAGTTCGATCAGATCACGCCAGAGGTACGCCGAGAGGCTCATTCACTAGCCTCCGTGCCACCGGTCTCTCGAGTGAAGAGGTGTTCTAGCGATGGACGCTCTGCGGCGAGGTTCGACACGTCGGCGCGAGAGAGTACCGTCTCGGTCACTTCGACCTTGGCAACCGGATCAGTACACTCTACGCGCAGCCAGTTACCGTCGTACTCGGCGCTACCGACGTCGTCGCGAGCTCGGACCGCCGACAGCAGTCGATCGTCGACTGAAGGGACCTGAAACCTCACCACTGGCCGCCCAGCCGCCTCGTCTCCACCGACTTCGTCAGTTTCAGTGACTCGTTCGATCTGTCCGTCGTAGAGAACGCCGACGCGGTCGCACACTGCTTGTACTTCTCCGAGCCGGTGGCTCGAGAAGAAGATCGTGCGTCCGTCGTCGGTGAGGTCACTGACGATCTCCCGCAGTTCGCGGACTCCGTTCGGGTCGAGACCAGCCATGGGCTCGTCGAGAATGATCAACTCCGGGTCGCCGACAAGTGCCATCGCCAGCCACAGACGCTGACGCATCCCAGTCGAGTAGTTGTCGACCGGGCGACTGTGTGCCGCTCGGTCGAGTCCGGTGTAGTCGAGTAGCTCAGTCGGATCGACCGAAACTCCGTTCGCGCGCGCTGCAAACTCGACGTGTTGTTCTCCGCTAACTCCGGGGAACGGTGCGACCCCCTCCGGCAGAACTCCGACTCGGGCGTGAATCTCGTTTCGTTCCGTCTCGACATCGTGGCCGAGCACACTCGCCTCACCACTCGTCGGGGCGAGAAGTCCCAGAAGGACGTTGATCGTCGTCGACTTTCCGGAGCCGTTCGGACCCAGAAAGCCGAATGCCTCTCCGGCTTCGACGGTGAAGCTCACGCCGTCGAGGACAGTCGTGTCGGAGAATCCCATCGACAAACTGTCCACCTCTATTGCGTTCATTCTCTGTGCCCCTGTACAAACCCCTGAGCCTCGGCCGGTCGTAACCACAACGGGCAGTCACAGACCTGGCACTCTGCCGACAACCGGTGCCCCACCGGCCTGGGGGGTGGCCCGTGCGTCGCGGGGTCACCGCTGCCGGGCAGTTCGGTGAGCCTGTTCACGTCGTCGACTCGGATCGCCGGAGACACACCGTCCGTGTTCAGTTCTCGGGGGCGAACGGGTCGTTCACTCACCGCTCGACGTGCAACCAACGGATCACAGTGGTTCGGAACCACGTCCTCACGTCCTGCTTCACTCGGGAACGGCCCCGACTCGACCGTCCGAGCCAACCCCACCCCGTCGGCACCTACAGACGCCACCGCGTTCTCGAGTACGGTCGGCTTGCCAGCCCACGCGTCTTCGTCTGTCATCACCCAAACTGTCGTGTTCTGATCTCTATTTGTTTCTGTGCTGTCCCAGTTTCTGGTACGGTTTACACATCTTCTCGACGTGCGGGCCACCACCCCGACTCGAAGCCCCTTTTGCCGGGTGAAAGTGACACGGATCGTATGCGCCGTCACATCGTCGCCTGCGTGCTCGCCGGCGGCACCGGGACACGGCTCTACCCCGCCGCGCGGTCGGACCGCCCGAAACAGTTCCTCCCGTTGGCCGGCGACCGGTCGTTGCTCGCCCGCACACTCGACCGGACGGGATTCGCGGACGCGACGGTCGTCGCGACACGCGAGAAGTTTGCCGACGCCGTCCGGGAGCGCGCGCCGACTGCCGAAGTGCTCGTCGAGCCGGCCGCAAAGGACACCGGGCCGGCGACGGTGTTCGCGACCCACGAGATCGCGCGGCGTCACGCCGCAGGGGAACTGCCCGTGCCGGCCGACGCACCGGCCCCGGTCGTCGTACTCCTCCCCGCGGACCACCACGTCCCGGAGCCCGAGGCGTTCGAGACGGCGCTCGCGGACGGCGCGCGGGTCGCCGCCGACACCGACCGACTCGTCACCTTCGGTGTCGCGCCGACCCGGCCGGAGACGGGGTACGGGTACATCGAGGCCGGGCCAGAGCGTGACGGCTACTACGAACTCGCGGCGTTCCACGAGAAACCCGACGACGCGACCGCACGGACGTACCTCGACGCCGGCCACCGGTGGAACGCGGGCATCTTCGCGTGGACGCCCGACGCACTCCGGCGGGCCGTCCGCGGGTCACCGCTCGCCGGGATGCTCGACCCGCTCGACGCGGGCGAACCGCAGGCCGCGTTCGAGGCGGTCGACCCCGTCAGCGTCGACAACGCCGTGATGGAACGCGCCGCCGAGGCCGCGGTCGTCCCTGTCGAGTTCGCGTGGGACGATCTGGGTGCGTGGGATTCGCTCGCGCGACTCGCCGAGGGAGACGGTACCGGGGTCGATGGGGATCTGGACGGGAACACGCGGATCGGCTCGTCGGTGACCGTCGACGCCGCGGACAACGTCGTCGTCGCAGACGAGGAGAGCCACGTCTCCGTCGTCGGCTGTGACAGGTTGTGTGTCGTCACGTGGGACAAGCACACGTTGGTCGTCCCCCGAGACGACGCCCAGCGTGTGCGCGAGGTTGTCGCGCGGCTCCGGGAACGGGACAGGTTCTGACCTTCGGGGTTCGACACCACACCGGCCGGCACACAGACCACAACGCTCACACGCACCGCCGGCGACCCACACACCGTGACCGAGAGTCTCGTCATCGGCGGCACACGGTTCATCGGCCGCCATCTCGTCGAGGAACTGCGCGCACACGGCCACCACGTGACGATCTGTAACCGCGGGACCCACGACAACCCGTTCGCGGACGCCGACGGCGTCGACCACGTCGAGACGGACCGCACGGAACGCCGGGATCTGGAGGCCGCGAAACTCGCCGTCGAACCGGACTACGTCTTCGACATGGTCGCCTACCAGCCCGAGGAAGTCGAGATCGCGACGGAGGTGTTCGCGGACGTGGACGGCTACGTCTACGTCTCCTCGGGGGCGTCGTACGCGGGCGAGGAGATCCCCAAACGCGAGGGGGTGACGGAGTTACGCGACTGCACACCCGAGCAGGCGACCGACGAGAGCGGCGCGACCTACGGCAACCGGAAGGCCGAGGGTGACCGGATCGTCGCACGCGCCGCCGAGGCGGGCGTCGCGGCGTGTGCCGTCCGGCCGTGTATCGTCTACGGACCACACGACTACACGGAGCGGCTGGACTACTGGATCGAGCGCGTACTGACCCAGGATCGGGTGGTGGTGCCGGGCGACGGCGACAACGTCTGGCACCGCGCGTACGTCGAAGACGTGGCGTCGGCGCTCCGGATCGTCGCCGAGTCCGGTGAGCCCGGCGAGGCGTACAACGTCGGCGACCGCCAACTCGTCACCATCCGGGAGCTGGTGGAACTGATCGCGGACGTGGCCGAGACGGACGTAGAGATCGTCGGCGCGGGCGACCGCGAACTGTCGACCGCCGGGTTGTCGACAGACGACTTCGTGCTCTACCGGGAGTACCCACACGTGCTCGCGACCGCGAAGCTCGCCGAACTGGGGTGGGAGTCGACACCGCTCCGGGAGGCGATGGCCCGGAGCGTCACCGCCCACCGGGAGTCGGACCGCGACGGGAGCGACCACGACCCCGGCAACGAAGAGCGGTCGGCCGTGCTGGACGTACTCGACACGGTCTGAGCCGGCCCCAGCCGCACTGCGGCGGCGAGAGCGACTCAGCCACCCACCACGCTCGCGAGCGTGCTGGCCGCGTCCGCGAGGAAGACGACCCCGAACCCGGCCAACACCAGTGCGGAGCCGACGGCGACGACGGGGGCGAGCGTCGACACCCGGCGGCGGGCGGAGACGAGCGCACCCGGGAACCCGGTGATCCAGACGCCGATGCCGGCGAAGAAGCCCACCAGCAACGCCGGTGACCCGGTCTCGACGACGACTGATCCGGCCAGCGCCGACACCTCGGCGGCCGCGAACAGGTCGACCTCGCCGGGGTCCAACAGTCCGACGCCGACCGTCAGCCAGAACAACACCTGGTAGGGGTTCGTCAAGGCGAGGACGAACGCCTTCGCGAACCCGGTCGAGACGAGGCTGTCGTCTGTGTCTGTCGACTCGGCGGTGTCGTGCCCGTCGAGGAAGCCCACAGAGAGACTCCCGCGACCCTGGAGCGCGGCGAACACCCCGGCGTCGACGGCCGCGTCGTAGGCGAAGTAGAGCATCAGGAGCCCGCCGACCCCGATCATCAGCCCGCGGACGAGCGGGAGTCGCTCGACGAACCCGACGACACCCAGTGCCGCGAGAACGAAGAAGACGCCGTCGGCAGCCGCCGCCCCCAGCCCCGCCCGGAAGCCGGCGGTCCACCCGCGGAGGACACTCTCCTCGGCGATGATGGCGTTCATCGGTCCCGGCGGAGCGGCGAGTGTCAACCCCAGCACCACACCCGCCGCGAGCGTCGTCGTGACAGCCACGGTCACCGTTCAGCACCCACGGTAAAAAAGCGGTCGTGGAGCGCCGGCTCTTTGTCGGTGCGCGTCGCAGACCGGCGCGTGAGCGACCACGAACACGGTGACGACGGACACGACCACAACGGCGAGGGAGACGGTCACGACAGTGGGCACAACCACCACGCACCGGATCTGGAGACGGTCGGCTACGCGGTCGTGACGGTGTCGAGCTCCCGGACGTTGGACGAGGACCCCGCCGGCGACACCATCGTCGCGGCAGTCGAGTCGGCCGGCGACGAGGTCGTGCAGCGAGAACTCGTCGGGGACAGCTTCGACCGAGTCCAGTCGACCGTTCACAGGTTGGCCGGGCGTGCAGACGTCGACTGTGTGGTGACGACCGGTGGGACCGGAGTGACCCCGGACGACGTGACAGTGGAGGCGGTCCGCGGGGTCGTCCAGACGGAACTGCCGGGGTTCGGAGAACTGTTCCGCGACCGCTCGCGCGCGGAGGTCGGTACCGCGGTGATCGGGACGCGCGCGACCGCCGGGATCGACGACGGCGTGCCCGTGTTCTGTCTCCCCGGCTCGGAGAACGCCGCACGGCTCGGGATCGAGGAGCTGATCCTCCCCGAAGCCGCTCACCTCGCCGGGTTGGCGTCGGGTGACGATTGAGCACGGAGCGAGACGAGACCGGCCAGACAACCACCCGACAGCGGTCGGCGCGCGCCGCGCTGGTCCCGTGGGAGCGTGTGCGTGCGAGGGTTTCGTGAACGGAGCGAACGAGGAGGTTAGGGAGACCAGAGGGGCGGTGCGGAGGCGGAGTAGTGCGGAAGCGGAGTAGTGCGGAAGCGGGGCGGAGCGGTGCGGAAGCGGAGCGGACAGCACTACGCTAGCAGACGCGAGCGAGGGCCGGAGGCCCGAGCGAGCGCCCGCTCACGGGTCGCTCCACTCCCCGTTCGCGTCGAGGCTCTCCCGTTCGGTCGAGCCTCGCCCCCTTTCATCGACATTCTCTCTTCGGGTGGCGACCAGCGGGAGGCCACCCCGAGGAGTGAAAGGGGTCGGTCCGTGGGTATTTTGCCGCCCCGGGCCGCAGAGTGTCGTATGAGTAGTCGGCGGCGGAAGCCGGACTGGTTGAAGTCGCGTCCCCCGTCGGGCCAACAGTTCACGGAGATCAAGTCGACGCTCCGCGACCACGACCTCCACACCGTCTGCGAGGAGGCGAACTGCCCGAACCTCGGCGAGTGTTGGAGCGGCGAGGGCGGGAGTGGCGACGGCGGGACGGCGACGTTCATGTTGATGGGCGACCGGTGTTCCCGTGGCTGTAACTTCTGTGACGTGGAGACGGGCGGGATGGAGCCGTTGGACCCCGACGAGCCGGCGAACGTCGCCGACGCCGTCGCGGAGATCGGGCTCGACTACGTCGTGCTCACGTCCGTCGACAGGGACGACCTGGCGGACGGCGGGTCGCGACACTTCGCGGAGACGATCCGCGAGATCAAACGCCGCGACCCGGAGATCCTCGTCGAGGTGTTGATCCCCGACTTCGGCGGCGATCCGGAGGCGGTCAAACGGATCGTCGACGCCGGCCCGGACGTGATCGCACACAACGTCGAGACGGTCGAACGGCTCCAGTGGCCCGTGCGCGACCGGCGGGCGGGCTACCAACAGACGCTGGACGTGCTCGAACGGGTCGATCGGACCTCGGACGTTCGAACGAAGACGAGCATCATGCTCGGCCTCGGCGAGTACGACCACGAGGTGTACCGGACTCTCCGCGACCTCCGCGACGTGGGGGTCGACATCGTCACGCTCGGACAGTACCTCCAGCCGTCGCGGTCCCACCTGGACGTGTTCGACTACGTCCACCCGGACGTGTTCGACACCTGGCAGCGAGTCGCGGAGGAGGAACTGGGGTTCCTCTACTGTGCCTCCGGGCCGATGGTCCGGTCGTCGTACAAGGCCGGGGAGTTCTTCGTCGAAGCACTGCTCCGCGAAGGGAAGTCCGTCGAGAACGCCCGGGCGACCGCTCGCGCCGGCGACTGAACCACGCCTCGCCGCGCCGACGGGCGCTGCCGCCGACCCCCGTACTTTAGTTTCTGAAGTGCCTCTGTTTGATACATTTCAATTACTTTTCGATTAGAAACGAAAACAAAATCACCCGGGGGGACAGAGACACGGGCGGGAGATGGAGACGACTTGGTTGGACGACGGTGTCAGAGTGACCGACGCGGCCAAGAACACCGTCGTCGTCGGCACCGAAGAGTGGTCGCCGACGGCCGAGGGGCCGTCGGTCGCGGAGGCGTTGTCCGTCGTCGACCGCGGCCCCGACGAGCCAGAGCGAACCCTGTCGGGGAGGGTACGAACGCTCAGGCTCCCGCCGGTGGTGGTAGCGGCGGGGCCG
>P_A23_Liq_3_FmtDRAFT_1000357_pt1 | contig 9678 bp, 6 predicted proteins | sample PonA233FremontCA_FD_10237 | JGI IMG/M metagenome (IMG submission 10237)
ATCCTCGATGAGTTCCTTCTCAAGGCGGAACTCGGTGCCGTTGTAGACAACGTCGACGCCGGTTTCATCGAACGAAAGCGCGGTCATACGCTGTTACTCAGCTTCAAGCAGTAAAAACAACACGAGACCACCAGCATACTACATGATAAAATTGATCACAGCGCGCTCGACACCACGTAGGCTTCGTCGCCGGCTAAAGAGCTAATAACAGACAGTACTGATAGATGATGCCCGTAACACCCACGATCGCTCGTTGCTTATTCCGCTGTATCGGTATGAGAACACTTATTAGCTCGATTAATCCGAGTATCCTAGAACTTCTGTTCTTGATTGCGCTCCCATTTGCCCTCCTTGTTATCGCGGTATACTACGTGTACGTATATCTCTGCGTAAACTGCCTCGGGGTCAAGTGGTTCGAGAGACTTCGTCTCTCGTCATTGCCAGACTGCGTCTGGCAGGCAGCCAGAAATCTCCGATTTCTGGCCACATCACGGAAATCTTTGATTTCCGTACGACCCCGTGGCATCCGCCTCGTACCACCTGTGAAAACAAACATGATCGATCGAATGGGGCTGTATACAGGGATAATATCCGCACAAATTTGACTGTGAATCTACAATGCCATGCGGATTCTTGCGTTACATAACCCATTCAGTTGCGTAAGATAGTCATCATTTATCGAGCTGAGCAAAGCACGCGTTTCGGGACGGGTTGAGATCATGCGTCAGCATACCAAAGAATAATGCCGCTGGCTGTCTGTTCGTTGGTATGAACACAATCCGCTGTACAGATTGTGAAGAACAGATTACAGCAACCAACGATACCTACTGGTTGCGATGCCCAACTTGTGGTGAACAGTTCCTGCAGGCCGTTGGCGGCTGTTAACTAGCATCCCGGAACCGGCCGAAAGCAGGGTTGGCAGCTGCTGGAAGCCGTTTTGACTGCTCTGTTGAATAACGACCTTCTTGAGTTGGTTCATTCGTCCGTAGCCAATTTGCCATCTCCTATGATGTGTGGGTAGCGAGCCGTTATTGGACTGCCAGCCGCTTCTGGTAGGTTTCCTACCCATCGTAGCCATCCGGTCGATCACTGGCGGCGGTGGGGAGCCGAGATGCTGGCTGCGTTCAGAACGAAAGGCTGGCGACAGAGACGGTACCGATACTCACTGAAACCTGCCGAGAGATAACCGAGTCGCTCACCGATTAGAAGCGGCGCGACCCTCAGGATGTTCGACAGGTAATTACTCCTTGTCCTCATACTCGATAGTACAGCATGCCGATCTCCAATGATGAGTTCAAAGCGGGACGTATCGACGTAGGAAGCGACGAGTCAGGTGATGACGACGAGATCGATCCGATTGAAACCGAAAAGGATCTAGTTACGTCGTTTCTGAGCGAACGGCCGGAGAGGGCGTTTACCGAGCGAGAAATCGTGCTTGGTGTGGATTACAGCCCCGTATTCATGAACCGAACACAGAGCTCACTTGGGTCGTTCGCTGACGGGCTGATCGATTTTGCTGGGGATGTGGCTGCCACAACAATCGTCGTCAACGATATCGACGAGGCACTCGCCGAGCTCGTTGAGGAAGACGTTGTGACGACGAAGGAACTTGAGACTGAGGACGGAACCTCGGTCTATTACAAGCTGGCCTAACGCGTATCCGATTTCGTTGTTGCTACCGGTTTTGTCCGAGTGAAATATTGGATTTCCTAAACAGCCGGTTGAAATGACAGATAGAATATATTATAACATGCTACCTATTGTCGCTCACTGGCACTCACCTACTACTCACACCCACTGAACTAGACAGCGTCAGTTATCCACTCATCGGTTGTCTGTATCAGGCCTGTCGGGAAACCCAAAGGTATGCCTATATATCTCGACCAGCATAGAAGATATCGTATGAGCAGTCGGTTCGTCGGCCACCGGCCCCGGATCAGCCAGCACATAGCCATGATCATGTCAACAGCAAACTCACCACCTGGTAGTCAACACATATGAGTGACACAGCGACTATCGATGCTGCATCGAATCAAATCGAGACCATTATTTCACGGATTCAAAATGCGGTCATTACCGACGAGCAGTTTCTTGAAACGGTATTATCGGGCTTGTTGGCCAGAGGCCATGTCCTCTTGGAGGATGTTCCGGGAACCGGAAAAACGCTGACCGCTGTTGCCCTTGCTGATGCATTGAACCTTGAGTTCAACCGAATCCAGTTCACCCCGGATCTGTTGCCGAGCGACATCACCGGCTCACAGATCTACAACGAGCAGGCTGGCGAGTTTCGCTTCCAGCGCGGGCCGGTCTTTGGGAATATCGTGCTTGCCGACGAGATCAATCGCGCGCCACCGAAAACGCAGTCCGCCCTGCTTGAAGCGATGGACGAAGGGCAGGTGACTGTCGGCGGAACCACCTACGAGCTGCCGGATCCCTTCTTTGTGATCGCGACCCAGAACCCGATCGAACAGGAGGGAACGTTTCGGCTGCCCGAGGCCCAACGCGACCGATTTGTGGTAAAGACCTCACTCGGCTATCCGGATCGTGACGGCGAGATCGAGCTCCTTTCGCGGCGCGAAGATCGAACAACAAAGCTACCCACCGTCGATCCTGTCGTCGACGCCGAGCAGGTTTCGACACTCCGGCAGCTGCCGGAACAGGTGCGGATGGAGACAGCACTGAAAGGCTATCTTGTTGACCTCGTTCGCGAAAGCCGAGGCGATGCCCGCGTTGACGTTGGTATCTCGCCGCGTGGGATCCAGCGGTTTTTCGAGGCTACCCGGGCACGGGCAGTGATTCGCGGTCGCGACTACGTGACACCGGATGACATCAAGGCGATTGCAGTTCCTGTGATGACACACCGTCTCGTGTTGACCTCGGAGGCAGCGATCCAAGATGTTGAGGCGGCGGCGATTGTTGCGGAAGCTCTCGAAAGCGTTCCTGTTCCGGGGGCGACCGGCGAGGCTGCGGGTCAACCCTGAATCGCGGCGAGAACCACAACAACGCTCAAGATGGCGGCCAGCATTGCAAGCACCGTTCCGTCTTCAGGCACGATCCCGCCGAGCACAGCCGTATACAGCACCCACGCGACGGCGACCCCGGCGATCGTGACTACAGCCGCCGACAGGATGTGAATCAACTCGATCTGCAGCGGTGACTCGGTTTGAAGCTCCGCCCACGTGGTCGCCCCCCGGTCGCCGATATCCCAGACGAACACCGAGAGGCCGACAAGGGCAAACACCGTGAGCCCTGAGGCCCCGAAGATGCCGATCGCAATCGCGCCGATCGCAAGGCCGGTCGCCGCCATCGCGCTGCCGGCGGTTTCGACGGGAACGTAGTTGATTCCGCCACCGAAGATGACGACGGCAAAGATGACCGTCAGAAGCGACATACCGATGACAATGCTACCGGCAATGACACCGGCCGGCGTGAGCGCGATCGTCAGCTGTTCAACAACGGGTCTAACCGCCGCTGGGACGCGGGTTTGCAGCATCGACACCGCCGGTGTCCCGACAACAGCTAGNACACCCGTGGTAGCGCCTGCAAGCAGCCCTGGCACAAACCAGCCGACGGTGCTGGCGATCCGGCCGGTGACTAGCTGTACCGCACCAAACACGGCTGCGATCAGTACTGCCCCAACAAAGGCGACAAGCAAAACGCGACGGAGATTTGGGGCCGCAAATAGCCCAAATAGCGTGGGGTAGCGACCGGCGATAGCGGTGATATCGATCGACGAGACGACAGCGACGATCCCCACAACGGTCAGCGATACAATCACCCAGAGTGAGCCATTCAGCAGCCGGCTGAGCTGTTTCACACCGGCTTCAACCCGCGCTTGGCTCGTCTGTGGGGTAAGCTGGACGATCGGTGCGGCCGCAAGAATGAGCTGGAATCCTGCGATAACGAAACTACACAGAACGAGAAAGGTGATCATCGACACGGCTGTGTTTCGCGGCGCAAGGAGCGCGGCGGTGACACCCAGGCTGTCGAACCCAACCGCCGGTACTTGCCTCAGAGCATCGAACCGTCCCACGATGATCCCTGCAAAAAGGACACTGGGCCCAACTGCGGCCTTGTTGTTCAGCGTCCACATATGCGAGATACTTCCCTTGCCGACCTTACTGTTGAACAGCCCGAAAACACCGAATCCAGCCAGCCATGCGGCCCCCACAAGTCCGAATAACCCGATCGCTGTCGGAATCGTCGCGAGAATCGCATCGACTGGCACCGGCACCAACACACGAACTGGCAGAACGACCGCTGCCAACACACTGCCACCACCGATCGGCAACAACAGTGCGGTGATGGCGAGGCCGACTGGTGTTTCGGTATCACGCAGGATCGGTAGCGCGCCGACGGTCACCCCGGAGCAGCCGGCGACAAGTGCCGGCAGTGTCCGCCCGACGACGGTTGTGAGCAGCCAGATCCCCACCGCGACCGCAAGCGCGATGAGTACCGTTGTCGGCCATGTGGAACTCCGTTCTGGAATCGACAGTCGGCCACGAGCCATCGTTATCGACCCATCCCGGTAAGTCGTACAATGGCATCCCGAAGGCTGTCTTCGGATGCCCAATCGATGATGGTCGCCCCCAGCAGTCGCAGGGATTCGAGTCGTGCCGCCCGTTGCGTTCCGGTGATACGACCGCCGATCGTCGTCGGCGTTGTTGCCGGCGAGAGAACTGTCACCGCATGGCCATCAGCACGGAGGGATTCGACGAGGTCGGTGATCGCCGCGTCTGTCACCGGGCTACAGAGAATCACCTGTGCCCCGGTCGGCACAAGCGACCGCGTTCGGTTCCACGCCACCCCGCCGTCGGCGACAGACGCCACAGAGGGTGTGTTGTCAGCGGTCGCCGCCGAGTCGAAGCCCCTATCGGAGTCATCTGTCGTACCGGTCGCAGCAGCATTACAGATGGCGGTGGCGTGTGGCACGAATGAGCGGCCCGCCTCGGCAGCAGCCCAGGCTGGCGGCTGTCGATCGGTTTCCGGATCTGCGACGCCGAGGGCCCCCAGCGAGACCTCATGGCCCTCGTTGATGAGTACCTCAAGGGCGATCGTTGCGGCATACGCGCTCAGTGTTGCCCCCGTCGGTGCGTTGCGATCGACCGCGGTGTGGGCCGTTCGGCGACTGTCGATGAGGACGGTGATGTGTGCGGCATGCTGTTCGCGGAACTCGATGGTCGCCAACTCACCGGTTTTGGCGTAGGTACGCCAGTCGACCCGCTTAACCGGGTCGCCGGGACGGTACTCACGGGTGGCGTGGAATTCGACCCCCGGCCCGCCGCTGTCTGTCGCCAACTGGCCCGCGTAGGCGGTTGTCTGTTGAACCGGGATATCTTCGATCGTGACCCGACACTCAAAGCGATCGATACCGTTGGCCGTTTTTTTGCTTTTCGCGAGTCGAGTGCCGTTGGTGTTTCTGGCTCTGAGCGTGACCGGCTCAAAGCTGTAGCTCCCGCGGTCGGCACTGATGGTGTATGTTACGGTACACTGACCGCCAGGGCGGAGTGCACCCCCGGATCGAGGTGCGCCATCAGTGACCCCGATCTCCGGGGGAACCCCATCGACAACCCGCAGATCCGGGATGGTTGCTGCCCCGGTGTTTTCGATTGTCAGTGTGACAGCGATCGATTCACCGGGTGATGGCGTTTTGGGCGTGAGCTCTCGGGTGACGGTGACGGTGTCGTCGATCGCCGGTGTGGTGGCCACAGCCGCAGTCAGCACAAAAAGCAGTGGAATCCCGGCTGCGAGAATCAGTGCGTACGTCCCGGTGAGAATCCCTGTGGCAGCTAAGAGCAGTGCGTACGCCCGAAACCCACTAAATCGTCTGATCCGCATTAGCTGTCACCACCAGTGTCCCTCTGTAATCGGTCACGCAGGTTATGTATCCATGACCGCCGACTGGCGGCAGGTCTAAACTCAGTTGTCGCCTCGGCACAGTGTGTTTCGACAACCCCTAACGTTCTCCGGATACGGTAGTCGTAGGCACGGGGTGGATACAGCCACTCGTAGAACCGGTACCACAGCGGGAAATCAGCGGCATTGGTCGTCGTCAGCGTTGCTGCCGCGACAGCGTCGGCCGTCCAATCGCCGCCGTCAACGTAGTTGACTGCGTCCTGTTTCTGTCTGTTCTGGGTGTAGAGTGTGATGAGCGTTTGCCGCATGGCATCCTCGATGGGTGTCTCCGCGCTGTGTGTATGGGCTGTCTGTTCAAACGCCGTCGTGAGCCGCTCGCCCGTGATCGACACATCGCGAGTCGGTGTTTCGACCGACATGGTGTCGGTATCGCGGCCGTTCCAGAATCCAAACCCGATCAATCCAATGAGCGCGAGCAGGCCGCCAGTTAGCAGGACAATGCGCCGATCGCCAAGCACCTCGGTTCCCTGGGTGAGCGGTTCAGCCACGCTGTCTGGCAGGGCCGACGGGCGGTAGCCGATCAACAGTCCAAAGCCGACTGTTAGACTCACACTCCCGGCGAGGGCGATATTCCGAGCGGTGGGTGTCTGTCTCATGGGTCATCGTCCTCCGAGGAGTCGGTGATATCTGCGAGAGCCTGTCTGGCTGCCTCAAGCCGTGACTCTCCCGGTGCCTGCCGGCCGTACTCAACGGCCCGATACAGATCCGTGAGGTAGGTAACCGGCTGGCTCGGAACCCCTTTTTCGATCGCGTACTGGCCGATCTCAACAGGCGTTCGGGTGATCGCCTGTGGGGGACGGATGAGCGAGATAAAGGTCTGCCACATCGATCTGAGTTGTCGACCCGGGCCAGTCTTGGTCGCCTCACCGGAAGCCGATTCGGTGTCGGCGTCACCAGCGGTTGTCTGCCATCGGCGACGAAGCTGCTCTAACCACGATTTGAGAGCGGCTCCCAGTCGGCGTGGATCGAGCCGCTGTAGAACTCCACTCACCGACAGGGCGAATACCGATCGCCACGCTCGGAGCCGGGCAAGAAGCCGCCTCATCGCGGTTGTCAACCGATCTGCCACCCCCACCAGGAGTGTCGTTGCTCGCTCAGGAAGCCGCCGTAGAAACGCTCTCATGGCCGCCAATCGGTCTGTCACCGAACCGCTGGTCACACCGCGACGACGGGCGGCAGTCACGATCCCGGCGATGAGGAGAAGGACGCCACCAACAACGAGAGCAGCGTTCCGATAGAGCCCATCGATCTGTGTCTCACCGGTCACACCGGTCACCGTCGTTTCGATGAGAGCGGTGTCTGCGATCGGGAAATTGAGCGCAAGCGTGCCGGTTTCGTCTGTCTTGCCGACCGTCTCACCGTTGACGCGGACTGGCACCCCGTCGATCGCCTCCCCGGATCGGGTCACCGTCGCCGTCGCTGGCCCCGCAGGGAGCGCAATCCCAACCGGACTGACAGAGATGTTTGGTGTCAATGCCGTCGGCTCGTCGGTCGGCGTGTCAGCAGTTGGCGGGATGACCTCGACGGTGGTCGACTCGCTCACGGCTCCTCTGGAGACGGCGACGCGGTAGGTGCCTGGAGTGACATCGACCAAGGAGAGATCATAGTAGCCCTCCCTATTTGTTGTTCCGACCTCGGTTCCATCGAACGAGACTGTCGCCTCGCTGATCGGGATCTCCTCGACGCTGGCGACGATTCTGGCGGTCTCACCGGTTGTTCGACTGCCGACGACGGCGAGTGTTGCGTTTTTGACCAGCGGATAGGTCGCTGTCGAGTCCGCTGTCTCCACATCGACCTGTGGGATCACCGTATTCCCCCGTATCAGTGGTGTCGCCGCACTCAGCAGTGGGAGACTGTTGGTGGTCACGCCGATTGAGGCTGCGGCGAGTTGCTGCTCTTGGGGTGTCGGTGTGGCATCGGTGTATTCGGTCTGAGTGGTGTCGCCGCCGGCTTGGATCGTGACCCGATCGGTATACGGCAGTGTGGTCTCGACGGCACCGGTTGCATCTGTCCACCCAACCCGGTGGTCGTTGACGAACACCGGAACGCCGCTGATCGACTCATTTTGCTTGGTGACACGCACTGACACCGGGGCACCGACAACGGCCGAACGGTTCAATGAAACCTCGTACGGTGGCTCCGGCGTCGACACCGAGAGGTCGCCGGCTGGCGTGGGATCGAACCGAACCCAGCCGACATCCGCGAAGTACACCTCAACCCACGCGTGGCCGCGATCGCTTGTGACGAGATAGGTGTCGTCGCCAACCGATTTGCCCTTCCGGAAGCCGACGACATACCGGGCGGGGACGCCCTGAGTCCGGAGCATGGCGGCCATCGTGGTCGCAAACTGCTGGCAGTAGGCGGCATCAACCTCAAAGAGCAGTTGGTCGGCGATCGGCTGGCTCGGGTCGAGCGAGGTATTCAGTGAGTAGCCTTTGTTTGATTTAAGCCACCGCTGGACGGTTATCGCGCGCTCGTATCGGGTGTCTGTCCCTGCCAGCAGCTCGCCGGTGAACTCGCCGACACGGTCGGGGGTGTCGCTCGGCATTCGGGTGTATGTCTCGCGGATCGCCCGCGGTGTTTTGCTATCATCGTTTCGAAGCACAGACGGCCGTCGCGGTGGGAGCGCGCTTGTTGCGGTGTAGGTCGTCTCCGCCGGCAGTGGCTCGTCGGTTTGAAGCCCGCCAGTTGCCGAGATTTGTAGGGCTGGCTGGCTGTCGTCGCCGCGGAACGAGACTGATTCGGGTTGCCACGCCGTCGGCAGCGATCGACCACCTTCCAAGAGGGTGACATCGTAGGTGATTCGTTGATTGCCGCCGGTGCGGTCGTCGTTTGGAATCCCCTCAGTAAGTGGGGTGGCGTCACCAGCCTGTTGCCAGCCCGTGCCGGTGTAGGTCTCGTAGGCGGTCTGTCGCCAGTAGGTGTTCACCGGTGATTCGACGGTAAACAGCGGGGCTTGACTGGGTTGCTCGCTGAGGCTCCCGCCGATCTGAGCTGATTGTGGTGGGGTGGTGAGCGAGCCCCCGGCGGTCTGTCCGGGCGCGCCGATTCCGGTGGGCTCACCACGCTCAGCGGACTGGCTCTCGCCGGACTCGCCGTCGCCGGTGGACTGCATCTCGCCCGGCTGCTCGCCTGCTTGCGTGCCGGTCGATGGCCCGCCGGGCTGTTGGGTGTTGGCGGGTAGTTGACTGCCGTCTGGGAGTTGCTCGGCGATGGCGTCGTTTGAGCCGAAGATGTCGACAGTCGGGAGAAACGCGGCCGAAAAGAGGAGGGCGACGATTGCGATCACGACCAAGATGGCCTCGCCGATCCGCCTGTCGTCGCCCATGGTATACTGGTCTCTCGCGTGCAGCGTAGGTAAATGTAACCCATAGAACGATCGGTCACGATCGGCGATAGTTGAGAGTTTGGCGCGGTTTGTACGGATCGATGACTACGAGCTACAGTTCGCTGTACTGCCACCGAGTCGTTTTAGTCTTGATAGAGAGACGAGCACATACCTCACCTTCCCGTGAGCGACGAGGGTTCCGACGCACTATCGGAACCGAAAAGCGAACAGGCGGAGGGTGAGCGGACACCCCACCAATCAAAATATCGGCGCAGGCTGCTGGATTTCCCAGCATACTAATTTTGTTGTGGCTCGTTGTCTGGTATGATACGACGGATTCGGTGGGATGCCGGCCCCGAACCACAAGGGGTGGGGAACCGGCGGTGGTTCCCACGGCGATGACACGGAGTCCGATGGGGCCTCATTGACCGGGC
>P_A23_Liq_3_FmtDRAFT_1000360_pt1 | contig 9629 bp, 3 predicted proteins | sample PonA233FremontCA_FD_10237 | JGI IMG/M metagenome (IMG submission 10237)
TGTACATGCTCGGGATGATGGGAATCGTCGGGTTCAACTTCAACGCGATTATGCTCGGCGTCCTCCCAATCGCGCTTGGACTCGGGATCGACTTCAGCCTCCAACTACATACGCGGTACATCGAAGAGCGTGAGAAAGGGCGAGAACCCGTTGACGCTGCAGCCTCGGCTGCACGCACAACTGGGAACACGCTGTTGTTAGCGATGGCGACGACATCGATCGGTCTTGGCGCACTGTTGGTTTCGGCAGTGCCACCGACTCGGCAACTCGGCGCGACGGCGGCGTTTGGCGTAATCGCTGCGACCGCGCTGTCACTCACGCTACTCGTCGCGCTGTTGGTTCAATTTGACGATGACGAGTACGACCAGACGGGGCCAACAGCTTCAGACACCACCGAAGCGACAGCAGCCGCTACTGCGGCCGAGAGAAACTCTTCGACGGATAGCAAAAATAAAAACTCTCCTTCTCCTGAGCCGTCGGCCAACGACCAATCGAGCGGGGTCCTCAGTGACGACGAGCCTGCGTTCGAGCGTTTCATCGGTACATTATCTAGTGGGATCGCTGCGTCGCCACTTATCGTGATTCTGCTTATGATCGCGGCAATCGGCGGTGGCGCGGCTGTGTATCACGATGTACCGACGACTCAGGAAATGCTTGACTACTGGCCGGATATCGAACAGCGCGACGATCTCGAAGAACTCGAAAGCACTGCGCAGAGCCCGAACGTAATCTACCTCCTAGTAGAGAGCAAAGATGCCTACTCGCCGACGACGTTCAGGCGGGCATCAGCCTTCGAGACCGCTATTGAAGATCATGACGACGTAAACGCTGCGATGAGTTCAGTCACTGCTGTCGAGATGGCCACCGGGGGGGACATCCCAGAGCGCCGGACACGGCTTATCGATACGGTTGACCGGCAGGCGGCGTCCGACCTCATGCCGGTCGGGAGTCGTGAAGACACACCGGATCGGTTCGTCATTCAGCTATTCGTCGACGATATTGAAGGCGAGGAAGTTAGACACTTGATCGACGACACGGAGGCGACTGCCGATAGACACCTTGTCACCGAGCGGACCGCCGTCACCGGCAAACCGGTCGTCAACCGGAACGTGATTGAGAATGTGACCTCTGGCCGCGATCCGATGACCGTATTGAGCTTCGGGTTGGCAACAGTGTTTCTCGCATTAGCGTTGCGATCAGTCCGCGAGTCTGTGTTGCTCGTTGTTAGCGTCGCTATCAGCGCCGTGATGCTGATTTCGATAGCGATGTACCTACTAGGTATCCCGTGGAATCCCCTCACCGTTGCGACCGGCTCGATTGCGCTCGGTGCGGGGATCACATATGGGATACACGTCCATGAGCGGTTCAAAGAAGAGCTATTTGAGCGCGGATCGACCCCCGTAGTAGCGATGCGTGAGGCTATGGTGCGTAAGTCGCGGCCGGTCATTGGCTCTGGCGCGACGACGCTATTTGGATTCGGTGCGCTTGGGATTTCACAGTTCCCCGTGCTCGCAAACTTCGGCATCGCCGTCGCGCTTGCGATGACGTTCGCGCTGGTGACCGCCTTCGTCTTTCTACCGGCGTCTGCGTTGCTGCTGGCCAGATGGACGAACACCTACGATATCGTGGTCGACTCGACGTGATTGCCGTGTCTCCTTTAGTTTGTGTTTATCAAAAGTCGCTTCTCGGATGTTTTTCTCCCGTCTTTGATGGCAATACGCATTTATACGGAGGTCGTCACCTATATTAATTCTAATTTAATTGTCATGGATTAATCACACGGGGAATTGATTCGGCAACTACTGTTTCAGGTGAGGAAAATGTCACCACGGCCACACTGCTATTACCACATCCACACCGACCTTCCAGAGCTGTCGCGCGACAATTTTGAGGTCATATGCGAACGACTGTTCACGAACGTACTGAAGATCATACCGGAGCTTTGCGCGTGGGTCGACGCTGCTGGCATCGTTGATCTGCGCGAGTCCGGTCAGGCCGGGCTTGACGAACCACCGTTTCCGCCATGTCTTGGTTTCTTCTTCAAGGAGATGTTCCTCTTCGGTCCACACAGCACGCGGTCCGACGACGCTCATGTCTCCGCGGAGGATCGACCACAGTTGAGGGATCTCGTCGAGATGCGTCTGGCGGAGCACTCGACCTACCCGCGTGATACGATCATTATCGTCGTCTTCGACTGGCGTTGCCGATTCGCCTTCAGGTGTCATTGATCGGAATTTAAAAACCGGAAATGTCTCTCCGAATACGGCTGTGCGCTCCTGTTGGTACAACACCGGGCCGCGGTCTTCGAGTTTGATCGCGACTGCGATGCCTACGATGATGGGTGCGAGCGCGATGAGTCCGGTCAGTGAGAAGGCGATATCAAAGCCACGTTTGAACATGTAGTCTTGGATATCCCACGGTTCGATCTTAACATCGACGAGTGACGCATTCGGGTCCGATGTATCCGTCAACACCGTGTCCGCATGTGTTGGGTGAACTTTCGCTGCCACGCCGTGTTCATAACACGCATCGAGCGCGCCGAAGAACTCTGCGCGGTCGGGGTCGGCAAATGCGAGCACGACCGTGTCGATATCCTGTTCGACGAGGATATCCTCGAGTCGAGAGAGGCCACCAAGCCGAGAGATATTGAGCGAACGCTGACCGCCGTCCGCGGCATGTGCGATACCGGGAGCCCCGGCGTCCCGGCTTTCCTGTTCCGACTCGGTACCCCGCAGCGAGCGAATCACTGTCGGACAGAGATAGCCGAGTAGCGGGAGTTCCGCGCCTCTTGCGATCTCGGCAATCTGACCCGGGTCGTCCCCAACGATGATCGCGCGTTCGCTGCGCGCCTCGGGGCGGCGTAGCCAAATGAACCACACCGGCAGGATGACTAACAGCAGCGGCGTGATCAACACGAGCGTCAGCCGCGGCACCTTGTACGTGTAATCGAAGTAGCCGATGGTCGCCAGCGCGAACACGGCCACGAACGTGCGCTTGTGTGCGAGCGCGACGATATCGAGAATCCGCCGCGGGCGCGGCTTGTAGAGGGGGACAAACGCACCCGCAACGACCACCACGGTCAGCGCCACCTCGATGACGAACTCCGCGCCCGCAGGTGGGTCGGGGGGCAGCCGACCGAGCACAGGAACCATCGCCGCGGCCGCCTGAACAGTCGCGTTGTTGGCGAGCATCACCGCGAGCCCAACGAGGGCAGCGACGCCTCCCACGCTCGCGAGCCGGTACCGCCATCCGGTGTCCATTACTGATCCGTGATAAGTGTGTCAAGTTAAACACTATGTTTCCTCCGGTGGTCGGATCGAGGGGTCTCGCTCGCCCGCGACGCCTCCGAACCCGAGGGTGGGCCCGTCCACGACCGAAACCGCTAATCGGCGCGCCCGACAGGTGACAGCCAATGCCCTCGCCTGAGGAGACGACCGCGGCCGCGCGCGAGTTCCTCGCTGACCACCCCGAAGCGGAAGACGCCTTCGCGGCCCTCGTTGAGCGCGACGCCCGCGACGAGCCGTGGACGTTTGCCGACATCGACCTCGACTCCGGTCGGTTCGGCGAGCTTGTCGCCCGCGACCTCGCCCATGAGGTCGATACTGGCTACCGGCTCGAAAATCCGAACGCGATCCGCGCCGCGATTGAGTCGGGGCCGGCCGACGCTGCCGATACGACTGACGCTGCCACTGACTCGTCCACAGCTACCGAGGGAAGCGATGACGATGGCAGTGAGACAGCCGCCGGTGATATCGTGATGTCGCGAGTCTCCTCGGTAGCTGACGTCGACGTTCTCACCTTCCTCGGGCTTCTTGGAGGGCTGCTTGTGGTCGCCAGCGCGCGCCTCGTGGCCGCGCCTGCGGTGTTCCAGCAGGGCTTCGTCGTCTCCCCAAGCAACGACACGTACTTTTTCCGCTACTGGCAGGAGCAGCTGGCCGCTCGCGCGGACGGAATCTTCGATCTGGGGCTGTTCGCGGACATGGGCGGCGCCGCGGGCACGCGTCCGCTTGCCCACGCGGTCAACTGGTGGCTGACGGTCCTGCTCGGTGGCGTCGACGCTGCGCCCGTGGTCGCCGCGTGGCTTCCGGTCGTGGCGTCCGTCTGTCTGGGATACTTCGTCTACCGGACCGCACGCCTGCTCACCAGCGATGTGCGTGTCGCGCTCGCCGCCGTGCTGTTCTACGGGCTCGCGCCCGTCAACGTCGTGTACACCTCCGTGGGCTTCCTTGACCATCAGGCCCACCAGTACCTGTGGCTCGGTCTGCTCGTTGCCACACTGACCGCGCTCGGTGTCGACCTTTCCCGCCGGGACGCCCAGTCCGAAACCGAACCAGACCGGCAGGCCATCGCGCGGGCCCACGCACATAACACAACGATGTGGCCCATTGCACTCGCGCTCGCTGTCGCCGTAGCGGCGTCCGCTCACGCCTACGGCGGCTCGCCGCTCACGTTCGTCCCAGTCGCGGCTGTCGTCGGGCTCCGCGTTGCGCTCGACGTTCGGCGGGACCTCTCCCCGACCTACGCAAACGCCCCCCTGCTTGCTGGGCTCGCGCTCGGCGCTGCGGGAGCGCTCGCCGCACACCTCGCGTTAGGCTGGCACGAGTCGATCGCNGCGGTCACGCCCGTCCTCGTCGCGGGCGGTGCGTTTGTCGTTGTCGGGCTAGGGGAGTTGTGGCGCCGCGTCTCGCTTCCGCCGCTTGCCCTTGTCGCGGCAGAGGCGGTCGTCGCCGTGGGGGGGCTTGTCGCCTATGCGCGCCTGCGTCCGGGCGATATCGAACGACTCCGGACGCGCGCCGACGATCTGTTCTTTCGGGAAGGTATCTCCGAGACAGTCTCGCTATTCAGCCCGGATTTTGCGGTCGTGTTCGGACCGCTCCTCCAGCTCGGCCTCGGTTTCTACTTCGCAATCGCCGTCCTCGCAGTCGCGACGTGGGTGGTCGCGCGCCGTTACAAGCCCGGCTGGCTCGTCTTAGTCTGCTTTGCGTGGTACTACACGCTGCTCGCAACGATTCAGGTCCGCTTTGCCGGGCAGTTGGCGATCATGATTGCGCCCTTCGCGGGGATCGGTCTTGTTTACCTCCTGTCGGCAATAGACATCGCACGTCCTGTAGCCGCCCTCGGTCGCGGCAACGGCACCGACTCCTCGTCGACTCGCGGTCAATCGAGCCGTGGTCGACCGAGTCGCGCCGGAGCGAACAGCAAACCGGATGGAGGGACCGCGATCACGTCGCTCGCGCTGCCTGAAGGAACCCGATTGCGGGGGTATCTGGCCGCGACGGTCGCGCTCGTGTTGTTGTTCAACCTTCTCCTCGTCCCGTCACTCGTCGGACAGACTACCTATGATCGCGCGCAGTTTGACGCTACGCTTACGGTTGATTCTCACGCCGAGGACGCTGACCGTGAGTACCCACAGAACTTCGTGTTGAGCCAGTGGGGCGACAACCGAATGTACAATTACTTTGTGAACGGTGAAGCCCGCAGTTACGGCTATGCACGAAGCAACTACGATCAGTTCCTTACCGCTGCGCACCCAGACGAATGGTACAACCGCTTTCAAGATCGTGTCGGGTACGTCGTCGTCACTGAACGCGAAAACGCACCTCCAACGGAGTCTACTTACACAGCCCTCTATGATGGGCTCGGCGCCGGCGTCAACGACACCACCGCAACCGGCCATTACCAGCTACTCACTTCCACTGAGGGGATCCGGACCTTTGCGGTCGTCCCCGGCGCGACGATCTCCGTGCCAGAGCCCAGTTCCGTCGGCGTCGAAAATGGAACGGTGACCGCAACAACAACTGTGACTGTGCCCAATTCGTCCGGTGAAGTCACAGCAACTGGCACAACATTCGAGTATGTACGCCACGCTACTGTCTCGAACGGAACCGCAACAATCCGGGTCGCACACCCCGGAGAGTATCAGGTTGGAACACAATCTGTGACCGTAAGCGATGACGCTGTTCACAACGGTAATCAAACAGTCGTTCAGCCGAAATAGTCTGTCTCGGTATCGACTTTTCGAGTTACTTAAATACGTAGTGCGCAATCCCATTGAACTACCCTACCCTACCCTACCCTCTCCTCCTCTACAGATAGAGCAGGCCGAGTGCCTCGGGGCTTGACCCAAGGGTGAAGGCCGTACGCTCACTTTCACTTTCACCTCGGTAAGATGGTAGTTAATACACTTAGCGACAAATAGGGTTGTAACGGCCAGAAACCACCCCCAAAGCATGGAATTGAAGACCTCAATTCCTTTGCTGGTCGTTCGGCAGTTTGGAAATGCGACTCCTCTCAAAACCCGCTACGGCGGTGAGACGGGAGTTGTCGGGCCGTGGTGGAGCGGCCGCCCCTCACGGACACATCGGCGTGTTCGGGTGTTAATTCCAGCCGACCCATCTGGGAAGGTCGAGGGGAATTAAATTCGCCTGCGGGCTCGGTGCGGCCCCAAGACGGTGAAGCCTCGGGGCTTGACCCCGAGGTACTTCACTCGCCCCTTGAGGTGGGGCAGTCGATTTGTGGGTAACTGAGGTACTATCTCTGTGGTGATAGATATGCGAAGCCAAGAATTACTAATACGGTTACGACGATCCCGAATCCAGGAACCTCTGACTCTGTCCCATCATCAGTTGTATTGGATGGTCCACCGTCTTGCTCAGTCTCTTGATTGACAACATCATTCGATGTCTCGGTTTCATTGCCCTCTTGATTAGAGGTGTCATTGGGCTCTGCTGAGGTAGTGCTCTCCTTACTTGATGTATCGGTGGCTGTTTGATTACCATTCACAACCGTTTCATTCTCATCTACTGCCGTTTCGTTCGTGTCCACAGCTGTTTCGTTTGTATCCACAGCCGTTTCGTTCGTGTCCACAGCCGTTTCATTCTCATCTACTGCCGTTTCATTCTCATCTACTGCCGTTTCGTTCGTATCCACAGCTGTTTCGTTCGTGTCTACAGCCGTTTTGTTCGCATCTACTACTTCGTCTTGCTCATCTTCTTCATTCCTATCATCATCGTCACTACTTGAGCCACTGGACTCATCTGTTCTACTTCTATCGTCTTTGGCATCCTCTGATTGAAGCTCCTCAACACCGTTTGCGAGCGTTTTCGTTGACTCGATAACGCTGCGAGGCGCAGGTTGGTTGAGATAATTATTGTTTAATACGACGTAATTACCGTTCTCACCTGCGTTTGTGCTAGCATACGGCTGTCGCTCAAGAATCGACGCCTCAGAGTCTGTCACAACTATCAATTCAGGATTTGTTTGGAGGATTACCTCATCTGAGAGCTGTGGATACCCGTCTGCCTCTGACGCAGCAACGTTAGTAGTCCCACCAATCTGCATAATTTCGTTGATGAAGGTATTGTCAGCAGCGACATACCCGCCTCCAAGCGGATACAGTGCGTCAGGACGATCAAGCTCAGCGGTCTGGTTTTCTACATTTTCCACCGTTTGGTTCATCTCAGTATTTACTTCCGCTGCTGTCTCACAGTTTCCAACAAGACGGCCTGTGCGCTCTGTTTTTGCCGCAATGTCACCGACATCGGTAGCAGCGGGGAAATGGTAAACAGTGAGGTTCTGTGCACGAAGATCTGCGACTTGTCCAGCTGAGGCGTTCGGTGCCAACACAAGATCGGGATTAGTCGCAACAACCTTTTCGACGCTAACACCGAATTCTGCGGAGACATTTGTTTTGCTGGCAGTCCCGTTCAAATACCCCGCAAACTCGGTTACACCGACAACCCTGTCTTGCGCACCTAACTCCCAGAGGGTCTGGGCAGCTGATGGGTTTGTTGTCGTGATCCGATCTGGCTGTTCATTAATCGTGATTTCTGTCCCTGTTGCGTCTGTTACAGTAAGTGGGAACCCACACGTACCACTACTATTGACTGTCTCTTCTGTTTTGTTGGCTTGAAGATCTTCAACAGCAGCAGCGAGAGTTTTGGTCGATTCAATCACACTCCGGGGCGCCGGCTGGTTTAGATAATTTGTATTCATAACTACATAGTTATCTTCTGCCCCAGCAGTTGTGCTCGCGTAGGGTTCTCTATCAAGAATTGCGCCCTCTGTATCGGTCACGAGTATGATCTCAGGATCTGTTTTGAGGATGACTTCATCCGAGAGTTGTGGATACCCATCTGCCTCTGACGCGGCGACGTTGGTTGTCCCAGCAATCTTCATGATTTCGTTGATGAAGGTATTGTCAGCCGCGACGAAGCCTCCCCCAAGTGGGTACAGTGCATCGAGACGATCAAGCTCAGCAGTCTGGCTTTCTACATCCTCTACAGTCTGATTCATCTCGGTGTTTACCTCCGCTGCTGTCTCGCAGTTTCCAACAAGACGGCCTGTGCGCTCTGTTTTTGCCGCAATGTCATCGATATCGGTCGCGGCCGGGAAATGGTAGACCGTGAGATTCTGTGCACGAAGATCTGCGACTTGATCAGCTGAGGCGTTCGGTGCTAACACAAGATCGGGATCGGTTGCGACGACTTTTTCGACGCTGACACCGAATTCTGCGGAGACATTTGTTTTGCTGTCAGTCCCGCTCAAGTACCCCGCAAATTCGGTTACACCAACAACCCGGTCTTGCGCACCGATCTCCCAGAGAGTCTGGGCTGCTGACGGATTTGTTGTTGTGATCCGATCCGGCCGTTCATCAAGCGTGATTTCTGTCCCTGTCGCATCAGTTACGTTGAGCGGAAACCCACAGGTATTATTTCCTGCTGTCTGCATCGGTTCCTGACCGCTGTAATTGGTAGACAGACTTTCACTCTCTGCGTGTTCAAACTCTGCTCCTACTGACTGTGCGCCAGCGGCGGTTCCTGAGGCGCCAACAACTGCTGTCGCCACAACCACCGCCAGTAGAATCACTCGTAAGTTCTTCACAGTTGGCAGCCGCGCTTGTAAAATATAATTTTTATTATTCCAACCTTGCTTGCGTTGGAATGTGTTATGTGTCTGATTAAACTATTGATACTCACGTCTGACGCAGAGTGAACTACCCCGACCTACTCACTCGCCGCTGGGGCGGCTCGTTCCTTGAGGTCGGGGCTTCCTGTTTCCACGACGCGCTTTGCAGGGACCGAATCGGTCCCCGTAGGGAGCGCAGTCTCCGCAGGCGTTGTTTCGGAGCGTCCCGCTCCTAACTGCTTGATTCCGCGAGAAAGAATATTCCATGCCGCGTTCCAGTCCCTATCGGCGGTGAAGCCACACGAGGGACAAGAGTGTTCGCGGACCCACAACGGCTTGTCCGTCTTGATACCGCAAGCAGCGCACTCTTTGGTCGTCCCTGCCGGTTCTACCGCTACGAAGTACGTGCCTTCGCGTTCACATTTGTACTCCAGCATCCGCAGGACCGTACTCCATGCCGCCCCCGCACGATTGCGCGAGTTCCCCGGGAGCTCGACTAACCTTTTTACGTCGAGGTCTTCTACGGCCACGAGATCGTACTCACTCGCGTAGTAGTTCGACAGCTTGTGGAGAAAATCGCGACGTTTCCGTTTCAAATCGGCATGACGCCGGGCGACGGTCTTGCGCTGTTCTTCCCAGTTGTTTGACCCGTGTTCCTTCCGGGNGAGATCACGCTGGGCGCGTTCCAGCCGTTCGCGTTCGTCTGAAACGTTGAGCGACCC
>P_A23_Liq_3_FmtDRAFT_1000361_pt1 | contig 9594 bp, 3 predicted proteins | sample PonA233FremontCA_FD_10237 | JGI IMG/M metagenome (IMG submission 10237)
ATGCGAGAGCAGAGGTGGAACTGCAAGAATAATAAGTAGTATTATTAGTATAAGCAATCCTGTNTGTNTNGGTGATNGTTTTAATTCATCCACTAATGAAGAAGAATTAGACCTACTAAACTGGCGTCTGATCTGATCTGTTGTTGATAACTCTGGGACNTCTCTTCTTATATCTTCAGTTGTCATATCATATTCTTTCTTAAGCTTATTAAAATCACTACTTATACTCGATATAATTTGACTTTTCCAATTACTTTTTATTTGTCTTTTCTCTGAGTCCCACTGTTGTCTTGTTCCTCCCAGAGGATTGATGCCAGAACGGTCGCTTCCTAAAGTGATTATTATATCCAGTTCAGACGGGTCCCCGGTCTGATTTGAACCAACAATCCCAACGGAATATTCCTGAAAATATTCTAAGAATAGTCCAATGGCATCTTTCGGCCTTTGAACGCCGATCTTAACAGATTGATCACGTTCTGCAAGACTCTCTAGAGTCCTACGGTCTAACGCTTCACCCGGGGGATCTGGACTTGCATGATCCAGATATCCGAACAATCGTGACCGCGTGTTTTCGGTATCTAAAATATAACCCCATTCTCCGATCTGGTTGTTTACTGCATTTTTGAATTCCAATATTGGCGTGGATGTATCGTCAAAGATATATTCTCCCCAGTACTGCTCGCTCCGTTGAGTGGCAGACTCCTTCACATCAAAACAGCCGATGATTTTCTGCCCTTGTGGTTCGACTGCCAGTTCGACTGATGTTGTTGCGAAATCTCCAATACGCTGGTTTTGCTTCACTCCATCTCCATGTGGTGAAATCTCGTTCCCGCTGGTGTCGTAAATTGTCAGTTCACTCATTAGTTATCACCCTATTTTCTCCAACAGCCGCTTGAATCCCATTGTTTGCACGTTCCCGTTCACATCTCGCATTGGAACCCGCTCTCCATCCTCATCTTCTGTGGTTTGATAATAGACGGGATGGACCTCAGAGCCAGCTGTATTTTGAACAAGGCTCTTGATAGTTTGATCTTCCCTGACCAACGAGTCGTTTACATATTCCTTGAAATCATCATAATACGTAACAGGATCTAAGCCAGTTTCGCTTTCGAATTCTTCAGCGACGATATCACACTTCGTTGCAATAAGCAACACCTCGGTGCTATCAGCCTCATCCAAGATCTCGAAGTAATACTCGGTTTCCAGGGAGTCGTTTCTTTTGTATCGCTCCATGTCAAGAATAAGCACAATCGTATCTGCTTTCTTTACTCTAGAACTGAGTTGTCGTAGGATAGAGCTATCAATGTCACTTCCAGAGCTAATCAGTGCCTCTGGGAGTTCATTGAGATATTCACCCGCGTAATCAAGACTCCCAATTTCTATGTTTCTTGGAAACATGCGGCCCTGCACAAATGTAAATTCAAGACTCTTTACAGCATCTGGATCGGTGGATGTAACCTCCCATCCTGCACTCTCCGTTGAGGCATCAAGTTCGTTTACCAACTCTATGAGGTCCGAGCTAGGAGTCATTGGCGTGTCGTCCCCACGGTCAGCCAACTCATCTAATGCAGCCAAATAGACACCCACCAAGAATAGAGACTTCCCAGATGCAACCGGTCCCAGAACGAAAAAGTTCTCAGAGGACTCATATTTGAAAAATCGTCGTAGTGTGATCAAAAATACAATTGAGAAGAAGACGTTTCCTGCGAGGCCTCCTGGTTGGAATGAGGCAGATGTGTCACCTCCCCCGGGGAAAGTCACAGCATCATTTGCAAGATCGACATTAATCAATTCGGGAAACGTTACGTGGAACTCGACCAATCCAACAATTACTACCAAGGATAATATGAGGAACAAAACGGTTGCTGCCCTCCGGAACTCCAAGGCTTCTGCAGTCTGTAATTCTAATAGATCTCGACCCCCACCAACGATACCGCCTACGAATACTCCTCCTGCGAGGAATAATATATTCTGTGCGAAATTGATGTTGGGTAAGAATAGGCCAAGAGATGAGAGCGCGACCAATGCTATAATCGTTCCAAACGACAGTAGTAGTCCCTGAATTCGTTTTTTCGGATCAATCAATAACAGTCCTAATAGACCTAGATAGATTCCAAACCCAAAGGCAGAAAATTGCTCCAGTGACACACCAATGAGTGGATTTAGCATCAGTATCAATTGATCTGCAATCTCTGCCCGTTGCCAAGCCTGCCCCAAGGTTGTAAACAATGGCCTCGCAACCGCAAACATCACAACCAGATACGCCAGTAGACGTACCTTCTCGTTGTGGTCTTCCAGTAAGTTCGTCAACTGCATTATCCCCCTCCATTTTCTGGCTGTTCAGTGCTATCACTGCCTGCAATATCTGTTCTATCTTGGTATTGGCCCAGTAGATCGTCAATAATCTCTGTTTCATCACGGAGGAAGAAATCTACATCATCCTGATTTTCCATATTCAGGAGTTTATTTCGGCTGACAAACCATCCGTCGTCCAGCTTATGATTATGATGTACCAATATATCGGTGTCCTCTGATGCTTTTTTTGATTTATACCCAGAGTGATAACCGTCCGCTGCTACTTCAGCCCGGAGATTATCTAGGAATACACCACCGATGAACATGCCCAGCGCGATATCCCAGTTACCACCGGATTCAACCGGGAATGAAGCGAATTTCTTTCCACCTGATCCGAGATGATATGCTTCTTGGAACTCATCTTCCAAATCAGCGATATCATCAATATCCTCAATGGCTTGGCTCAATACCCCAACGACGACATTCATATCAGTGTAACGAGACCGTTTGTTGCTGATACGCCGCCTCTTGATTCCGGTATACTGTGGTTGTTGTGCCTTACTAGCGAGTTCTTCTAATGAACTTCGCAATCGCTGGCGTTCGGTTGCGTCATCCAAGAGATTACTCTTGTTAATATCATTGTCCTCTCTGATTTGGAGAATATTGTTTGGCTGCATCGTCTTGATATAGCCATATGAATCATCTCCAGCTGAGACGTTAGTCCGCTGATCTTCCTGATACTCAGCTTGGTGATCACGGTACGCTTCTTCTGCATCAAGAAGCTTCTCTCGAATCTTGTTCAGCTCTTCGAATAGATCGGTCGTGTCATCGTATCTATCAATTTTATCTTGAGCTGTTTCTAATTCCGACTCCAATTCATCCCGTCGCTGCTTGACTCCTTCATCCTGTATAAGCTCATCTCTAATCAGATCCTCAATAATGTCGGTCAAAGTCCCGAATGAAGCTCCGTTTTCGATTTTCGATTCGAGCTGATCAATTTCGCTGGGATGACCGTCATCCAAGATCGCTCTCGCTTCTGTCAACATGTCTTCCTTCCGTTGATTAGCTTCCTGCTCAACAGTTATTATAAGATTGCTGGCATCAAAATTTGATTCTATCGAAAGAGAATCTCCAGTCCTTGAGACACTGAAGATGTCTTTGTCCTCCACCTTTGTTTTCTTCATCTTATAGTTCCGCTTGGCATCATCTCTCTCTTCCTCAGCTGAGGTTTCCCACGGAATAAACGACTCAAGAGTTCCCTCCTCAGCATTCATTTTTATAAATGAAGTTTTGACTGTTTGGAGGTCGCGGAGAGATGAGTTAATATTTTGTTTAATATCGCTAGTAGTCACACCCACTTTCTCGAGTTCGCTCGATAGTTCGTTGACTGCAGACTGGACTTGAGATTCATTCACCCCTTCAACCACATCAATACTCTCTGCATTTTCAATCTCGCGTGCGTACGTATCAAGTGCCATCGTTAGATCATCAGTTACCGCATTGATTGGAACGGATTTAGCGGATGTATAGTCATTATATATTGGCCTTGCGCTCCGCTCCCAGTTTGATACCTCCTGACTGACTTGCTCTTTGCGTTGTTGACGCTTTTCTTCAAGTTCTTGCTCTGCTTTTTCGAGATCCGATTCAAGCCGCTCTTTTCTATCCTCAGCCTCCTCAAGCTTGGTTTCCAACTGGTTTAGCCTGACACCGGGATTGACATTGTCCGACTCTAACCCGATCAGATAACTGATAGTGGTCTGTATTTGTGAATCCTCAATTCCACGAAGTTTGTGTAAAATCTCTTTCCGTTGGGTAATCCGTTTCAGGCCTGTCTGAACGACATCCCCTAACTGTTTATCTGTGCTATCGACGAACTGATCGGAGTCGCCTCGTAACTGTGTTGTCCCAGCTTTGATTGATCCACGAATAACTCCAATTTGGTCAACAATCTCATCCGATTCTGATTCGGCCTGTGAGATCACGTCCTTGTAAATCGACACGGATTCGTAGTTTAGCTCCTCAAAGAGGTCAAAATTGAGCAGAGATTTGATTTCATCGAGACGTGATTCAAGATCAGTTAGGTCTGCATCATGGAGTTCCCCTTCTGGTTCACCGCTGGCCCATCTCTTTGAGAGGAATCGTTCGACACCGTCGTATATATCAGATTGAGCCTCAATCGCACGCTCCTTCGCGGTTAGGATATCATCAACGAATACTTTCGCATCCTGGATTTGATCAACATTATACCGGGCTATCTGTGGGATACCTATAATAAATGGGGCGTATGATGGGATATTATTGAACGGATCTTCCATATCCATCATATTATAGTAGCTTGCAATGAGGTAGGTTACTGCCTGATCAAATTCTACTAATTCTTCTGATGACTGGAGAAGATTCGATCTTTTACCACCAAACCCAGTTGGATCAATCGGAATGAGGATTTTGTCATTAAATATATCTTCATCTTTGAGGCTAATATACTCCAATTCGGAAAGCGCTGCGTGGGCGTTGGCGGTCTCGGCATCACCCTCTTCATCATTAGGCAAGACACCAAATAGTGTCATTTCGGCCGTTCGATTTGTTTGCTTGAGGTCTCTAACGAGATCAATAAATATTCCTGAGCCTGAACCCCCGCCCAGTCCAGCGATCACTGCAACTTTTCCTTTGCTTGGCAAATCGATAGAAGTTTTAACATTATCATCTTCCGCATACGATTTATAATACAATGCTTTACCCAACCCGCGCTTGCGCACTACTCCTGTCGCAAAGTCTAAATTCTCGTTAATGTACTCTGGTTTGAGCCACCAGTCATCTTCCTCCATACCATTGCCAGAGGTAATTCGAGGAACGGCCTCTTTGCCAACAAGATCATTTTGATCATGCAACTGTATCTCCTTTGTTAACGGTAGATACTCAATATCTATCTCCCCCGGTCGTCCACGACTGGTATCTTCTTGATTTTCTCTCAGCTTATCTTTTGTATCCGAAATCTTGTCCTCTAGTTCGTGAATCTGTTCTAAATCTCTGTTGACCTCCTCTTCGGCAGTATCTATGATCGTCACTTTCAATGAACGTGGATCTGGTTGAGGTTCTAATATCTCCTCTTGGACCCAGTCGGTGTCAAGCAACTCATATGTTATTGCTTTCCCGGCTCCGCCAAGGGCAAAGATTCTGTCGGGGAGGTTCATCCTGTAGGAGCATGTAAACTATGAGTAGATAAATGCAGGGGGAACCATCGTAAGAATTGACTCTAATCGAAGTAATCCTCACGCTTATTAATTATATTTATACAATAGTAAACTATTATAATGAGAATTACTATATTTATTTTATCAATTACTGCTATATTTGTCTGTTACCTGTAATAAAAATTTCGATTTCACCCCGATCTGATACGAGAGATTGGTGAAAAGGTTCAATAATCGAATAATATTTGTACAACTGTCAGGTGTGTGTAAAACCGTATTTTGCTTGAGTATGACGTTGGTTGATCACGGATAACGTGTCGAATACGTAAGGTTCGGACATATTGAGCCAAGATAGGATAGTAAGTACAGTGATCTCATCATCAGTGGTTATGATCTCTTCGTCCAGACCACTCGCAGTTTTTTTATTATCAAGATCGGTCACAGGATCAAGATCGTGGATAGTCTCGATATCCGCAGCCGCGAGGGCAGCTACAGTCTCACCACTTATTCCTGAGATGTCTTCCAGTGAGGTAGCTGACAGCGATAATTGCGGGGTGACATCACATCTTACAGGTGAGCCAAGAAGTGAGTTTGATCCTCCCTCCGCTATTTCTGTAGCTTCCGCGAATGCATCGCGAGCCTGTCGAAACCGGGTTGTCGAAACAGTCTGAGAGTCATTGGCACAGCCTATGATCGCTTCCTGAAAACTCCGTTCTGCCTTCTTAATCGTCTTGTTTAACCGTGTGATCTGTTCACGTTGATTAGTCACCGACTCTAACCGTGTTTCCAGATTCTCGATTCCGTTGTCCAATTTATCAAGTGGGTCTTCGCTGTCTGCATCAAGAGCACCACTTGCCTGTTCGTACTGCTCAATGGCAGTTTCGTAGTGTTCCTGTGCTTCTTGGAGATTACCATTTCCTTCAGCCGTTTCGGCTCGGTCAACCAACTCAACTATTCGGTTCTTGACTTCTGTTAGTTCGGAGGCAGTGTACTCAATACCTGTAGGAGAACCGGTGCTCATACCCGCCCTTGCTGTTTCTGTCTCACCCGCCTGTTCTTCATTACCTGAACGGCCTAACCATCCAAATAAGCCCCTGCTATTGGCGTCAGTACGCTTTCTTGATGTACTAGAGGTTAACGTAGACATAATCCGCGAGAGCAACGAGGGGTCTTTTTCAATTTTGTTGGATTGATGATCATCTGTCTGCACAGAATGTGAACTTGCTTGAACTGCAGAGGGAATTGTAATCGACATATCTGGCCGTTGTGTATTTTTAGAGTGGCCAAGCGTTTTGAATTGTCCACGAGACCCTTCACTGTTACCAGAGCTACTAGTCTCGATGGCGTATAGCTTGCCATCATCGCTGCCAATATATACTGTACCATCAACGACAGTGGGCGACGACCTGACTGGCTCACCGGTATCAAATGCCCACCGTTGATCACCTGAACTGCGGTCAACTGCGTATAGATTGCCATCATTACTTCCGAAAAGAACGGTATCTTCTACGACTGTTGGCGACGACCAGATTACATTTTGGGTATTGAATACCCACTTTTTCTCCCCTGTCTTGGCGTTAATCGCATATAATCTATGATCGAAGCTCCCTACAAATACCGTTCTATTGTATACCGTCGGCGATGAAAAGATTCGGTCATCTGTGCTCAGAGTCCAGATTTTTTCCCCTGTTTCAACATCTACTCCATATATATCACCGTTAAAACTTCCAGTAACAACGGTCCGATCAATGATTGTTGGTGATGAGAAAATCCGTCCACCTGTATTGAAACTCCATAGTTGGGCACCGGTCTCAGCATCTATTGCATACAGGGTATGGTCGTAACTCCCAAAGAAGGCGATCCCATCGGCCACTGTTGGCGAAGAAAGAATTTGATCATTAGCTTTGAAAATTAACTCTTCTTCCCCAGAAGTAGCATCTACAGAGTAGAGACTGCCGCGAAGGTTCCCGACAATAACATTATCATTCCAAACTGACGGCGAGCAGAATCTTATTGAGTCACCCGTATCGAGCTCCCATTTTTCTCCGCCTGTTTCTGCATCTATTGCATATAACTTCGATTCACTAGTAATGAATACGGCAGATCCGACAACTGTTGGCGATGATTCTATACGACCCCCTATTTGAAATCTCCACTTCTCTTCTCCTGTTTCTGCGTCTACAGCGTATAAACAAGAATCATCGCTCCCTACGAAGATAGTCCCGTTTGCAACTGTTGGTGATGACCTCACCTGTCCGTTGGTGCTGAACGTCCATTTTAACTGACCACTAGCTGCTTGGGTGTCTCCACTCGTGTCATCAGTATCGACGGCTCTGGACCGAGTGTCGATATCATCTGAATCTGATTTTTCTGGATCTGAATGCTTCTGATTACCTTGGTCAATTCCTTCTGACTTTCCTCCAGTGGTTTTATATGAAGATGTGGTTGAACTTTCGTCTCGATTCTTTTCAAGCAGTTCTATTTGTTCTTCTATGTGATCAATCGCTTCTGACACTGGTGGTAAAAAATCCACCTCCTCGAGTGTGAACTCATACTTGGCGGTTTGGTATTGATCTAATGCTTTCTTGTAATATTGTATAGCTTTATCATAATTGCCACTCTCTTTGGCCTCTTGTGCTGACTCAATAGCTATTTTAATTGTCCTACGAATATGTTTCACAGAAGAATCTTGACTGGTGGTTTCTGAAGATGAACCACCAGATTCGCTCGTTGATGAGTGTGATCTGTTACCTCCTTTTTTATATTGATTTCTCAGCTTCCCACTTGGTGTGACATCCCGGGCGTTTCGCTTGATACGCGAAGCGAGTGTGTCTCCGATTCCTTTTATTCTCTTGAGTTCAGTGCGGCTTGCTGCCTGTATGTCGGCAACGTTCTGAAATCCTGCATTTTGTAACGCAGTAGCCCTGGATGATCCGATACCATCAATTGACTCTAGATCTTGTGGTTGGCTATCTCTAATCGTATTATCTCCGTTACTGAAATCAACAGAAGAACAGCTCTCACAAATCCACTCTCCGTCAATCCGTTTCATCATACTCCCGCAATCATTGCAGAAATTTACGCTCATCAACTGTTCATCTGTGTTATATGCTGTGACTCATTTAATACTATCTCAATCGCATACCACGATCAAGTTGATTGCTCGGCTTTGCACGTTGAACCAAGTGATTACCGCCTGCAAGTAGCTAACTCAAGATTCAGAAAATGTTGTGCAAATAAATTACCTGCTTTGATTGAAGCCATAGTCGGCTTGATTATATCGCTGTGAAAGCTCGGCTTCATTGCCAAACTCTCGGCTGTCTCCCTCGTACCACCACGACAGTATCGTTAGCAGTGCGGTTTCCTCACTACTGATTCCATTACTCTCTTCGAGATCGCTCACTACCGGCGGCGTTATGTCTTCGTTCTCCGGGTCGGCTTCCAGATCGGTGATCAATTCAGTATCAACAACGGAGAGCGTCTCAATAGTTGATTCGTCCAGCACGGCCAACTCTTCGAGGGCCAGCGACGGCAGGGTGGCTTCCTGTTCGAAACTCACCTCAATCGGTTGAGCAAGCATTTCTGCGTCACTGTCGTCAATCACTTGCTGGGCATCTTCGAAGGCATCACGCGCCTGCCGGAAGCGGATGCGAGCGACCGTCTGCTCGTTAGCCGCGTAGCGAGCAATCGCCTCTTTGAAACTCCGTTCGGCGGCTTGGAGGGTCGGCGTTACCGACTCGCGGGCTTCGATAACGGCGCTAACAGACGCAAGCGATGCCGTTGTCTCTTTAATCTCAGCTTTGAGTGCCTCTTTGCTCTCCTCGTCGTCATCACCCCCAGCAATCGCTTGCTCAAGATGAGTTATCGCTTCCTCATAGGCGTCGGCTGCTTGTTGATACTCACCGTTGGCTTCGGCCTCTTCAGCTTGGGTGAGTAGCTTGGTGACAAACTCCTGTAACTTACTACCCCTTGTGGAATCCTCCGTGGCCGAACCCTCGATGGCCGAATCCGACTGTGAATTTGTGGAAGTAGTATCGGTGACACCTGTGGTTGTGTCGGTGTCAGTGTTCTCGTCAGCCTGCCGTGATCGCAGCCACGCATACATTCC
>P_A23_Liq_3_FmtDRAFT_1000362_pt1 | contig 9594 bp, 10 predicted proteins | sample PonA233FremontCA_FD_10237 | JGI IMG/M metagenome (IMG submission 10237)
ACGGTGTATGTCACCAGCGACGACGGCACGATCTACGCGCTCGGGGCTGGCGTCCGTGGCTCCAGCACCGACTCGCGGGCGAACCTCGGGACGCTCAGCCACCACGGCGGCTGGGCTGGTGGCGGCTGACAGTCGGTCGCGTCACCGCGGGCCATGGCTTCTTGTTGCTCCCGACCCAACAGTCGGTATGGCAAGCGCGACAGCAACATTCGGCGGCGGCTGTTTCTGGTGTATCGAAGCCCCATTTAAGGAGCTTGCAGGCGTTTCGTCGGCCGTTTCCGGCTATGCTGGCGGGGATGTGGCCGACCCGAGCTACAAGGAAGTCTGTTCCGGGACAACCGGCCACGCCGAGGTCGTGCAAGTCGAGTACGACCCCGACACGATCAGCTACGGCGACCTACTGGAGGTCTTCGTTACCGTGCATGATCCGACCCAACTCAACCGACAAGGGCCGGATGTCGGCACACAGTACCGGTCGGCGATCTTTACTCACAACGACGACCAACAGGACGCCGCCGAGGCGTTTATCGCCGAACTCGACGCCAGCGGAGCCTACGACGACGAGATCGTCACCGAGATCGAGCCACTTGACACGTTTTATCCGGCCGAAAAACACCATCAGGACTACTACGAGAAGAACCCCTCACAGGCCTACTGCTCGATGCATATCCCACCGAAACTCGACAAGGTGCGCGAGCAGTTTGCTGATCGGCTCCGCGAGCAGTCGGTTCACTGATACTGATTAGTGCGAGTCTTTACCGCCGAGTGTAGAGCAAATCGGCCTCTGAGAGGCGAAACAGCCGCATTTTCGATGCCATGCCAAAAATTACCGCACTAATCACTATGAGCGGCGGGCTGTCTCCCCGCGTGTGCGGACATTGCCACGGCTATCTGTAGTGTTGAGGCTGATATCCGGCTGCAAGCGGGCGGGATAGAACCCGGACGAAGCTATCAGCATGCCCCGTTAGAAACGTTGCGGGCGACTACGATAGTTCGACGGTCGGTGTCCCGAAGAAGGCGGTCTCATAGCCCTCATGGCGGGCAACCTGTGGCGGCGTCGTCACATCAACCCTGGCCGTCTCCTCGCCGGTCACACCGGGGACAGCCGCGCCGTAATGGAAACCGAGTGTTGAATCCAGTGACGGCGATAAGGATGTGTCCGCAACAACTGTCTCACCGTTCGGGTCGGTAAGCGTTCCGGCCAGCCCCATACTCGGAACCACCAGCTCATTGTACCGCGTCGCCGCGGTGACCGCGAGATACGGCGCNTCGCCAAAGCGGTCGTCGGTCAAGATGGCGGCCGCATACCGGATATCATCGGCCAATCCCGTTCCGAGAGCGGTGCCCTCAAGATCGCGGACGCTGCCGGTCGGCATCGACATCCCGTTCATCTCCATCTCCATGGGCGACAACGCGCCTAGGTCGCCCTGTCGATCCTCATAGGTTTCGTAGGCGAGGTCGTTGCGAGCGGCCTCGCTGTAATCGAGATCGATGGTGACCGTCTGGGGCTCGCCGAACCGACCCGCAAACTCGCCGAACCGGCGGGCCGTCGTCGCGCCGACAGTGATATCTACGGTGTAGGTGTCATCGCCGTCGAGATGGTAGTTATCGCCGTAATGAAATCCCATGCGCTGGGAGAGCATCGGGTACACCGTCTCGCGTTCGTCGACGTTGTTGCCGCCGCGGGCCGCGATGTCGACACTGGAGACCGGCAGGACGACACCGGTCTCGGCGTCCCAGATAGTCGCCATGATATGTATCGCATCGTCGCCGTCGACGTTAAAGCGGTCTGAGGTGGAGCTCCCCTCACGGGTAAATACCCGCCAGAACCGATGGGGGAAAGTGTAGGCCAGCGAGACCGCCAACCCATCGTCGGTCATCGCCATCCCACCCATAGCCATCTCCTCGGTGTGGGTTGGATAGTAGATCGCCGCCGGGCGGTCGGCAACCAACTCGGGTTCCCGCCCGTAGCTCACGCCATCAAGGGAGGTAAACGAATCAACACAGCCGGCAACACCGGCTGTCAGTCCAGCCGTTGTGGCAGCAAGAAACTGTCGTCGCTCCATACGCGGTTTAGTCGGGCGACGATCAAACGAGTTCTGGTACAGGCGGCGAAAACCGTGGGAACGACTACCAGAACCCATATCTGACGTTGTCGACTATCGTCGGTATGGAGCTCCCCGACACAGCTGCGTCCCGTCGGGACGTACTAAAAGCGGCGTTGGCAACCGGTGGTGTGGCCGCGCTGTCGGCCTGTCTGGAGGCTGTCGACGACGAGCCGATCCCACAGGGCGTTGAGGATCCCGAAAGCCTCCCTGATCGCCAGTTTGCCTGGAACGACAGCCTCGATCGCGACGAGGCAGGCAACGTTGTCCTTCCAAAGCACCACCTGTTTTTGTATCTCACCTACGACGGCGAGGGTGGCAGCGATGGAACCCCAACCGACGCCGACCGCGAACGGCTAACCGCCGCCCTGCGAACGATCGAACGCGCCTACGAACGGAGCAACCGCGGCGTTGTTTTCGATCTCGGCTACTCGCCGGCGTACTTCGATCGGTTTGAGGCGTCGCTGCCGGCATCAGTCGATCTCCCGCCGCCGGAGGGACTCACCCCAGTCGATACACCAACCTTGGACAAACAGGACGCCCTCCTGCAGCTGGCGTCGGATCGCAGTGACGCTCTGTTGGCGATCGAGGAAGCGCTGTTTGCAGACGGCGACGACCCAGAACCGCTCAACGGTGTTGCGGTGGGGGGTCGGCTGGGCGACGTGTTCCGGATCGACGATCGCCGAACGGGGTTCATCGGGCCGGGGCTGCCAGCCGCCAACCAGGGTGTCGGCGGAATCCCGGAGGATGGCCCCGTTCCCGAGGCTGCACCGCTGTTTATGGGATTTAAAGCCGGGTTTGCGGCCAACCAGGCCAGCGAGGCGTCAGTAGCCATCGAAAACGGCCGCTTTGCCGGCGGTACCACAAAACACGTCGCCCGGATCCGCCAGCAACTCGATAAGTGGTACACCGAAAACAGCCACAAGGAGATGGTAAAAAAGCTGTTTAGCCCGCAGCTCGCCGAGTCTGGGGCTGTCGAGGGCGTCGGGAAAAACCTTGGCGATGACAGCGGGATCACCGACGAGATCCACGAGGCGATCGACGAAACCGCCGATGAGTTCGGGGTAGTCGGCCACGCAGAAAAGGCCGCCCGCGGCAACCGCGACAACGAGGGCAACGTTCGCACGCTACGTCGCCACGTCGAATCAACCGACAACGACAACGCCAGTCTCCATTTCCCCTCCTACCAACAGCGGATCAGTGCGTTCGAGGCGGTACAGGAAGCGATGAACGGAACGGACATCGTCGCCGACAACCCGGAGATCGATCCACGGGTAAAAAACGGGATCTTCCGCTACATCTTCGTCGAAAACCGCGGCAACTTCCTCATCCCGCCGCGGTCACTGCGGACGTTTCCGACGCCACAGGGCGGGGACGCGGCGTAACCCTACAGATTCGCCTCGATCTCGCCGCGCACCGGCTCATACCAGCCGCCGCTTTCGGGCGGTTCGATCAGGGTGTCGTTGACGAAGATACCGGGGGTTGATTCGACCCCTCGGTCGATGCCGGTCTGTCGGTTTGTGCTCAACACCTGTTCGTAGGTAGCGTTGCCGGCATCGCTCAACACACCACAGGGCTCGGCACCGACAGCCTCGGCGAGATCGCCGACGACCTGCCAGGCGTAATCAGCCTGATTCTCATAGGCCGCAAGGCTAAACTCGAAAAACGCCGCATCGTCCTGTGTCTGTTGGACGCTCCGGGCGGCGTTGGCGACTCGGTTCGACCACTCGGAGACCGGGATCGGGAAGTCAAAATGGCGGAAGCGAACGTTTTCGCCGTCGAGATAGTCGGTTTTGAGTTGGCTGAGTCCGCCGGTAGCAAAATCCGCACAGTGCGAACAGGCAAAATCCTCAAACACATCCACGGTGACCGTGGCGTCGCTCGGACCATCGACAGGTTGAGACAGCGCTGTAACGGGATCGCGCTCGGTGAGTTCACACGCATACGATGTGTCGATCGCCGTTGTGTCGGACGCCCCGCTGTCACCGGCACAGCCGGCAAGACCGACGGTGGCGGCCGTCCCAAGGGTTGTAAGATACGCGCGTCGCGTTGGTGGCATACCTCCCTGTTGTCACGGCGATATTTAGCTTCGTTGAGACCGAGAAACAACGATAGGCTGTCGGTAAGTCCTTAAGCAGCCACCCCGTTGAGTCAACTATGCCGACTGTTCATTTCCGCGGTGAGGAGATCGACTGTCGAGAGGGGGCGACGCTCAGAGATGTGCTGTTGGACGCTGACCTGACCCCACACAACGGGAAAGCGACGGTGCTCAACTGCCGCGGGTTCAGCAGCTGCGGCACCTGCGCGGTCAAGATCGACGGCGAGGTCAGCGACAAAGGGGTGCGCGAGAACGGTCGCCTGTTGGTGCCGCCACACCACCCGAACTACGACCTCCGTTTGGCTTGTCAGACCAAGGTCATGGGTGACGTGACTGTGGAAAAATACCCCGGTATGTGGGGGACACAGATAGCCAAGGAACCACTGCCACCGCTCACAGACGACGCCAACGCGGACAACACCGACGAGCCAGCCGCCGCCGACGCGGATGATGATCAAACCCCTGCCGACGCCGACTAACCACACGACGTGTCCCGCTCATTCACCGACTTTACGACGTATCTCGACGCCAAGCGATCGGTCGATGACCGCGCGCTCCACCGACCAACCTTCGACCGCCTCATCAGCGAACTGGACGCGCGAGCGATGGCCCGCGAGGACGAACCAGTTCGGATTCTTGAGGTCGGCTTTGGGATCGGCACAATGCTGGAACGACTCCGTGAATGGGACGGACTTCCCTCACCGGTTGAGTATGTTGGCGTCGACATCGATGACGCGAACATCTCGGCGGCAAGCGACCGTCTGACCGATGGCGATTTCGAGCAGACCGGCCGCCGGGAGTTCACGCTCCCAACCGATGATGCAGAACTCACAGTCGATCTCCACGCCGCCGACGCCTTCGAGTTCGCAGCTGATCGCCATGATCCGACAGCAGCCGATCCACAGGTCGATCTGCTGATCGGGATGGCCGTTCTCGATGTGGTTCCATTTACCCAGGTCGCCCAACAGCTACTTCCGCTGATTGCTGAAGGCGGCCTCGGCTACTTCCCGATCACCTTCGACGGCGTCACCGACGTTCGTCCGGTCGACGATCCAGGGTTGACAGCGACGCTGCTGGATGGCTTTCATGCCGCGATGGATGCCCCCGACCGGCCAGGCGGCAGCCAGACCGGCCGCCGGCTATTTACCGAGCTGCCAGCCGCCGGTGTCGACCATCTCGCAGCCGGCGGCTCCGACTGGGTTGTAACACCGAGCGAGGACGGCTATCCAGCCGATGACGCGATCTTTCTCCGCCATATCTTCGACACAGTCGAAAACGCGTTGCTGACGGAGACGCCTGCGGCCGCAATCGACACCGTCAGCGACGACGCGATCCGCGCGTGGACGCGACAACGACACGCCCAGATCAACCGTGGGGAGCTAACCTATCTGGCGCACAACATCGATCACCTGATCCGGGTGCCGTAGGCTATCGGTGTCGACAGCCGCTGGTGTGACACAGCCGAGACAGAGCACCGAGGTGAAAAACAGTCCCAGACGAGTCGCTACGCCTGGCCCGCGCCGACATAGAGGACGACAACAAGGAAGATCCAGACGGCGTCGACAAAGTGCCAGTACATTGAGGCCGTCGACACCGAAAGATGGCGTTCAGCGGAATACTGGCCGTAGATCGCACGCCCAAAGACGATCGCGAGGATGGCCGCGCCGAGCCCAACGTGAAGGCCATGGAGGCCGGTCAGCCCGAAAAACGCCGAGGAGTAGACCCCTTGGGTCCACGTGAAGCCGTATTCGCCGATGAACTCGAAGTATTCGAGTGCTTGCCCACCGAGGAAAACGGCCGAAAAGAGGATCGTTAACCCCATTCCGCGCAGGAAATTCGTTCGATCACCGTCGCGTAAGGCAACGTGGGCCCAGTGAAGGGTAAACGAGGAGGCGATCAGGATCGCGGTGTTAGCAAGGATCAGCGAGCTGATCAGATCCGGCGTTGTCGACGGNAGCGTCCATCCCGCGCCCGCACGAAAATAAAAATAGTAGCTAAAGATCGCCCCAAAGGTGGCCAGCTCGGAGCCAAGGAACGCGATCATCCCCCATCGCAGCGACGCATGGCCGTTTTCGCTCGTATCGCGGCTCCAGAACTTCGTGATAAAGGCGTGATACAGCCAGCCGTAGATGCCAAGCAGAAACAGTCCGACGCTGCCGGCGATTGCCGCCGGGCCGAGCAGCGGGCTGATCGCATCCCCGATAATCCAGAGTGCCACACCGATGTAGATGCCGGCCGCCCCGAGTGCGGTCACAAACGGCCACCAACTCGCCTCGCCGAAGCCACGCGGCCAGTCTTCGACCGCCGGGAGGTGGTGGTCGTCGTGTCCGTCCTCCGTTTCGGTACTCATACTACCTCGTTGCAAGTGTGTGAATAAAAATCCTCTCAACCGTGGGGGCGAACCGGAATCAGCTGGCGTGAGATCAGATATGGTACTGCCGCTGTTCCGCAAGCTACTCCTGCCGGCTGGCTCTACCCACGACAATGACTGAGCGCGGCAGTATATGGCCGACCACAAGCGCTGAGGGTCGCTGGCAACGAATGGCCGTGCGGCTGGTGCTTTTCGCCGCGGTTGCGGCCCCACTGATCGCACTCCTCTCGGAGCCAGCGATCGCCCATGCGGCCGCCCTCCGCGGATCGACAAGCTCCGTCGAGGTGCCAACCTGGCTCTTTTTGACAACCGGCGGCGGTACGGTCGGCGCGTCGTTTCTGCTGGCGTCGTTTGTCACCGACCGGGCGTTTATGCGATCAGTTCACGACTGGGGATTCACACTCCCCGCGCCGGGCCAGTTGGTCAGCCTCGGTGGCCGACTCGTCGGAGTCGTGGTGTTGGCGGCCACCGTTGGAATCGGCTACTTTGGCCCGGAAACGGGGTATCGTAATCTGGCGATCCTCGTTGTCTGGGTCGGTTGGTGGGGTGGCTATGTCGCCTCGACGTATCTCCTCGGCAACACGTGGTCGACACTGAACCCCTTCCGTACGGTGGCATTGCTGCTGCCATCACTGGATCGGCCGTATCCCGATCGGCTCGGCGCGTGGCCCAGCGTCGCCGGCTTACTCGCGCTCATCTGGATCGAGGTGGTCAGTCCGTTGGCCGATGATCCGCGACTGTTGGCGACGACGATCGTAGCGTACACGGCTGTCACTGTTGCCGGCAGCGTGGTCTACGGCACCGACAGCTGGTTCGGCCGTGTTGATCCGATCTCACGGGTGTTTGCGCTGTTTGGCCGGTTTGCACCGCTCAAACGAACCGACGATGGGTTGTCACTCCGCCTGCCCGGTGGCGCGCTGACCGATCGCAGTGCTGTATCGGGTCGTGCGGAGACTGTTTTCGTCGTCGCGGTGCTTTATGTGACGACCTTCGATGGCTTCGTTGGCACCGGGTTGTGGGCCCGCCTGATCACCGCGGTCGTCGAGATCGGTGTGCCGCCGCTGGTCGGCTATCTGGGCGCGTATCTCGCCGGCTTCGGGCTGTTTGTCGCCGCATTCCGGTGGGCGATCGGCCTCGCCCGGCGGTTTGGCCGTACCTACATCACCCAGGCGGCGTTGGCCGAGCGGTTCGCGCCGTCGCTGGTGGCGATCGCCGCCGGCTACCATATCGCCCACAATCTCGGCTTCATTCTCGGATTGGCTCCCTCACTCGCCGTTGTCGCCGCGAGCCCGTTGTCGCCACCCCAACAGCCGCCGGTGTTGACGACGCTGCCGGGCTGGATTGTAGGTCTTGAACTCGCCTTCGTATTGGTCGGTCACTTCATTGCGGTGTGGATCGCCCACGCCGCGGCCTACGAACTCCTGGCCGGGCGACTGGAGGCGATCAAAAGCCAGTATGGCATCACACTGGTGATGATCGCCTACACGATTATCAGCCTCTGGATCGTGACGACGCCGACGGTTACACCGCCGTTCCTCGGCGGAGGTGGTGTCTGATGGCGACAAAGGGGGTCGACGACGGCGAAAGTCGAGGTAGCAGCGACACCAATCACACACAGGCCACCGCCGAGCCACGGCCGGAGACACACATCCCCGGCGACGAGACCCCACAGCAGTGTCCGTACTGCGGGTTTGAGCTGCCGGCCGACGACCAGTATCAGCTTCATCTCGGACTCAACCATTACGAGCGGTTGGATGATGCTGACCGACAGGCGTTTCGTAACGCCTACCAACAGGAGGAAGCGGCACTCACACGGTTTCGGATTATCGCCCTCGGCGGGCTTGTGCTGCTCTATTTTGGGTTCTTGCTCGTGTACGCTGTGTTGGCTGTGTGACAGCAACGATGCCGGTATAACGGAAGTATAAAGCCTGTAGCTCCCTGTTTTTGGAATACTAAGGGCACTCGATACTTATGTCTGCTATCGATACCGACGACGCGACGGTGCTCGTTGTCGACGACGAACACGATGTCGCCGATCTCTATGCGTTCCGACTTGCCGAACAGTACACCGTTCACACCGCATACGACGGACAGGAGGCAGTCGATGCGTTCGACAGCGACATCGACGTGGTTCTGTTAGATCGCCGGATGCCAGGGCTCACCGGTGATGAGGTACTCCGGGAGATGCGTGCGGCCGACCCAAACGCTCGCGTTGTGATGGTGACCGCGATCGACCCCGATCTCGACATTGTCGATATGGATTTCGACGACTATCTTTGTAAGCCGGTCGGCAAGGAGACGCTGCTGGAGGCAATTGATCACCAACTAACCGCCCGCGAGTACGGCGAGACCGTCCGGAAGCTGTTTCAGGCGACCTCAAAGGTTGGCGTTCTCGAAGCCGAGAAATCCACCGACGAGCTCAAACGGTCAACGGAGTATCAAGCACTCACCCAGCGTATCGAGACACTCCGGGCCGACCAAAGTGAGCTCATCGAGGAGTTAGACGATTTTGAGGCCGCGTTTAACGCGATCGATCGCGCGCCGAAAGACTCGATGTAATCGCGGGCCGGAATCCATACCGGACTGTGAGCCGGCAGAGTCAAAAACCGCTGTTTTTCGTAAACCCGAACCCCCACCCCAGACCGCGTCGGGCGGAGCAGAACCGACATCGAAACACGGGTTTGAATCACGCTTGCTCTCGTCAGCAGGTATCTTTCACACAAACAAGCCTGAATCCAACGTCCGACGCTCTGGAAAGTATTTTATGGGTCTCGGGCGTCGGTACACCAAATGAACAGCGAGATAGTTACTGCAGTCACCGACTGGGACACGGTTCCGGTCGGCACAGGGTATGCAGGCCTCCACGAGCTCGCCGACACGGAGTTCTCTGGTGCGGTGGCCGCCGCCGACGCCTGGGGGTTCATGCTCAACGGCCGGCTGGTCGGGATCCGCGACGGCTCGCTTGGTTCCTTCGATGCGGCAGCCCAGACTGCCTACGAAGCCCCGACGCCTGCCCTCCC
>P_A23_Liq_3_FmtDRAFT_1000363_pt1 | contig 9579 bp, 8 predicted proteins | sample PonA233FremontCA_FD_10237 | JGI IMG/M metagenome (IMG submission 10237)
CGGGCACCGACGACGAGACGCTGTTCGAGCCGCACGACGACACGGCGATGCACGCCTACCCGGTGTCGACGGCGGTCAACAGCCCCGCGAACGACGAGCCCTCGTTGCTCGACCGGGTCGAGACCGTCTGACCAGGCGGCTTCCGAGCGAGTGGCGGACGGTCAGTCTGCGTTCACGTCCCCGGTCGCCTCCTGAGCCTCGCGGACGGTGTCGAGCGCGTCGTCGATCACCATCTCGAACATCTCGTTGGACGCGCTGATCGTGTCCATCTCGTCGGAGATCTCCGCGATGTTGTCGGCAGACTCCCCGACCATCGAGGCGACCTCCTCGGCGGAGGCGGCCTGTTCGTCCGTCGCCCGAGACACCTCCTCGACGCCGTCGGACGCCTCCTGTGTGGCCGCCGCGATCTCCTCGAGCGTGTCGATCATCTCGTCGACCCGTTGGGTCGCGTCGCGGATCTCCTCGCTCGCTTCCTGGAGGTTCGACACCGTCTCTTCGGTGTCAGCCTTGATCGAGGCGACCGTCGTCTCGATGTCGCCCGTACGGGCCTTCGTCGACTCCGCCAGTTCTTTGACCTCGTCGGCGACGACCGCGAACCCGTCGCCGGCCTCGCCCGCCCGCGCGGCCTCGATCGAGGCGTTCAGTGCGATGATGTTCGTCTGGTCGGCGATGTCGTTGATCACGTCGACGACACCGTCGATCTCGTCGACCTGGCTCTCCAGTTCGCCGACGTCGTCGACGACAGAGTCGTGTTTGCTCCCGACCGTCTCGATCCGGTCGACGGTCGCCTCTGCAGCCTCGACACCTTCGACGGCCAGTTGTTCGGCCCGGTCCGCCTGCTCGTTCACCCGGCTCGTCGAGGAGGCGATCTCCTCGGTCGTCGCCGACAGACTGTCGACCTCGCCGCGGACCGTCCCGATGGCGTCCGACTGGTCCCCGAGAATGTCGTTGACCGTCCCGATTCGGTCGGACATGTCCCGCGCCGACAGTTGGAGGTCCTCGATCGAGTCACCCAGCGCCTCGAAGTCGAACTCGAAGTCCGCCTGCCCGTCGGCTCCCTCGTTCGTGTCCTCGGCCGGGTCCGTCTCGCCGTCGCCCGGCTCGGCTGGCGTCTCGGACTCCGCGGCGTCCGTCTCCTGGAGATTCGCCGGCTCCCCAGCGGCACCGTCCGTCCGGCCCTGTGCGACCACCGGCCGCTTCAGACTCTCGCGTGTCGTCCGAACCGCAGCCGCGAGTCGTCCCTCGAGTTCGGCGGTGGTCTCGGCGTCGACATCCGCGTCCGCGAGCGTCTCCGAGACGATCCCCTCCAACGCGGCGACGTGGAGTTCGACGTAGTCGACGAGACTCCCCCCGGCACGACGGACGCGTTCCCAGGCGTCGTCGTATGCGGGAGTGTCAGTCACGTACGGCGACGCGACCGCCGAGGCGAGCGCACCCTCGTCGGCGTCGGTCAGGGCGTGTTCTCCGTCCGACAGCGCCCGGACGGCCGTCGGGAGTCGGTCTCCCTCCGTCCGCTCGACCGCCGGCTCGACACTGTGCAACGACTCGGCGTACTCCGAACGGGGAAACGGCGACTCCTCGACCCCGGCCACCACTCCGTCTGGTCGTGTGCTCTCGGACATCTGTCGTGTGAGCCGATTCGACTACAAGGACAAAAAACGCCCGGCGAAAATTTTCAGATTCGGTAACGCCACCATCGACCGGGCGGCGACGGCTCCGACCGGACTTTTGTCGGTGGAGCCGCCACGGCGACGCGTGACAGCTCCGCCGACGGTGCCACTGGGTGACGAGCGACGCCAGATCGACGCGCCGGCTACCACGGTGACGTGCGCGACCCCGCCCGGCGGCGAGCCGGTCGATCCACGCCGGGCGGCAGAACGCGCACTCGACGATCCACACGGCCCGCAGTTGTCGGCCGTCGTCGACGCGGACGACGACGTGGCGATTGTCGTCACCGACGTGACGCGGGCGACACCCGACGAAGCACTACTCGCCGCGTTGCTCGACCATCTCCCAGACCGTGAGGCCGTCTCGGTCGTGCTCGGGCTCGGGCTCCACCGCCCGATGACCGACGCGGAGATCGACGACGCGCTCGGCCCGTTCGCCCCGTTGGCCGAGAACCACGACCCCGAGACGACCGTCGAGGTCGGTCACGTCGACGGTGTCCCGGTTCGTGTCGCCGAGACGGTCGCGGTCGCCGACACGGTGCTCGCGACCGGGATGGTCGAGCCACACCAGTACGCCGGCTTCTCCGGCGGTGCGAAGACGGTCGTGATCGGGGCCGGGGCCGAGCCGTTGATCCGACACAGCCACGGCCCGGGGCTGCTCGGACAGTCCGGCGTCCGTCTCGGGCGGATCGCCGACAACCCGTTCCGGGAGTTGCTCGACCAGGCGGGCGATCTCGCGGGGCCGCAGTTCGCACTCAACGTCACCCACGGCCCCGCCGGGACGCTCGGTGCCGCGGCCGGTCGGCCCCGGCAGGTCGTCCGGACGCTCGCAGAGCGCGCCCGCGAGGCACTGTCGGTGTCGGTCGAGCACTCCTACGACGCCGTCGTCGCGGGTGTCCCGGCACCGAAAGACGCCAACTTGTACCAAGCCTCGCGGGCGGCGACGTACGTCGGCTTGGGTGCACACGACCCGCTTCGGGAGGACGGCCGGATCGTCGTCCCCGCGCGGCTCCCGGAGGGTGCCGGCGAGGGGACCGGCGAACGGCGGTTCTACGGACGACTCGCGGCCGCCGACTCCGCGGCGGCGCTGTACGAGTCGATGCGAGGCGGCTACGACCCCGGCGCACAGCGCGCGTTCGTGCTCGCCCGCCTCCTCCGTGACCACGACGTGTGGGTGACCGACAGCGACTGCCCCGAACTGGTCGAGAACTGTCTGCTGCACTCGGCACCGACGGCGACGGACGCACTCGACGCCGGCGACGACGTGCTCGTCGTTCCGGACGCGCTGAACACGCTGCTCACTGCCGGGTGATCGGTCGTCGACGTGGCTGGACAGGTCCGCCACAACGACCCGACGCGAGCCACGTAGGAGCGCGAGGGTGCTCTCTGTCTCCCAGTTACACTACGCAACGTCGCCCGACTGTCGACGGTGCCGCCCGACGAGCGGACAGAGTGGCCACGCGAGACCGGGCGGGCGTCACTCGTCGTCGTGGTGTCCGTTCGTCGGCGACCCGTCGGGATCGACACCGTCGACCCACTCGAACTCGGTCGACTCGTCGGGAGCAGCGCTGTCGTCGCCCACCGGGTCGGCCGCGCCGAGAGACGAGTCGTCGTCACCCGTGTGGTGCCGGTCCGGCTCGGTCGGGTCTGGCTCCTCGTGTTCCGATCCTCGGTGCCCGTCGCTGTCGGAGTCCGTGTGCTCTGTCGCGTGTGACCCCTCGTCCGTGGCGGGCGCTGGACCCGCGCCGCTCCGTTCGCCGGCGGTGGCGCGTGCCCGGGCACGACTGCGTGCGGCACGGCGTCGTTCGGCCAACGAGTTGTCGAGCCGGTCGAGTAACGACACACGGAGTTCCTCGGCACGGTCCGGATCGACGTCGTAGACGACCGCGCCGCCGCCGGCGGAACTAGCGGTGTCGGCGGTGACGCTCGCGACGTTCCACCGCCGCTGGAAGAGCGTCCGAGAGACGAGCACCGTCTGGAGCCGGAACACCGGAACGATCCGCGTCCGACGCCGCCAGAACCCCTCGCGGGTGACCAACGACCACTCCGTCCCGTGGTAGCCGCGGTGCCGCCACTTCAGCCGGGCCGCCAGCGGTGTCAGCGGCGCGAGTAGTGCCGGGACTACCGCCGCGGTCGTCGGGAGCGGCGTCACCCGGCCCGTCCCGAACAACCCGACACAGACGACGCCCAGTGCGATCAGGTACCGTCGGACGTAACGCCGTTTCGCGCGCTCGGCCGGCTGCTGGAAGTCGGGGTCCGCGACCGGCGTGGTGTCTGTCGTCTCGGCCGAGTCCACGCCCTCGGCCCGCTCGCTCGCGTCTCCGTCGGCCGGCGTCCCACTCGGGTCCGGCTCCCCGAGCCCCTCACTCGCCTCGTAGCGGCCGGTGTCGTCACTGGCGGCCAACACGTCCCGTGCCAGTTCGAGCACGTCGTCGTGGACACCCAGCGGGACGGTCGTCTCCGACCCGCCGTCACCGTTCGAGCCGGCCGCGTAGCCGGCGGTCTCGACGGCGAGTGCGGCGTACCCCAGCCGTCGCATCAGGACGTTCTCCCCGATCCGGACGGTCTGAACCTTCCCGAGTGGGATCGTCCCGGAGTACCGCCCGATCAGTCCGCGTTCGTAGCGGAGTTCGTCGCCCGCCCGCTCCAGTCGGAAGCCGTAGTACTGGAGGTACGTCAGGACGACACTCACCACCCACACCGCGAGGAGGTAGGCGGCGACCGCCGTCACGACACCGAACGCCAGCGTCGCGGGGCCGAGACTCGCGATTTCCCGCACCCCGGCCTGGAGGTCGATCCCGACGAACCGGAGCGCACGGACGAGGAAATCCTCCCCACCCAGCGGGATACCGACGAACGGGATCGCGAACGCACCCGGTCGGAAGGAGACCGCGCTCAACACCCGGAGCTCGTGGTCCGAGATCTCGTAGACGACCTCGCTGTCGTCGGCCGGAGCGTCGTCTACACCGGGCGTGACACTGGCGTCGTCCGCCGCCTCTCGACGGCGACGAGCTTCCGGCCCGACCTGTCGTTGGAGTCGGTCCGCCTCCTCCGGTCCGACCGCGTCCAGCGTCGCCTCGGTGGTGGAACCGCCCGCGGTCTCGAACCGGACGACGGCCAACCCGAGCGCGCGTTTCACCGCCGGGCGGCCGACGTCGACGTTCTGGATCCGTTCGAGCGGGATCTCGCGACGTTTCCGGCCGACGACGCCGCTGGTCACCAACAGTTCCTCGTCGCTCAGTTCGTAGCCGAACCGGTAGTAGTGGGCGACCTGGTAGCCGGCACCCAGCAGGAACGCCAGCGGAGCGAGCAGGAGTGCCACCGAGAACGGGACGACACCGGCCTGGTTGGCGAGGAAGAACCCGCCGAACAACCCCAACGAGCCGAACTGGAGTCCGCCCTGGACGGCGTCGATCGCGGCCGAGCGTGGGTGGAGGCGACGCATGCGGGGTCAGACTCCGTCGTACTCGCTGTCGGCGGCCAGTTCCCGCAGCCGTTCACGCAGTTCCGTCGCGCGGTCCGGTGTCAATCCGGGGACGGTGATGTCCGCCCCCCGAGAGCCGGCGGTGTAGACGACCACGCTCGCGAGCCCGACCGCCCGCTCAACCGGACCGCGACGGGTGTCGACGTGTTGGACGCGGACGAACGGCACCGACGACACCCGTCGAGTGAGCACCCCGCGGACGAGGTACAACGAGTCGTCGCGCACCTCGTACCCCCACACCCGGTACCGGAGCACCGCGAACACCACACCCGACAGCCCGACGAACGCCGCGATCCCGCCGAACAACGCCAACGGCGACGGCCCCACCGGGAGTCGAATCCCGAAGGCGTCGCCGGCGACGCCGAACCCCGCGAGGAAGCCCGCCGAGACCAGTGTGCTCGCGATCCACACCAGCCGTACCCGGGGGTGGAGCGTCTGTAGTTGCACACACTGACGTAGACGCGCCGGACTCGTAAGCAGTTCGATACCACGGGTACGACTGTCGGATCGACGGGTGGATCGGTGACGCCTCACTGTGTGGTCACAGCCGGACGCGCCTCGGTGGGCGGGAGGCGCGTCGGGCGTCGCAGGCGTGACCGGCTCGCAAGGGGGGTCTGGTCGATCCGGTCACCACGGTGGTGGCTGCGGCGGCACGACGGGGGAGTGAGTCACCAGCGGTCGCCGCCGGCCACGGTGTGACAGACGGGTGGGAGGGTAAAGAACGACGCGGCAGTTCCAACGACGTTGGAGACGGACCGGCAGCCCAGTGGCGTGGTCGCGACGTCCGAGACGGGGTGGGGAGAACGTGTCGAGCCGGTCGTCAGGCCTCGTCGTCTGCGTCCGAACTCGCCGCGCGGACGCGCCCCGCCTGCCGTTCCAGTTCGGCGGCGAGTTCCTCGGCCTCGTCGGGGTCGAGGTGGACCCGTTCGGCGTGGGCCCGGAGTCCGGTCTCCGTGTGGTCCGCCTCCACCTCCAGCCGGATCTCGTCGGGGTCGCGACGGCCGGCGGTGACGTTGACGACGCCGAACGACTCTACGTCGGCCGCCGAGTGGTCACCGTCCGTGCCGTCGGCACGGCGTTTCAGCGTCGTCACCGACGCCATGTCCATCGTGGTGTAGGCGTTCACCCGGAGCAGTCGGTCCGGCATCCCTCAGTCGTCCGCCTCGACGGGGTACTCGTCGGAGGGGACCGGTGCCGGTCCGTCGTCCATGTCGTCTTCCTCGGCGTACGGGTACCACGTCAGCTTCGTGTTGTGCATGTACGGGTCCGTGTAGCTGGTCTCCTCGGGCTCGATCAGCTCCGCGAGCGTCTCCTCGTCGCGGTTCTCGACGAACTCTCGGAAGCTCTCGCCGTCCTCGCGGGCGTCCGCGAAGTTCCCGAGCAGGTTCTCGATCGCGCCGGGCACCTCGTCTGCGGGCACGCGCTGTGCCACCCAGTCGGCGAAGCGCGGGTCCTCACCTAGCCCGCCACCCAGTCCGATGTCGAGCGCCTCGACGGCCTCGCCGTTCTTCCGGGTCTTCATCCCGCGGAGACTCACGTCGGCGATCTGCGGCTGGGCACACGACGCCGTACACCCCGAGAGGTGGATGTGGAACTCCTCGACTCCCTCGGGCAGGTCGACGTTCTGCTTGAGCCAGCGGGCGAACCGGACCTGCCGGTTCTTCGTCTCGACGATCGACAACGAGCAGAACTCCGTACCGGTACAGGCGATCGAGCCGCGCTCGAACGGGCTCGGGTCCGGTGCGTAGTCGTCCAGCAACGGCTCCGCGAGGAACGCGTCGAGTTCCGACTCCGGCACGTCGGTCACGATGACGTTCTGTCGTTGGGTGAGCCGCACCTCGCCGCTGCCGTACTCGTCGGCCAGGTCGGCGAGTTCGAGACAGTCCTCGACACCCATCCGGCCGACCATCACGTTCAGTCCGACGTAGAAGTTGTCGTCACCCTGCGGGTGGACACCGATGTGGTCGTGGTCCCCACCGGGGTACTGGGCTGCGACGCCACCGTCGGCGGCCGCGCCGTCGGCGTGGTCGTGGCTCCCCGCTGCCGGCCCGGTGCCGGCGTTGTAGGTGTACTGGTCGCGCAGGTCCTCACCCGCGTGTTCGAGTTCGAAGTCGACGAACTCCTCCTGGAGCGTCTCGCGCACCTCGTCTGCGCCCCACTCGTCGACCAGGAACTTCATCCGCGCGTTGTACCGGTTCTCTCGGTCGCCGTACTCTCGGAACAACGACGACAACCCACCCGACACCGCCTCTGCCTGGTCGGGCGTGACGAACACGTCCAGCCCGCGGGCGAGCCGCGGCTCGTTGCGCGCGAGGCCGCCGCCGACACGGACGTTGAACCCCATCCGGCCGTCCTTCTCTGCGGGCTCCAACGCGAGGTCGTTGATGTCACCCTGGCCACACCCCTCGCGGCAGCCGGTGACGGACACCTTCCACTTGCGCGGGAGGTTTGAGTGGTTCTCGTCGCCTTTGAACGTCTCGTTGAGGTTCTCGGCGACCGGGAGCGCGTCGACGACCTCGTTGGCGTCCTTCCCGGCGACGGGACAGCCGACGATGTTGCGCCAGGAGTCACCACACGCCTGTTGGGTGGTCAGCCCGTTGGACTCCAGCTTGTCGAAGATCTCCGGCACGTCCTCCAGCCTGATCCAGTGGAGTTGGATCGACTGGCGAGTGGTGAAGTCGGCGTAGGCGGCTCCGAACTCCGGGTTCTCCGCGGGTCCGCGGGCGTACTCGTCGGCGACTTCGCCGACGACCTCCAACTGCCCCGGCTCCAACACGCCGTTGGGCGTCCCGATCCGCATCATGAAGTAGCTCTCCTGACCGGAGCGCTGGTGGTACAGTCCCCACCACTTGAACCGCTCGAACCAGGCGTCGTGCTCGTCGTCCGGGATCGACTCCCACCCCTCCTCCGCGAACTCCATCAGGTGGTCGCGGATCTCCTGCCCGTACACCTCGGACTTCCACTCCTCCACGTCGGTTGGCATACGAACTGACACGGGCGGCCCCTCCTAAAGCCGATAGCCCCGACTAATCGTTACGGGTTCTCCGACGAACCGGCACCGTTTGCCGGTACATCGGTCGCGCCGCGCGACCCGGCACCGGCAGCGGGTGCAGAGTTGGCGAGCGCGTGGAAGACGCCGCGTTCGCCGTCTCGCGCCCGGGGCGTGTCCGTGTCGACCAGCCGCCCGACCGGGAGCCAGTCTGTGGGACCCGCCTCGTTGCAGACGATGCAGGTGCCGTACGCGCGCACCTCCACGGTGCGACCGTCGACGCCGGTCTCGGTGAACCCTTCGAGAACGAAGTCCGCCTGCTCGCACTCACAGAAGCCGCGGAGCCGCCACAACTCGCCGACGCCGACGACGCGGCTGTCCGACACGGAGAGCCAGGCACCGTCGTCGAGCACACGCAGCGCGGCCGTCACACCTCGCATTACGGTGCTGCCGACTCTTTACCTGTCCGGTGGCCGCAAGCGAGGGGGCGAGCGGTGACACGTCACGGCGGCCGATTCCGGCCGCCGTCCCCGGGTTCTCCCGGCAGACGCGGGTCGAGGGAACCGGCAATCCGTGCAGGTTTCGAGTTGTCACGGCCAGATTCAGCGTCGCCCGTGGCTTGATACTCGTCGGGGTTCTGTTGGTCGTCTGTGAACGAGCCACCGACGGAACACACGTCTGCAGACGTCGCCCCGGAACTGTTCGAACCGGGAGAACGGGAGGCAGGACAGTGAGTAAGACACACGGGGACGACGTGTCGGAGGGGAGCACCGACGAGGACGCGGGCGTCGCTCCGAACACCGACGGGGAGACGGGTGTCGAACCGGGGACGGGTGTCGAGCCCGAAGCCGAGGCCGAAGAGGAGACGGGCGAGAGCGACGAGACGGTCGAGGCCGACGAGACGGGCCGGGAGGACAGCCACCTCGATGGAGTCGACGCCGGCTGCGGCTGTGCGGAAGTGTGGGAGACGCTCTCGGAACAACGCGGGGAGTGAGACCGACGGACCGCCCGTCGTCGGTCAGTTTGACCGCGGCGCGTCGCTGATAGAGCCGGGACGAGTTCAAAATTAGGTCCCGTAGCTTGTCGCGTCCCAGAAGCTATATTTTAACTCGGTGTGTGTACGACGACAGTATGACGCTGGCGGGACGAACGGTCGATCACGAGGTCGTGACGCCGCGGTTGTTCGTCGCCGTCGGCGTCGCGACGGCCGCGTACTGTCTGTTCGAGGTCGCGACGCTGACGACGCTGGCGGCGCTGCCACCCGAGCTCCCGTTACTCGGCGTGACTGCGGTCGCACACGTCGGGATGGGGTGTTGGCTCTCGACAGAGTCGTTCACCCCGGGGGCGGTCTGGCGAGTCGGTGCCGCCGCGGCAACCGCCGGCGTCGTGGCGGTGACGACGGGGGTGGCCGTCGTCCCGCCGTTGCTCGGTGGGCTCCC
>P_A23_Liq_3_FmtDRAFT_1000364_pt1 | contig 9576 bp, 9 predicted proteins | sample PonA233FremontCA_FD_10237 | JGI IMG/M metagenome (IMG submission 10237)
CGGCACTCGTTGCGTAAACGACCGCGCGCACACCAGCGTGATACAGCCCGCCGGCACACATCGGACACGGCTCGGTTGAGGTGTACATCACGAGATCAGCAGGTTCGTCGAACTCGGCGGCCGCCCGGCGGGCAAGCGTGAGTTCGGGATGTTCAGCCACGTCGCCCTCGGTGACGACCGCATTTTTCGCCTCAGCGACGATAGTGTCGTCGTCAACGAGCACCGAACCAAACGGCTCGTCGCCGCGGTCGGCCGCCGCGCGGGCCAGCGTCAGCGTGCGCCGGAGATGGCTCTTGTGGTCGAAGTTGGCGAACGGTGGCCCGGGGGTCGTCGCATCGAGATCAGTTGGATCGGCAACGCGGATGACAGACATACCGAAGGAGACGGCGGCGACGATAATGGACGTTTGGGAACCGCTGAACGCCGCTGTGGGCTCACGAGGCTTTATATACCACGGCGGTCGACGCCGAGACACGATGAGCGGCCCCCCAGCGGACTTCGATTGTACGATCACGAACTGGGAGTACATCTACGGGCTGTGTCGGGACGTGAGCAACGCGGTGACAGCCGCCGACTTTGAGCCCGATATCGTCGTCGCCCTCGCCCGCGGCGGCTGGTTCGCCGGCCGGTGTCTCTGTGATTTCCTCGGGCTTGATGACCTGACAAGCCTGAAGATTGAACACTACGTCGGCGCGGCTGAGACAGGCGCGGACGCGGAGATCCGCTACCCGCTGCCGGAGGGTAGTGTCGCCGACAAGGACGTGCTCATCGTCGACGACATCGCCGACACCGGCGGCTCGATCAGCCGCGCCTACGAGTATGTGACCGACCGCGATGTTGGTGAGGTGTGCACCGCAACCCTCCAGCTGCTGGATACCAGCGAGTTCGAACCCGATTTTGTCGGCGAACGCCTCGCCGAATGGACGTGGGTTGTCTACCCCTGGAACTTCATCGAGGATATGGTTGATCTGATCAGCGGCGTGCTGGCCGACGCCGACAGCGAGACGTTTTCCCGCGAGGACATCCGGGCTGAGCTCGCCGCTGTCCACGGGATCGACCGCATCGAGATGGAGATCGCCCAGCCCGACCGCCTCGATGAGGTACTCGACGAGATGGTTCGTCGTGAGGTCATCAAGTCGGTCGGCGACGGGTGGGTGCTTGTCGACGGTGGGGTGTGACCGACACCGACCAACCGCGAGAACGTCGCCGGCAACACCAACGGTCACAGCAATGACAACCGCGACCACTTAGTGAGTTGGGGGCAATCCATGCTCATGGACGCGTCGTCGCTTCCGGCCGGCTGGCAGTGTTGGCACGAGGAACGTGACGGCCGGGTAATTCTCGCCTACCGGCCCGATGTCTTCGACTCGAAGGCGTTTCCCGCACCCTGTCTACCGACCGTCTATGTGACCAGCGGCACCCCGCGGCGGCGACCTGGCGGTTCTACCACCGACAGCTGGCAGGTAACACTCTTTTTGGAACCCGAGATCGAGGCTGTCAACGAGCGCTACGAGGATCGGGCGGCCGCGGTCGACGGCGCGATCAACCACGCCGAGCGGTTTGCCGTCGGCGACATCGACTACAGAGCCCTGTATCAGGTGCCGCGGGAGGCCTACTTCGAGCGGCTTGACCAACTCACCGACAGCGACGAGGCGTAGCCGATCGAGGGGAACGGTAATCTGACTGGATCATATAGGGACAGCTATGACAACCGTCACGCTGATCGGCGACCGCCTCGCCGAGGAGGGCCGAGAGTTCGTCTACGGCGGCGAGGCAGGGGGCTGTGAGGGCTGTCCCTACCGAAGCCAGTGTCTCAATCTCACCGAGGGGCGTCGCTATCGCGTGACCGCGATCCGCGACAACGCACAGCTGCTGGACTGTGCCATCCACGACAGCGGGGTGCGCGCCGTCGAGGTCGAACCCGCGCCGGTACGCGCCAACGTCGCCTCCCGGGGGGCGTATGCGGGCAGCAAAGCCGAACTGGAGGGCCCCTGTCCGCACACCGAGTGTCCGAGCCACGAGTTCTGCGTCCCGGACGGTGCCGACTTCGAGACGGAGTACCGCATCGCCGAGGTGGTGGGTGAGCCACCACACGACTACTGTGAACTCGACCGTGAGCTTACGCTCGTCGAGTTTGACGCCGAAGATTAGTCCATATTCCACTCGGCGACCGTCCCAACCCGCTCGGAGCGGTAGCCGAAGATGTCGGCGTAGCCGTACGGCGACAGCAACACCGGGTAGAAATCCGTCTCGGCGTGGATCGCCTCGCCGTCGACGGCTGCAAAGGCGGTGCCCGCGGTCACGAGCTCGAAGTTGTCGACAAACACCGCATACTCCGTCCCGTCGGCTTTTTCGATCGGGCCCGCAACCCGAAAAACAGGGATGGTCTCAGGATCGGGAACCGCGAGCCGATCCATCGCATCGTCGAGTGGGAGCACCCCCGTTGCGGCCAGGAATGCCCGAACAAGTTCGTAGCCATTTTTTGCGGCGTCGTCGGTGCCCTGAAGCCCACATTCGACTTCGATGACGTTCGGATACGTGATCAGCCGGCCATCGGTGTTGTCGTCAGTCTCGGTAATCACCGACACCGGAAGCTGCGGGACGATCTCGCGGGCGACGGTGTCGACAGCTTTGACCGCGCCGATCGGCTCGGCATATGACTGCGTGGAGTGTAGCGCGAGTGTCGTGCAGTCGTCGATCTCAGCCAGCAGGTCGGCAGCGAGTCGGCGTTCGCGGGCGTCAGCAGCCGGATCACCGGGGAACACACGGTTGAGATCAGCTTCGAGATACCGCTGGCCGGCTTCGAGGGCGTCCTCGTTGGCGATAATCAGCTTGACCGGTCGCTGTACGGTCGGTTTCTCAGCAAGCAATCGTTTGATCGCCAGCGGGCCACAGGGCTCGTCGCCGTGAATCCCGCCGATGACCGCGACCTCGGGAGTTCCCTCACCGAGCTCGTAGACCTTCATTAGCGATGTCACGCCACCAAGCTATTTTATCTCCTCGATATCCGAGAGCCAGCGGCCGGTGGACTACTCCAGTTTCTCGACGTACGCGTAGTCGGCTGAGTAGGCGGTCGAACGCTCGCCGTCGATGGTGAGCTGCCACCCCGTAACAAGCGCTGGCTCATTTTGGGACGCGTTGATCGTCGTCCGGATCTCGTCGACAGCGACGCCATAGAAATCATTCGGGACGCCATGGAGATACTGCTCGGCCGTGCGAAACAGCGACCGCATCCCATCATCATCCTCGAAGTCGACGTGTTTGTAGACCCCAGCGGCGACCTGTACCATCCCGTGGAGAAACGCGCTTTCGGTGGTGCCGCTACCGTAGTTGTACCACTCATCCTCGAAACAGTCATGGGATTCGTGGTACGCGCCGTCGTTGAATAACCGAATCCCGTGTTCGACTGCGCGCCGGAGCGTGGCGTGTTCCCACCGACGGTCGGGTTGTCGCCAGCCGGTTGGGTTGCCGAGCGGCGGGGCGACGCTTGGATCTCGGGTGTGGTCGTCCATATCGCTGTTTCGCAGCCATCGGTCAAAGGCGTGACTGCTGGAGAAAACCGACGCGTTAAACAGGGCCGCGTTGATACTGTTGCTTGCGTGCGAGGGTAGCCAAGCCCGGAAACGGCGGCGGACTCAAGATCCGCTCCTGTAGAGGTCCGTGGGTTCAAATCCCTCCCCTCGCATGAGTGCGCGCTCACAGCGCGCTACGAATGCACAACGGGAGGGATATGAATCAGGGAGCGCGTCAGCGCGACCGCGGTTCACATCCCTCCCCTCGCATCGTCGGGATCACTCCCGTGATGCGGAAGACCGCTCTTGGAGCGTTCTTCCCTCGCAAAACTCCTCACTGCACTACACACCGAGCCACAGCACCGGCGAAGTGGCGGATATAACTATCTCGCTACCCAACCGCTGGTATGTCGATCCGCAAACTCCTCGCGTCCGCCGCAGTCGGTGGGGGAGCCGTCACGGCGGTTAACCGGTGGCTGCAGGCGACCGCGACCGACCTCCAACCGCCACTCAACGGCACCCACCACACCTACGAATGGCGCGGCATGGATGTTGCCTACGCCGAGGCTGGCGACCCCGAAGAACAGACGCTCCTCCTGCTTCATGGGATCAACGCCGCCGGCTCAAGCGGTGAGTTCCGCGCGGTGTTTGCCGACCTTGCCGAGGCGTATCACGTCGTTGCGCCGGATCTCCCCGGATTTGGGTGTTCCGACCGGCCATCACTGCGATACTCTGCGGCGCTGTACGAGAGCTTCGTCGCCGACTTCCTCGCCGAGTACGACGAGCCCGCTGTCGTCGCCTCGTCGCTGTCGGCAGCGTACACGGTGGACGCGCTGACGACAACCGAGACAACGGTCTCCGNACTACTCCTCGTCTGTCCGACAGCCATCGCTGGCCCGGAGCCGGCAAATCAGTTGCTTCGGGAGCTGTTTCGGCTCCCGGTGGTCGGTACCGGATTGTTCAACCTTGTCGCCTCGAAGCCGTCGATTCGGCATTTCAACGCCGATCACGGCTACTACGATATGGCTACCGTCACCGAGGACTGGTTGGACTACGAGTGGCAGACAGCCCACCAGCCGAACGCCCGCTTCGCGCCGTCGTCATTTATCAGCGGCTATCTCAACGCGGACATCAACCTTGGGGAGACACTGTCAGGGCTTGCGATTCCAACAACGATCCTGTGGGGTCGTGACGCCGAGATCACACCGCTGTCACAGGGTCGGGAGCTAGCAGCCGAGGCGGACGTACCGCTTGTCGTTTTCGATGAGAGCAAACTGCTACCGCACGTCGAGTTCCCTGAGAACTTCGTTACACTCGTGGATAAACGGTTGAGCGAGCACTGATCCCTGACGGTTAGCTATCAAGCTGTTTGGCCAGCAGCTGCTCGGCGTGTGGTTTGTTGTTTGCCAGCTCCCAGCGAATCTGTGTCGGGCCGCCGACATCGGCTGTGTCGGCCGTATGGTGGAATGTCGTTCCCTCGCCGTAGGCCAGCAACTCTCGTAGCTCGTCCGGCAGCGGCCCGATACCAAACCCGATTGTGGTGCCCGCAGCATCGCCAAGCTCATACAACGCGTACCGATCCGGCACCTGCGGAACAAGCGACCGATCAAGCTCACGCCACGGTTTCCGGAGGCTCATTCTAACGCCGCTTCTGTGACAAACTCATAGCTCTCTTCGCCCCAGTCGTCCTCAACGAAAACAAAAACGCGTCCGCGGGCGGTTTCGGGGTCGGCGTCGATCGTTGTTCGATGGTCGCCGCTCCGGCGTACCGTGACACCTGGAAACACCTCCTCTTCGTCGCCGTCGTCTAACAAGATACGGCCGACACCGGTGTCTTCGAGAATATCGTCGTGGGTTTTCAGATCGTTGACGTAGAGCATGACCCCCTCCGTTTCGGTTGGGTCGGTCACAAGCAGATGGGTTTCNTTGCCTGGATTCGTGGTGAGCGAGTCACTGACCTTCGTTGGGGCTCCGCGGTACATCGTTGTTCGACCATCGGCGTAGGTGACGACAACGCCTTCGGGACGGAGTTCGACACCGAGTGTGCGGGGGGAAACGTCGCTGTGGACGGGCATAGAATAGCTTTGTTTGAGATCCTGAAAAGACCGTGGATTCAGCGGTAGTTAGCTCCAGAAGCCAAGAATATGTACAACACCGGTGATAGCGGTAGCCGCGGCAACATCCCGGCTACGGAGGCCAATAGCTCCAAAGAGACTAACATCGGAATCGGAGTTATCATCACCAGTATCGGTAGGGTCAGCAGGCTGACCAACAAGACTAGAGTTTGCGCCAGACGTGACGTTTTGAGTATTAGTGATTTCAGTCCCGCTTTCGGGTGCTATCACTCTAAGTTGACCGGTTACGGTATCATCTTCGGTGCTAATAGTGTACGGATACTCGCCGACTGGGAGTGTAACAAACCGATCAGAAAGATCACGCGTGGTGTTTGTCCCCGCAGAAAGGAAAACTGATTCCTCGCTGATCGTTTCGTTGTCAACTCGGAACTCAACGAGTTTCCGGCCAGAAATGCTTCCCGTATTATTTATTGTTGCGTTAATCGCCCCGAGTGAACCTCGTTGCTCAGTTGTCACTGATTCAGGTGCTGACGTGATATTAAACTGAGCTGGATTTTCGAAATTATCGACGACGGTTGCCCCGCGTTTGTCTATCACACGATTATCAACGAGGCGACCATTGGAATAGAATTCGACCTCAACACGCTGGCTGGGGTCAAGCCGTGAAAAGTCAGCCTCCGCGGTGAACAGCCGGTCGTCCTCGATATCGACATCCTCAATCGTAACAAGTTCTTGGTTGGGGCGTTCGCTCTCAATAAATTGAATTGAAACATCTGATCCAGGGGCGATCGAGGTGAACCCAGTTACTTTGCCGTCAGGCTCAGCTGGAACAACTAGATCACCATCTGGTGTTGTTCGGTCGTATCTGACAGTAGGCTCCAACACTTCAAACGAGCTGTTGGCACGAACGGTGGTTCCGCTATCACCAAAATACGGATAGTGTTCAGTACCGTCTTCAGGTTCAATTGTATTTGGGTTGAACGGATTGGGCTGGTCACCATTTGCTATTGAGTAGTCATCATATTGGAATCGTTCGCCGTCCGGAGACTGGTATTCAACCTCAAAATTCAATATGTCGTTCTCTCTGGGTCGATTATCGAAGGGGTTCGTTCCGCGTGTATCAATAATGAAATACGCACCACCGATGGTTGGTGTATCTCCAACGAGACTTTCATTCTCGGTTGACCACTGGTCTGTTGTATCGTCAGGTAAAATATATATCTCGCTGTCGCTCATCCCCTCAAACTGTAGCTCTGAGCCACCATGATTGGCACCCGCATATCGTTTGGTGTCGAGGGTAACCTCAACGCCTTCGTGTCGGCTATTCAACTGTCCGATCTTGTCGGCAGGAATGTTCCCTGGGTCATCAGAAGTGTCATCGATGACTCCGTTATTTACAATTCCATCCAAGCTTGCCCCATACATTCCTGTCGCCTTTAATTCAACAAGAATCCGATCACCGTGTGAGATGTAATCACTTTCCGTCGCATCATCTAAGAGACTCCCAAGATCATCAACCGAAAGAGGGTCTTGATCCTCCGCAAACTGATCAAGTTCATTCGCTGATCCAGCCGGGAGGACATATGTATTAATATTTCTCAATTCGGGTTGTGTGAGTACGAGGTTTGATCGATCGATTGGACGTCGAAGATCAGGAATATTTTGATCTCGAATCATCACTGTACCGGTGCCACCGGCGACGAGTCGGTAGCGGTCGGCCTGCAAAGGTGCGCCTCTGGGCGTAAAACCAAGTTGCTCACGAAACTCGGCAAGCGAGGATGCATCACCCTCAAAACGGACACTCTCAAATACGGTATTTTCGCGAATCTGTGGGCCAGCAGCTGCACCAATAGAGTGTGCGTAGCTTTTTACATCGCCCTCAATTGGAATATAAACCTCTTTTGAGGGGCTATTAGTCCCAACAAGCCGAGTATTAATAACGAAGTCAGTATCTCCCGTAAGGTGAAGAATGTCGATATGGTTCTGCAGATTTGCCTCGCCATCTTGTTTATCACCACCTATTAGCAAGAAGGCTTCATCAAAATCTGTGCTAAATTCAACTCTGACGAAGTCACCAGCCGGTGATCGGTACGAATCTTGGCTAAATTCGTTCGTACCGTCAGTGCGCCGGATGTCAGCGACTCGAAACGCATTCGGACGTGCTGCAGTAGCCTGTCGACCGAACTTATCTTCAAGCTTGAGGCGAACAGTGTACTCGCCATCAACGAGACTATCTCTGGTGGGGAGTGTTACTGTCGTTTGTTGACCCACTCCTGCAGGGACAGGTCTTGGTGTGCTACCAACAGAGTCCCCATTCCGGTCTGTGACATTCAATATCACATTAGTAACATTTCTGCCGGCAGCGGTATAATTAATTGTCACTGTTTCCTCGGCACGGGCGAAGGTGTTAGTAATATTGTTTATTTTTGGTCCAGATTTTACAATTGGATCTTTATTGGTGTTAGGAACGATGAACGCATTAGCTTGTTGAGTACTAGTCTGTCCACCAAAGTCATCCTCAACTTCAAGTCGAACGTCGTACTTTCCCTCAACAAGCGTTTGTCTAGTAGGAAAGGTTACTAGTGTCTGTTGGTTCAAACCACTAGCCACAACTTTCGGTGTGGTGTCAATAGTGTCACCATTTGGATCAATAACGCTTATTTCTACGGTATCAACATCGGGACCATCAGCCGTATAGCTGATCGTTGCTGTTTGTTCAGGTTGGATATTCCTATTAGGTGGAGAGATGATTTTTGGGCCATCGTCAATGCTCGTCCTCGTGATTTGTTTTGTTGCAACCGCAGGCTTCTGAGTTCTGACTGAAATGTTTCTGGATTTGAACTTTGGATCCCCGGTGTTACGATTGAATGTCACCAGTGTCGGCTCAGTTCCTCTAACTGTGACCGACTCTCTTTCAACTTGGGTTCCTTCAATCTCAAAGTAAACATCCTGTGTAGCGGTGTGGGTACCGTCTTTTGTTATTTCAGCATCAACGGTGATCTTGCTTCCGTCAACAGTCGTATCCAGAATGTTTATATCAAAGTCATCAACAGTAATCGTGACCGATTCAGCGTTGTCTGCGTCAGGAGCCTCTGGGGCAAGTGTATACGTGTATGTGCCTGGTACATTAGGAGCAGTAGTTTTGTTATTGTATCGTTTTTGTTCTTCGGAATAAATTAGCTTATTCGTCGTATTTATTGTATCTGTATTTCCATCTTCGTCAGTTCTATTCAAAAATATTTTTGATTTTAAAGATCTTGTCCCGAGATTCCGAATCGCTCCGGTGAATTTCAGATCTGCACCAGTAGAGACGGATGTCTCATTGACCGTGAAATCTCGAACGTCGGTTTCATTCCATTGAATCTCTGTCGTAGACGAATCGGCTCCATCGGCACCGCCACCCTCAACAAGGATGACAGACCGAAGCTCACGTTCCGGTCGCTCTGGTGGATTTTCCCAAGTGAGGTTTGTCTCATTGTACGCCGATGCGCCAGTGGTACCAAGTTGCATTGTCGAGGTTCGGTTGACTTCCTGGCCGTTACCCTGAAGTACGATCTCTCGTTCCCCTATCTTGTCACCCGTATTAGAGATGTTAAATTCAATTGTGAGTGGATCTCCTTCTGGGATGCTATCCGGAGTAGCAGTAATATTAACCTCAAAATTAGCATCTGCCGCCGAAGCCGCACCCGACATTGCAGGTGTTAAGACTAGCAACGTGAGAATTGTGACTATCACAAATCGGATATTAATCCGAGCTACTATCGCTGACATAGTTGTGCTGAGCCGTAGATAATGTATACATCAGGATCTAAGCTTTTAGTTTGTTGGATTTGGTCAGCGGTTGGAGTCAGCGGGCATGGTGATTAATGAAAGGGTTGATATGATACTCATACATTTCGTCAACAACTGCCATGCCGACGTGTGATAACTGTGGCACCGAGGTCGACGACACAACCACATTCTGCCCGAACTGTGGTGAGCCACAGGAT